>PVMK01127665.1_pt1 | contig 15890 bp, 12 predicted proteins | sample 1853481 | NCBI WGS metagenome assembly PVMK01 (sample SAMN08533507, study PRJNA380276) | Marine sediment metagenome, whole genome shotgun sequencing project.
GAGCTTCATCAACTCTTAATGTTCGTCCATCAAGATCTGTTTCATTTAAAGCCTCTTTTGCTTTCTCTGCTCCATCACTATCTGCCATCTCAACAAATCCAAAACCTTTGTCTCCGATTATGTCTACCTTTACAACCTCTCCATGTTCAGCGAATAATTCCTTAAGCTGATCCTCTGTAGTATTGTACTTGAAGTTGCCTACATATAGCTTTTTGCCTTCCATTCTTTCCTCCCTAAAAAATATTACTATTTCCCTATGCTTGACAATATTCTTTAAAGAGATATCAGAAGAACCTTTACTCTTAGCAAAATATCATTAAACGAAAGAGAAAATTGAGTATACTTATTATATATATGTTTGTCAAATATAACATAGTACTTTTTTTGAACTTTTATTCATATAAGGGAAGTTGGTCACTTTGCGTGGTGTACAATTGGCTGGCCCGGGTTGCGAAATTTCGAACCGGATTTTAAAGGAATTAATTCGTTTGAAGAATAATATATATAATTTCTATTTACTCTAGATATATAAAAGGTATAATAAATATACAATGTTTTTTGAGTTTGATGAAAACAAAAGCAAAATAAATAAGCAGAAACATAATATTGATTTTTACGAAGCTCAAAAAATATGGGATGACGCTGAATTTATTGAGATCCCGGCAAAAACAAGTGATGAACCAAGATTTCTTGTGATAGGAAAGATTTCAGAAAGATACTGGTCTGTAGTTGTTACTTACCGAAGCGAAAAGATAAGAATTATATCGGTTCGGCGATCACGAAAGGAGGAAATTGATATTTATGAAAGCTAAAGATTTTGATAAGAAATTTGATGAAAACAAAACTATTATAAAACATCTTGATATATCAAAAGCAAAGAGGCCAAAACAGAATCAAAAGAGGGTCAATGTAGATTTTCCATTGTGGATGATTGATCTATTGGATAAAGAAGCCAGACGTCTTGGTGTTCCAAGACAATCGATTATAAAAGTATGGATATCAGAGCGTCTTGAAAAGGTATCTTAAAGATTGTGCTATGATGTTAGAGAACGGATCCCCCCCTTGTTTAGTGAAGAGCCTAACAATTCTTTACGTAGTGCACAGGATGGCTGAGCAGTGTGGTCACGGACTTTTTTAGTCAAAATTATAGTAGCATTTTAGTTCTATAATTTTTTAGTTCCTGACTCAAGTTATTGAGCAGTGTGGTCACGGAAAAATGAGACAAATGAGACACTATAAAAAGGGGAGAATATTGTTTCATTTTTCAATAAATTCTTTAATTGTTCAAAAGCATATAATCATGAATTACTAATCACAACATCTAAGACGTGTTCAGTAAAATATTTATTCTTATCTAGAATAAACAAATAAATCTACCCATTTAATAAACCTCTATATCAAGTAATTTGCAAAGATCTTTAAATAATCCGGAATTATCTCCATATGATACGATATAATGTTGCCCAGCTACTTTCTCGGCAAAATCTTCTACAGGCACATCTAGTAGAACTTCAAGGCTTGGAGGCTGCGGTCCACTTTCCCATCCTACTTCTCTATATCTTCTGGGCTTTACTGCCTTCCCGGTGACCATATGAAGTGAATACCTATCACCTTTACTGGTAAGCCTGCATAGAGTGACTTGCCCTGTCTTTACCTTTGAGACATTGAGTATGCCTTCATCCGTGTATCCAAATTTTGTGGACATAACCTTGTTTGGTCCATCGATTACTTCTTTAGGTACATAATCAGGAACACCTATAAGGACCCTATCATCCATAAATTCATAGAACTCAAAATAGGCACCTATCTGTCCTGTAAGATACTTTGTCATAAGCTGGGTGACATTACCCGGTATATCATTTTCAGGAATGGTACAAAGTCCCATCTCGTCAGCAAGAAGCATAAGGGTGCTTGAGGGTGGAAACTTCATAAGCTTTTTTACCCCGTCAACATCTATAAGCGATATTGCCTCATAGTTTTCTTCCTCGACTTTCTGTTTTACCGCCAGGTAAAGTTCTGCCCCTTTTATAAATACTTCATCTTTTATCGGTTTGTCAGATTTCCACTCTGACTTTGCTTTTTCTGCAACTTTTTTTATTTCCTTGCTGTCAAGTTTCTCTATTCTCTGGACCATCTCAAGCATCTCAAAAAACTCTACTTCCGGGCCTATCTTTTTCCTTAGTGATATTCCATCAAATAAGGTCCCGTAAAGTTTCATATCCCTGAAGCCCATCTGTCCGATCCTGGCATGCCTTAGAAGGTCTACTGCCTTGGCTGCCCTTGCAAAGCTTTCTATCTTATCCAGAGGAGAAGAAGAATCTATGGTGCTGTAGACATATTTGAACCTATAGCCAAGGTCTTCCATGGGTTTTCTAAGGGCGGTTGTCCCTGCCTGGGCGGCAGTGGTTGCCATTATTCCGTTTTCATAATACCCTGCAAGGCCCCAAAGAAGCATAGGTTTGTGTGAGAATTCATCAATCACCCTGATTATTGGATAGGTAGGTATCCATCCTGCAACACAAATAACTACAAAGTCAAAGTCTTTATTCTTTAACTCTACTACAGCCCTTTCTGCTTCTTTCCTTTCCAGGTCATCATATACATAATCAGTGGTTATAAGCTCTATACCAAGACCTTCAAGTTCTTTCATGGCAGTAGTAAGTTTTTTCTTTATTACTTCACTGGGTGTATTGATCTCTCCAAATCCTATAAAGGCAGCTTTTGTTTTACTTCTCATTATTACCTTTCTAAGTAAATAATTGCTTTTTGTATTCTATAGCTTAATAGCTTCTAAGTGATGTAATCTATAAGGATTATATTGGATATTATGATTTATATTAATCTTTAATTTAAGAATTGTAGATTTCCTACAATAATGCACTTTCGGCTCTTTTAACTACCCTATCAATTTCCAGGAATCTATCTCTGTCAATCTCATATAAATCTGACCTTGATAAGATCTTTTTAACTTTTTTATTTGCCTTTATCATCAAGTCACTTTTTATATCATCTTCATAACCGGAGGATAAGTTATGGTCAAACAATTCGGATACAGTCAAATATTTTTTGTAATTAAACAGGGTATGGTCTTTCTGGAGGAAAGAACCTCCTATTCCCACTTCTCTTATCAAAGATAGAATTTCATTCTCGTTTTCAATTACTATGCCATCAAGAAATCTGTGGATGTTTTGTGCTATCTGGATATCTACTATTGCCTGTTCAGGAGAGAAACATTTTCCCCAGTTAGTCAGTCCAACCGGGTAAGTAAATCTCCCTGTAAGAGCAAGGGCAATATATTTGAACTCTTTTTCAATTGCGTTCTGAATACCAGGATATTTTGCATCAATGTAGCCTCCCATTCCAAAATTGAATCCATACAATCTTTCATGTACTTCAGCAATACCTATATCCTGTAATGTAGCCTCTGGTGTAGCGAAATTGGCAGTTCCTGTGGACATATCCATTGAACCACTAATTATACCACCCATTATTCTTGCATCAGGATAAACAGCTTTAATACCCGCAGCAGTAGCTAGGATCTCAGCATTTCCAATTACGATGTTGCTAAATAAACTGACAGGGCTGGATACTCCCGAGATGGGCATTGGAATTACAATACATGGTAAATCTTTTTCAGCAAGCGCCAGTAATACTTCTGCAGCCTTTTCTTCAAGTATGAAAGGAGATATTGTTTCCTTTGCTGTTATAAAGCAGGGATTATCTAGATATTTATCACTACTTCCCCTTATTATAGTCCCCAGCTCTATAAGGTATTTAAGCTCCTCTTTGTTCCAGACTTCAGTTGGACCCGGTTTATTTGTGTACTTGGCAACCAATGCAGCAGTTTTTACCCTTTGCATTTTTGGATCGACCGGCTTACTGTTCTTATCTTTTAGATACACTACTGGATTACCCACGGTTTTTACTTCATCCAGTGCCTGTCCGAGTTTTACCATATTTATTAGATCCATTTCTTCCGGATCCCTGTATTTTTTTTGATCCCAGTCAAAATATTGGATACACGCACCTCCGAATTTTGCCTGGATGTCTTTATCTTCAGTTTTTTCGCTTGTCACACCATTAAGATATTTTGGAATCCTGTTTTTGCTATAATCACTTTTGATTAGATCTACTGCTTCATTTATGATCTCAGGAGTAAATTTGACTATTTTTTTATCCAGGTCAACTTTAGCACCCTTTTTTGATAAAGCATTCAGCATACGGTCGTTTATCATTTTCATGCCCGGTTCTTGCAAGACTTCTAAACTAAAGTCATGAATTTTTTCCAGATCTTTATCTTCCAGAACCTGTAAATTCACTTTCATTCTATTTCCCTTTCTAAACATGGCTTATTACATAATTATTTTGGATATAACTAAGAATATATTGTCATTATTTAACATTTAAAGAAATAGTCACTTTACTTAGTGCACAGGGTGGCTGGCCACTGTACGCAATGTTAGAACCGCAATAATGGTTTCAAAAGGGGATATTTTTATACCAGAATTGAGTTTTCAAGTTTTGTTGGACTAAACTACAAGCCGGTGATTTAATTAAAGTATATAAAAAGTTTCAAAGACTGATTATTGTTATATTGATTTAATTGGTCAATCTAAGATTGAATACTGGTCATAACAGGAGGTAAAATGGCTCAAAGGTATACGCGTTCTCAGGTAATAGAAAGATTGGAAAAAGAATTAAAAGAGAATCACTCGATTTTTATGTTTGGTGCCGGAACAGGACTGACTGCAAAATGTGCAGAAATTGGTGGCGCTGATTTGATAGGAATTTATTCTACTGCTTTTTTCCGAATGCAGGGAGTCTCATCTTTAATGGCTTGGCTTCCATATTCAAATTCAAATGAAGAGCTAGTTCATCATTCAAAATATATACTTCCAATAGTAGAAGATGTTCCATGTATTGCGGGAATAGGTGCTCATGATCCAACTATAAGTCTTGAAGATTTTATGGATGAGATAATGGGGATGGGTTTTTCTGGAGTAAGTAATGAACCTTTTGTTGGTATTTATGGCAAAGAATTTGCAAGGATGCTTAATGATGCCGGGATCGGGTTCGATAAAGAAGTTGAAATGATAAAAATAGCCAGGCAAAAAGATATCTTTACTTTAGCATGGGCTTTTAATCCTGAAGAAGCAATTGCTATGACTGAAGCAGGTGCAGATATTATAGGAGCTATGATTGGACTAACTTCAGGTGGACTGAGCGGAGCTAAGAAAACAATAAACCCTGAGAAAGCAGTTAAGGCTGTCCAGGAAATATATCTTGCAGCCAGTAGTGTTAACCAGAAAATTATGGTGATTACTCATGGAGGACCCTTTAATGATGTTGAAACAGCCAGTTATTCAATAATAAATTCAGGAGCAGTTGGGTATGCTTCAGGGTCCAGCGGTGAACGGGTACCAACTGAAAAGGCTGTCATTGAAATAACTCAGGATTACAAGAAAATAAGGTTTTAATAATAAATGATAGTTTATAAGAATAAATAGCATAAGAATATCTATGACGTATTTGTCTTGGGTGGCTTGCCATAGCGGACGAAGTTAGAACCAGAATTATCGGATTTGATGGCGATCTCTTTTTCCCAGAAGTGAGTCTATAAGTTTCGTTACCTACTCAGTTTATTTCATATTCCAACATGAACTTAATTATTCTTCAATACCCAGTAGTTTATCAAGTTCAAGGCCATCTTTTGGTACAAACTGCCTCCAATAGTTAACGGTATCACGAAAACCTTTAATAATATCAATGGGCAAACGGTAGTCATGGATTATAAAAAATAATCATTTATCGTTTTATATATCGTAATGATATTTTCAATAGGAGTCCCAGGCATGCACTCATGGGATGGGGCTAAAATGATACCTCCCCTGTTTCCCCACAGATCAATAACTTTCTTTACTTCATTTTTGACATTTTCTGGTTTTCTTTTAAAAAGTAGATCCTGTACATCCATTCCCCCATGGAGACAGACCTTATTTCCATATAGTTTGTATATATTTTCCAGATTCATACCCTTTGCAGAAGTTTGAACCACATCAAAAACATCAATTCCTGCTTCTATCATGGACGGTAAGACCTTGTTTACACTTCCACAACAGTGCCAGTCAAAGATCAAATCATACTTCTTAGTCTCTTCGATTAGTTTTTCATAAATCGGTAAATAATATTTTTTAAATAAGTCTGGTTGAAAAAATAAATTGTCCTGTGTGGCTACATCATCCCAGCAGCAATAGAACTCTGCTTCCTCTCCAAATGCTTCTAATTCCAACTTATTGTATTCCAGACAATACTCTCCAACTAGTTTTATTATTTTTTCAGCAATTTTTTTATTTCCTGCTAGATCCATCAGGAATTGATCCATTCCTCTTAAGTAGCTGCAAATTATAAAGAGACTGTTAAAACTTCCAAGAGCAATAAACTCATTATTTTTTCTAAGATTATTTATACTTAATTCTTCTTTATGATTTTGGTCATGTGTAATACCACGGACCACTTTTTCCTTCTGTTCGTGATATAGATTAACCATATGATCAAAACCAAATAATTTTAACTTTGAGATCAGAAAATCATCTTTGATATCACTTGCAGAACCAATATCAGATAAAGGAGGATCAGTAAACCTAGCATACTCATAATCATATTCTTCAACTTTTTTTGCAATAGCCCTTATTCCCAGCGCATGGAACAAGCAGTCATCTTGTATGTAAGGGTCTTCTGGTACTGGGCCATTATATTTGGCATGAAATGTAGAAAAATAACAAATATTATGCCCCATTGCCCAGAAATCAGCTCCTAGATTTTCCAATAAATCATCTTTTATCGAAATAAAATCCTCTGTATCTTCTATACCAAAATAGGCAATCAATTCTTTTGTTACATTCTTTAATCCCCGGTAAGAAGTTGGTATTCTATCAATGTCTTTAAATTTTATTGCACTAATGACTCTTTCTTTTTTATTCATAAAAGTCCTTATCGCCGGATTATGTTTTGTTTGAGAATTTATTTCCTTAAATTCTTAAAACGTAACAGAGGAATGGTCTGAAGTTGTTATATCATATATCTCTGTTTCGTTTATACATTGGAAAGTTTACATAAAACTTTCTAAAAATTAACTTTTTTTTACTTATTGTTCCTATTCAAAGTAATATGAATTTCCATTTTAAGTTTTGTAATGTACTAACTAATAGAATTAATCCAGTATGAGTTTAGATATTGGAACGGTTAAGTAGTAATGGTTTGTGGTGGAGGGTTATTCCACAAAACCAAATATTTTTCAAACCTATACTGGAAAATTTTTTTTAATCTATATAGTTCCATACAGAGGTCCATAGTTCTTGCATGCTAAATAATCTGCACTTTCTCTATTATCTGTTCCAAAACTATTCCAAGCAGATGGTCTGAAAATATTTTTATCTTCAACATTATGCATACATACCGGTATTCTAAGAATAGAAGCCAAAGTTATAAGATTTGCTCCTATGTGACCATAGCATACAGCACCATGATTAGCTCCCCAATTATTCATTACTGAGTATACATCTTTAAATGCTCCTCTTCCGGTAAGCCTAGGTGCAAACCAGGTAGTTGGCCAAGTAGGACTTGTTCGGCTGTCTATCTTATCATGAACTTTTTCTGGTAACTCTATAGTTTCTCCTTCGGCAATCTGTAGAACTGGTCCCATCCCCTTTACAAGGTTTATTCTAGATAAAGTAACTGGCATTCCATTCCTGGTAGTAAAATTGGTTGAGAATCCCCCACCTCGAAAGTATTCTAGGTCTGCTGGTCTAAACTGTGTTGCATCTATACATTTTTTTACCTCATCCTCAGTTATATCCCAGAAGGGTTTTATAGCAGATCTTCCATCTATCCCCTGTTGGCCTGTACCATCAAGGGCCGTAGAACCTGAGTTAATAAGGTGTATTATCCCATCCTTGGCTACTCCTTGAAGAGAATGGCCTGTAACTCTCTTTATAGCTTCTGGACTCCAATAGGTTCTTACATCAGAAAATATCTGGGCAGTATTGGTAAGCAAGTATCCAAAGAGCATCGATATACCGTTTAAGCAGTCATTTTCGGTGGCAAAAATATAAGGGGTTCGCATTCCATTCCAATCAAAACTACTATTAAGTATAGTTTCTGTAAAATCAGCATTTGGATAGTGGTCTGTCCACTGTCTCTGGCCTTGAAATCCTGCAGCTATTGCATTGTGTCCAAGGGATTCCTCGTAGTGGCCTGTCTTTTTTATCTTAGAATTTCCTATCATGAGATCCCTACAAATCAGGGTCATCTTTACTGAAAACTCCCAGTCAGTGTCGAGATCTTTTCTAGATTTTTTAATTCGTGGTGAGTTGATATCAGGGCCCTCTTTTATACTATTTTTTACCCATAGAAGTGCTTTTCTGTATTCATCTTTATCATATATTGAAAGGTCTATCCTTCTTTTAACCTCTGTCATATCTACATATTCTACTCTCATACCTAGATAGTCTTCAAAGAAGTTTGTGTCTACTATGGAACCTGCTATCCCCATTGATACATTTCCTATAGATAGATATGATTTTTTCTTTAGCATTGCAGCTGCAAGTGAGGCTTTCGTAAATGATAGAATCTTTTCCCTTACATCTTCAGGTATCAAAGTGTCATTAGCATCCTGAACATCCCTTCCATATATCCCAAAGGAGGGTAATCCTTTCTGATTGTGGGCAGCAAGTACTGCTGCAAGATATACCGCTCCAGGTCTTTCTGTACCGTTAAAACCCCATACTGCTTTGGGCCGGAGCATGTCCATATCCATAGTCTCTGATCCATAACACCAACACGGAGTAACAGTCAATGTTGCTCCAACACCTTCCCTTGTAAACTTTTCTTCAGCTGCGTAAGCTTCCGCTACTCCTCCTATCGTTGTGTCTGATATTATACAGCTTACAGAGCTTCCGTCTGGATATTTCAGGTTTTCAGAGATCAGTTTTGATGCTGATTTTGCCATACTCATTGTCTGATCTTCTAGTGCTTCCCTTACTCCACCCATGCGACCATCTATAGTCGGTCTTATACCTATTTTAGGGTGATTATTTTTAGTATTATTCATTCTAACTAGATCCTTCCCATATTATCTAAAAATAGTATTTTTTTTTGCATATATTATTAATATCCTTCAACTACCTCTATAGCCATTTTTGCCCAATCCCAAAGACGTTGAGGTTGGTATTTAACTGTACTTATGTCTTTCATAATTATTTCTATATTGCAATTTTATATTTTATTTAGATCTTTTTTTTGTGATCTCTGTACTACAAGCTCATGCTGGAGTATCAAAAATATATTACCTTTCATCAATATTTCCCGTATTCTTGTAAAGTTTCCCACCAGGCTAGCAGATTCTTTACCGGAACAACACTCTGTATTACATGGATTGAAGCAAAAATAAATCCCCCACCTGGAGCCAGATCGTCTATCCTCCTTTTAGTCTCTTCCTTGACCTCTTTAGGGGTTCCGAAAGCCAGAATAGAGTTATCACAGCTTCCACCCCAAAAAGTTACGTCCTTACCGAACTCCTTCTTTAACAGTTTGGTATCATCCATGCCTTTACAGTTGACCTGGACAGGATTTAATATGTCTACTCCTGCTTCTATAAGCAGCGGTATTGTATCTTTTATGGCTCCATCGTTATGAAAGAATATGTAAGTTTTCGATTGCGCTTTGTCTTTTATGAACTCGAACAATCTTTTATGGTAGGGCCATATTAGTTCCCTATATAGTTCCAGAGAGACTAATAATCCGTCTCTTGTGCCCAGATCGTCTGCTGTAGATATTATCATTACATTTTTCCCTACTGCATCAAGGGCCTTCTGCCAGTATTTCATCTTGATTTCCAGGAACTTTTCCATAATGGCATGTATGAGCTTCTTATTGGTGACCATATCCATAAAAAATTTCTCATATCCTGTCATCCACATTGCATTTTCCCACATACCCGCGCTCATTCTTTCAAGGAAATATGCTTTTTTTTGTCTGTAAACAGTTTCATCAGCTTTCATTTTTAAGTTTATGAATCTTGCCAGGTCTTCCGGGTCAGGCCAAGGATATTTTTCAATATCTTCTAGTGTCTGGGCATCTTTTAGAGGATGCAGGTAAAGATCATAAAAATGCCCTCCCTTTTCCGGCATTTTCCACCCTATTCCGAACTCATCAATGATTTTATAATGATCTTCGTCCAGACCCATATCCTTGAAAAGGCCCTTATCCTTTGGGGGACCAGGAGCTACATTTACTATATCTATACCGAGTCTTTCAATCAGTTCATTATTTACCTGGCCTAATTGGGTAATCTTATCATAAATATTTATTTTATCTTTAAGCCCAAGATAGTCACTTAATCTTTTCAGTACATTGATATTTATTCCCGCGACCAATGCCCCACCTATGTCAAATGGGACCCTGTCTGCTTCCTTATGTTCAAGTGCCTGTTTTACTCTTTCATAACTGGTATATTCCATATTATTTCCCCAAATCTTTGAAATATTTTTTAATCAATATATTTATCGTCATTGATTAAACTAATTGTCTTCCAATATAAAAAATTATCTTATATATTTAAGAATCCCAGGAATTTCTAAGGATCATTCTTATTTCATCCAGATCTGCTACCCGGGGATTACTTGTATAGTCCGGCAGCTCTAAAGATGCTTTAGCTATCTCGCCTATGTCGTCATTACTTACCTTTAGGTCCTTTAAGTTTATATTCATTTTTATCTTTTTCAAAAATCCTTTAACGAGGTGGTGTGATTTTTCTGCAGCATAGATGTCTTCTGCTGATTCTAATTCCTTATCAAATAATCTGGCTAATGTGGCAAACTTTTTATTTGAAGAAGAATAAGTATATTTTATAAACTCAGGATATACTGCAGCCAGTGCTTCGCCATGCATAACATGAGGACAACATCCCCCTACTGCCATCCCAATCCCATGGGGTAAAGTTACCCCTGCATTTGCTATACTAAGGCCTCCGAGCGTATCAGCCCATGCCACTCTGGTTCTGGCATTTATATCTTTCCCATCTTCAATAATTTTTGGAAGGTATTCAATAACTATTCTTATTACTTCTAATGAAAGCATTTCTATATAAGGAGATGTATTATTATGGATATATGCTTCAAATGCATGGGAAAATACATCAAACCCGGTAGAAGCGGAAATATGTTCAGGAACAGTAAGCATAAGGTCAGGATCTATCACGCTTATTTTTGGAAATAGTAATGAATTGTAGAGTGCAGATTTCCTTTTTTCCTTTGGATTCGAAACCACAGCCACTTGAGTAACCTGTGAACCTGTTCCAGAGGTCGTTGTTACTGCTATTACGGGAAGTGTTTTGTTAGTCGGCTGTCTTTCCCTGAAAAAAAGATAGTCCCATGATGAGTCTTTGTGGGTAGCCTCGACAGCTATTGCTTTTGCAGTATCCATGCTTGAGCCACCACCAAGACCTATAATAACATCTGCTTTAAATTCCCTGGTAAGTTTTGCTCCATTTGAGACAGAATCTGTAGTGGGATTGGGGACTACTCCATCAAAATGCTCAAAGTTCACTCCGGCATCTGATAGTATTTTTTTAACTTTACCTATTACCGGCTCAATGGCATCAAATACCGGGACTGTTACAAGCATGCATCTCTTTCCAATTTCCCGGGTTAGATCCCCTAGTTCATCTATCCTACCGCAACCGAATTTGATATTTGTCGGTTGAAAATAATCAAAGTTATCCATATTGATTTTCACCAGATTCCTTTCAATTCCTATTCATATCTTCTTTAATAATTTTTAACAGGTCATTATCTATTACAGGAGTTGGTCCGCTTCTGGATGAGACCCAGGCACCCAGCCTGTTAGCTAAATTGCTTATCTCTTTTAATGTTTTTTTATTTAAATATTGGACTACTACTGCCGCCGAAAAATCATCTCCGTCACCAATCGTGTCTGCAACTTAAACTTCATAATCGGGGTGATCATAATATTCTTTTTTATTAAAGATAAGGCTTCCATCTTCTCCCTTTGTAAGGCACAAAAGCTCCAGTCCAAAATCATGTATTATCTTCAAACACAGGTCTGTCTCAGCCATTTTATTTGGGTAATCAAGAAGTTCTCTTATTAATTTTAATTCAGCAGCGTTTAGTTTTAAAATATCTGCCATTTTCATTGAATCAATTATAAGGTCCGCTGAGAAAAAGTCCTGTCTAATATTCAGGTCAAGGAACTTTATAGTTTTATTGCCAGACGATTTTAAAAAATCTTTTATTGTATTTTTTGATATCCGAGACCTCTGAGCCAGGGTACCAAAGCATATTACTTCGGTATCTCTTGCCAGTCTCTCCCATTTTTTATTAAATTCTAAATAGTCCCAGGCAACATCACCATGGATTACATAATCAGGCTGGCCATTATCATCCAGCTCAACTTCAACTGTACCTGTTTTATATACCTGGTCGATCTGTATATATTTATTATCAAGTCCTAATTTTTCCATTTCTCTAAGTATCTCTTTACCCAGAGAATCTTTACCGACCCTGCTGGCCACTATTCCCTTTTGTCCCAGAATTGAGGCATAATAGGTAAAATTCGCAGGTGCCCCACCGAGTTTTTTCCCTTCTGGCAGCACATCCCAGAGGATTTCTCCTAGACCTACAATTTTTTTATTTCCCATTTAATCCTGGTTTTATTATCGAATTAAAAAGTATCCTATAAAACAAATTTATTTATTTCATCAAAAGCAGCTATTATATTTTCCACTGGTACCTTTGCTTGGATACAGTGTACGGGAGTAAAGACAAATCCCCCTCCCTGTGAAAATATCTTTACATTTTTTCTTACCTGTTCCCTGACTTCTATTTCCGTGCCGAAAGGCAGGACATGCTGGGTATCCACACCGCCGCCCCAAAAACATATATCTTTACCAAATTCTTTCTTCAGCTTTTCAGGCTCCATATTATGTGCTGTGAACTGTACGGGGTTTAGGATATCGACTCCTACATCAATAAGTTTGGGGATGAAATCATATATAGAACCACAATTATGCATCATCGCAAAATAAGAGGACTTTTTCTTTACATTATCAATAAACCTCTTAAAACTTGGAAAGAAAAATTCTTCGGCTGAATCTGGAGATATCATGCAGCCCTTCTGGTTTCCCATATCCTTATGTAACATCATGATATCCACATTATCTCCAACTGCATCATAGAACACATTGAAATTATGGATATACATATCTGTCAGTCTTTCCATGAAGTATTTAGTCATTTTTTTCTCTAATATAAGGTTCATGAATGCTTTTTCATAACCAAATACATCCTCTGCTGAAAAACTGGCAAAAACATCACCAATTACTGCCCTGTCAGAGTCTTTTATTTTCTCTGCTTCCTGTTTTAAGTACTTTATTTCATCCTCTCCATATCCGGAGAAGTCAAATTTACTATCAATATCCTCTATAGTTTCTGCATCCTGCAAAAGGTATTTTATTGGATCAAAATAATATCCATTATAGGGAAGCTTAAACTCATATCCATTCTTATAAAGGATATACGATCCGTCCTCCTGCTTTACCGGGTTAAAATCCCTGGAAACCAGTACTTTTAATCCATTGGGCATCACCCATTGGCTTTTCTCAACATCACTTCTTACTCCCAGAGCATCAGCCGGAGGTAGGAGCGGTATAGTGTCGATCTGGAGCATCTCCCTTACAGAATCTTCTACTTTTGCAGCCAGGATGAAAGTATCCATTACTTCTACATTACCGGTTTTTATCCCCAAAGCTTTTTTTAGGTTAGAATAAGCATAGACATGGATAGTAGACTGTACACTGCCGCCAAGGTCTACCGGTATTTTATCTGCAATTTTATGTTTTACAGCATTTATAATTCTGTCTTTTGATCTCATCTGAAGTTACTTCCTTTTAAATAATAGAATTTTCATTAAATATCTAATTATAGAATTTAAGAATTCAATCTAAATATATCATTACCTTCATAGCCTTATCTTTTTTTTCGAGAATATATTTATATGCGTCTGGATATTTTTTAAAAGGAAACTTATCTGTTATTAGCTCTTTTAACTTCAATTTTTCCCCTTTTACCAGTTCAATAGCATTTAGAAAATCATCTTTTTGATACATCAAGGTGCCTATAAGACTAAGCTCTCTATCCTGTACAAGACCCATATCAACTGTGGGTCTTTCTCCATATACACCTACAACTATTATTTCTGTTCCTTTTCTTGCAGCTGTGATTGCCTGGGATATAGTGTCCTGTATACCGACACAATCAAAAATAACGTCAGCACCATCCTCTCCAAAATTATCTTTTAAGGCTTTATGTATATCCTCATCTTCAGTATTTACTGTAAAATCGATGCCGCATTGGTCTGCCATATCCAATCTGAATTTGCTTTTATCAGTTATCATCACCTGACAAGCACCCAATCCCTTAGCTGACTGACCCACAAGGTTCCCAATGGGTCCAGCTCCTAAAACAAGGACTTTCTTGTTTTTAATATCACTTCCCCTTCCTACAGCATGTATGGCAACTGCTGTAGGCTCCATCATGGCACCTTCATCAAGAGAAATACTTGATGGTATCTTTAATACCTTGCTTCTGTCTAATGAAATATACTCCTGGGCCACACCATCAGTCTGAAATCCCATGACTTTCAACTCATTGCATATATGGTACATCCCGTTCCTGCAGGGGTAGCATTTTCCACAAGTAACCTGTGGCAGCAGGATTATTTTGTCTCCAGTATTAAAATCCCCTACTCCAGACCCCAGGTCTTCTATTATCCCGCTGGCTTCATGTCCCTGGACTATAGGATAATCTGTGTAAGGATGCATTCCCTTATATACATGTATATCTGAACCACAGATACCTATACGTTTAATTCTTACTAAAACTTCGTCTGTGCCAACCTGCGATTTTATTATTTCTTTAAATAATATATCCCCTGGTTGTGTCATTACTGCCTGTAACATAAGTATTCCAATCTATCATGGCATAAATATTTTTAATAAATCTACCATAAGATTTATTATATTGCTGATTCCCTCTCTTCTTTTATGGTCTCTAGTAACGCTATTACATTTTCTAATGGTACATCATTCATAATCTCCTGTGATGGTGCTATGATGAGGCCCCCTCCTTTGCCCAATGTACGGATAGTTTCCCGTACCATTTCTTTTACCCTGGCAGGTGGAGCATAAGGCAATATTTCTTGTGTGTCTATTCCTCCCCAAAAAATGAGGTCTTTACCAAATTCTTTTTTTAGATGCTGTAGATCCATACATGGCTGCACCGGTTCTAAAACATCTAAGCCTATATCAATCAAATCTGGAAGGAATTCTGTTATACAGCCACAGGAATGCATCATAACGGGAATACCTGCATCTTTATATACTTTAAATATTTTAGCTATCCTTGGTAATATATATTTCTTGAATATTTCTTTTGAAAAGAGAGTTGATTCCTGTGTACCCAGATCATCTCCATGGTGAGCTATTTTAACTCCTAGTTTAACCAATTTTTTAGCTATTTTAATTTTATATTCCGTAATCTTTTCTAGGAGCTCTTCGACAACTTTGGGTTTTAGGGTAATACCTAACATAAATTCCTGGAATCCCATAAGCGAATAACATCTTTCATATACGCCATTGTAACCGGAAACAAAAACAAGAAATTTTCCTGATTTTTCTTTCAAATCTCTTTCAATTTCAGAAAAATTCTCTCTCATGTAAGCATCTGGCACTGTATATTCTTTTACGGCTTTCTCTATATCCTGTTCGAAAACTATGTTTTTTAATCCAATAGGCAATATTTTTTTTTTTTTTTTAT
>PVMK01126583.1_pt1 | contig 15889 bp, 13 predicted proteins | sample 1853481 | NCBI WGS metagenome assembly PVMK01 (sample SAMN08533507, study PRJNA380276) | Marine sediment metagenome, whole genome shotgun sequencing project.
AGCCCAGGGGCCATTCAGTGAACTGGAGTGATAGCAGCGACCGGCAAGCACAATGTAAAATTGTTGCGAGCTGACGTGCATGAACACAGCATCATCTGAATTCTGCAGCACCAGCAGGTCATCGACCAGCGGTACGAAGGCAGCAGGGCCCTCGGTCACGATGAGCTGCGCCGGTTCAACAGACACCACGATTTCCGGCGCATTGGCAGCCGTGATGGGCTCGCCCGGCGCCTCGACTGCAGCATCTGCTACGTCGGCGGCATTAACCATCGCCGCAATATCTGCCGGAGGGCTCGCTTCAAATTGATAAGGCCCGGTCGCCTTGCCGGCGCGATACCAAACATCCCTGGCCGCATTGAGATAGTAGTTCCTACCGTCGAAAATCAACGGATATGGTGTATTGATCACCGCCTTATAAGGACTGTTTTCAATCTCACGCAAGACCGGATCGCCATCGAGTGAAATCAACAAAGCAGGGTGATCCCGGTAGATGATCCGGGGCGGGGCGGTATTCAGATTTTGCGCGGCCGTTGATTCCGCTTCCGCCAGTTTCAGGGCGGCCTCGAGCTCATCAACGGAGAAATCCAGGTTCCAGGCAGACGACTGCTGCGCCAGCGCAGCCGACAGCCCAGCTTGCATATCACCTGTGCCGTCGGGAAAGCGGACTTGCGTCACTTTCAGATCGGTGGGGTGAACGATGCGACTGGAGGAATCAATCTCGACCCGTGATTCAAACCAGCCTGCACCAAACACGGGTTCGGAGCCAGGCGTCTCCCGGTAAGCAAGCGCCGCACGGAAGTGAATGATGTCATCGCTCATCTCATCCACCTGCAGCGAATAGATGGTCACCGTCCCCTTCTCCAGCGGCAATGTACGAGGCCAACCGCTTTCCTGAGCCAGGACACCAGGCAGGCTAACCAACATCAATAATGCACATAACACGCTTTGCAGTGATCTGTTCATATTGAGCTCCTGTCAATTCACAAGCCGCGCAGGGCTTGCTACAGCATCAATATATGCCTACCTGTGTGAATACAGCGTGAACGCTTCGGTACCTGCTATTTGAATACTTTTTTTTGCTCCTTTTTAAGCCACTTTCAAGCGGGCTTCCCATAAATCGAAATCCGCCTGCATCCGCACCCACATTTCCGCACTGGTTCCCAACACCGACTCCAGCGTAATCGCAAATGACGGGGATATACCCCTTTTACCATTCACGATTTCATTGATTTTGCGTGGTGCGCATTTACAACGCTTCGCAAAGTGCGTTTGATTCAGATTCATCTCCGCCATGTAAATTTCGGAAAGCACCTTACCCGGATGTAGTGGTGATGGATTGCTAATCATGATTTGCTCTAATGGTAATTCTCTATTTTTACTTCTGAAAAATCGCCAGCCTCATATTTGAAAGTAATGCACCAGGGCAACCTGATCGTCACGCTCCAGTAACCCCGCCTGTCACCCAATAACTTATGTAGCCGGATGTTGGGTGGCTGACCCCGAATTCTCAAGTCATTGATCGTCGATGTCGCATGCATGATGGTTAACAGTGCCTTCGCCCTTATCCACAAAGGTCTGGGCAAAGCCTTCGATTGATTTGTTTCCCAAATATCCTTTGCGATCTTACCGTTGAATCCAACGATCATAGTAATACCATACCATATTCTATTACACTATCTGTAATAGTGTAATTATTTAAATGAGACAATCAGTTGCCAAAGACTAAGAATGCACCATTGCTCACCCGCTTGTAATAAGCAATTGCTGCTCATATTCGTCCGAAAATCACTTGCCATGCCCGCCTCAATCCGGCTACCGTAATTGACTAAAAACGGAGCCACTAAATTCACCATGAGCACAAATTTTCCCGTTTGCGATTACACCATCGAGGGCAAACCCGATGGCCCGACCCTGGTTTTTATTCACGGCTGGCCGGACAACGCCAGCCTGTGGCGCAAGCAGGTTGATTCACTGGGAAAGAATTTCCGCTGCTTGCTGGTGACCCTGCCGAATTTCGGTGAGGACAGCGTGCAGGCCGGTGGCTTTGATTTTCCAGAGCTAGTGAGCCGGCTGGCGGCGACCATTAAACAGGTACAACCCGGCGGCAAAGTCAGCCTGGTCACGCACGACTGGGGCGCCTACATCGGCTACCTGCTGGAGCAAGCACACCCCGGGTTGATCGTGAAGATGGCCGCCCTGGATATTGGCGGCCACATTGAGCCATTGAACATCAAGTCAAAACTGATGATCATGGGCTACCAGTGGTCGTTGATCGCCTGCTGGCTGGTCGGGGGCGTGATCCCACCGCTGGGCGGCCTGCTGACCAAAGGCGTGGGCAAGGTGGTCCGGGTGCCGGCGCGCCAGCGCGCGGTCATCCGCTCACGCTACAACTACCCTTATTTCTATTTATGGCGCGGCATGGCGCTGCCATGGAAGCGCGCCAGCCTGCTCGGCAGGTACCGGCCCCAGTGCCCGGTGCTTTACCTGTTCGGCGAGCGCAAGCCGCTGATGTTTCATTCACCCAAGTGGCTGCAAATCGTGGCTGACAGCGGCGGCCGCGCAGAAGGCATTACCGGGGCCGGGCATTGGTTGATGGAGACCCATCATGAGGTCGTCAATGAAAAGCTGAGCGACTGGTTCAAGGCTCTCCTTCCCAACGATCCAGTCTACTGATCGGGGCATCACCATTACTGGTAAACTGCCTGGACCCACACCGGCTATACGAGTGTCAACGATGTCTCATCAAATGCCCTTTGTTACTGCGCTGCTCATTGTCTGGGTAGCGATCTCCGCTCCCGACTCACATGCTGCTCAGGTTGATTCCACACATCTTACCGAGATCGTCAAAGCCCTCGCTTCGGATGAATTCGAAGGCCGGGCCCCGGGCGGACCGGGCGAAGAAAAAACGGTGGCCTACCTGGTTGATCGATTCAAGGCACTTGGCCTCGCGCCCGGCGGTGAGAACGGCGGATGGACCCACGCGGTACCCTTGGTCCACACCCAGGTCCAGGCGCCGGCAACGTTGGGATTTGACACCGTGGACCAGCACCAGGCGCTGGAGCAGGCCACTGACATTGCGATCGAAACCAGCCGGCCCCGGGAGCGAATCATCATCGACAATGCACCCGTGGCGTTTGTGGGCTTCGGCGCCAGTGCGCCTGAACGCCAATGGGATGACTATGGCGATATCGATCTGACCGGCAAAGTAGCCGTGTTCCTGGTCAATGACCCGGATTTCGCAGCCTTACCGGACGAGGCCGTAGCTGGCCGGTTCGGCAATAAGCGAATGACCTATTACGGACGCTGGATGTATAAATTCGAGGAGGCCGAACGGCGCGGCGCCCTCGCGGCTTTGGTAATTCATGAAGACAAGGCCGCCGCATACGGTTGGAGCGTTGCCGCCTCCGGACCCGGCGAGAACTTTTCGATCGTTCGCGCCGAGGGCTCCACTCCGCCAGTAGCCCTCCAGGGCTGGCTGCATGGCGATGCCGCAGCACAACTGTTTGCCAGCGCCGGGCTCAACCTGGATGAGCAGCGCGTGCTGGCCCGCAGTCCGGATTTCCAGGCCTTCGAACTGGAGGGCGTAACCTTCAGTGCTGATCTGAAAGTCACCGTGGAACACATCGAAAGCCAGAATGTACTGGCGATATTGGCCGGCACGACCCATCCAGATGAATTCCTGATGGTTTCCTCGCACTGGGATGCTTATGGCCAGGGCGAACCCGACGCACAGGGACGCACGATTCGGCCCGGCGCCAATGATGATGCACTGGGAACGGCCGGCGTGCTGGAATTGGCACGCGTATTGAAAGCCGAAGCACCACTGGAACGCAGCGTGGTGTTCGCAGTGTGGACAGCAGAGGAGAGCGGTCTGCTGGGTTCAACAGCCTATGCCGGCAACCCGGTCTATCCCCTGGAAAAGACCGTTGCTAATTTCACCTTCGACATCATGCAAACCGCCGGGCCCGCCAAAGATGTCATCCTGGTGGGCGAAGGCCAAAGCGACCTGCAAGGTGACCTGGAGCGTGCTGCCGCCGGGCAGGGCCGCGTGGTGACACCGGAAAGTCTGCCCGAGAACGGCCTGTTCTTTCGGGCTGACCATTTCTCGATGGCGCGGGGTGGCGTGCCAGTACTGCTGATCATGGGTATCGCCGGGGCCTCGGACCTGGTCGAAGGCGGCCGTGCCGCAGGCGATGCATGGATCGCAGAGTACGTTGGCAACTGTTATCACCAGACCTGCGACGAATGGAGCCCGGAGTGGGACCTGCGCGGCGCCATGATGGACATGGAGCTATTCCACACCATCGTCAGGGAACTGGGCGACTCACGCCGCTGGCCGCAGTGGTATCCCGGCTCCGAATTCCGGGCTGTTCGCACAAAAAGTGACGCGGTACGGAGCAACAGGTAAGCTAATCCTGGGTCGGCTGTTTGCCAAGCGCTTCACACAAGGCCACATTATCCAGCACGATCCGCTCAATGGGCACTTCTCCTGAACGGCTGAGCGAACAGCAGGGGAGAAATAGAGGCGAAAACAACTCCGAGAGTAAGCCATTTACAAGGTAGAAATGTTGTTTGCATTGTGCGTAATCGTGCCGATTCTTGTTGCCGACAAAACTACACCATTCAGAATTTCAGTACCAGCCTAAGCAGCCTGGCGGGTAGGTATCCTTTTAATTTCTTCGGAGAGTGCGCTCTGGGCTGCCCAAAGGTCATGAGCAACCTGCATGCGCAACCATAAACCAGGGCCATTGCCACAAAACTTACCCAGGCGCACGGCCATCTCTGGAGTAATTGCACGTTGGCCTGCCAGGATTTTGTGCAGGCTTTGACGGCTGACCGACATTTCACGTGCCGCTTGGGAGATAGTCACTTTCATTGCTGGAAAAGTGATTTCCCGAAGAACTGATCCGGGGTGTGTAGGTGCGCATTTTCGTTCAACGGTCATATGTTCCTCTCAATCACCAAAATTTAGTGATATTGCTCCAGGTCGATTCTGCGAACCTCTCCATTTGAGAACTCAAAGGTGATACACCACGGGCCATTGACATGAATCGTATAACGTTTTGGACGATGCCCCCGCAATTCATGGAAGTTCAATCCTGGCATACTCAAGTCTGATAAAACTTTGGCCTGATCAAGAATATCCAGAACTATCACGGCCCGTGATCGCAGACTTGCTTGCACCGCACGGCTTGCTCCCGTTTTAAACAAGTGCGCCAAAGCTTTGCTTCGGAAGCTTTTAATCACTGCATTAAAGTGTAGCTAGACAGGTTACATATGTCAATCACGAGGTTACACCTTTCATGTTAATGAAAGAGTTATAGCATGCGTACAATACATAGCACGGCACATAGGATATTTTCGGCAAATGCTGTCAGGCGAATACGCGCCGTCGCACCTGAAAGGCACTGTGACTACGACATGTAGAGTTCCTTATGCTGGCGCTAAAAACTAGAAGAACATACGGTGATCTCACCGCGTAAATAGAGTACCGCATTGCCGGCAATCCGGACGCGATCACCAAGATCCTGGCAGAACAGTTCTCCCCCTCGCCTGGAAACCTGTCGCGCGTGCAAATTGGGTTTATTCAACACCCGTGACCAGAATGGAATCAGTGCACAATGCGCTGAGCCGGTCACCGGATCCTCGGGAATGCCAAAACGTGGGGCAAAGAAGCGTGACACAAAATCGCAATGAACGCCCTCGGAAGTCACGATAAACCCCCGGCGTTCCAGTTCGGACAGTCGGGACATATGCGGTTTAAGTTTCCTGACCTGTTCTTCATCCGCCAAGCGGATCATCAGGTCCTCCCCTGCAAGGTACGTTTCATTCAACTCACGGCCCAGAGCCTCTTCAAGCCCCTTTGGTACCGGCATGGGATTCAAGGTTGTTGCCGGAAAATTCATTTCCAGCAGGCCGTTGCGCCTGGTCACGTGAAGCGCCCCGCTCTGGCGGGTGTGGAAGGTGATTTTTTCTGTCTGCCAATCCAGGCAGTCAAACACAACCAGCGCGCTTGCGAGGGTTGCATGACCACAGAGAGCAACTTCAGTTACAGGTGTGAACCAGCGGAGCTCAAATGCTTCACCTTTCCGGACAAGAAAGGCTGTTTCAGACAGATTGTTTTCCTCAGCTATGGCCTGAAGCACTGGATCTTCCAGCCAGGCGTCGAGAATACAAACAGCTGCCGGGTTCCCGGAAAAACGCTCGGAAGTGAAGGCATCGGCCTGGTACATGGGAATATTCATACACTACGTCCTCTCAGGCAGTCACGCCAAATAGTATACCCACCTACACCGTCAAGACCCTGGCCGGCGGAAATGCCTCTGTTACAGGACTTTCAGCCGATATTTTTGCTGGCAGGGAAACGGCCCTTCGATGAACCAGTGCTCATGGTTCCCCTGGCCCAGGACGGAAACCTGGCTGCCGCGGGTCTCAAAATCACCGTGCCAGCAGATATTAGCCTTGTGGTCGCGCAGGATGGACTTGGCGGTTTCCACGGTGAATTCGCCCTCATGGCGCCGGCACAGCTGTCTGACACGCCCTTCCCTGGACAGGGGTGACAGGGCGCCGTCCCCTTCGGAAAACAACCGGGCGAAATCAAATTCGCCCCCGTTGACAACCTGTGTTGCCACATCCGGAACGCGGTCCAGCTCCGGATGCCGCAGATCGCCCTTGCCGTGGATGCTGAGGCTGTTGGATATGGAGCGGGTTCCGCTGGTAATTCTCTCGGCTACCCAGTAACGCCCTGCTGTCTCCAGCACCCAGGCTTCATGCTTGTCAGCAATCAGGTACGAGTTGTGATAGCTGAAAGCAAAGTGCTCGGCGCAATTCCCGCCCTGGCCATATTCCTCCATCAAATCGACGATCAGCTGCAACGCCTCTCGGGCCGTTGCCCCGCGCTCCAGCCCCAGGCGCAGCAGGTCCATACCCAGCAACCCGGTTTGCGCGTAAGGCTCTGTAGTCCAGACCGCCTCATTGCCGATTACCACGCCGTGTTCATTCGCCCCCATCTCGGCGCCCCACATCCAGCGCGGCCTGGAAAGAACGACGGCGAAAGTCTGCCTGGCCTGGGGGATTTGCAGGTAGGTGCACTGCAGTGTGTCGCCGGCCGCGTGGCGCTGCGCCGGAAAAGACACGACATCCTGAACCTCACCGCCGGGACGGTCACTGTTTTTACCGAAGATCAGTCCCCCACCCAGGGTTACATCGGGTAAGGCTACGAAGGTGTCACACACGCCGGTCTCCTGGGTTGGAAGATTCAATGATGAACAAGCCCGGGCTTTTACGCTAGTATTTCAGTACCCACTCCCGGCTCCCAAACACCATGCAAGGAAAGATGACGATGACAGAAACCAAAACACTGGAAGAATTTAAGGCGAAATTCCGCGTGGAGGAACTGAAGGTACTGGAGAACCACTCGTGGTCGTGGTCGGTCCGGCCGGGTCAGCCAACCCTGGGAGCCGGAATCCTGTCTTTGAACCGCCACGCAGGCAAGTTTTCAGACGTTACCGGGGAGGAAATGAAGGACCTGGCTGAATTGGTTGGTACCCTGGAGGGAGCCGTCAAACGGGCTTTCGACCACAACATCATGAATTACCTGATGCTGATGATGGTGGACCATCATGTTCATTACCACGTCATCCCCAGGTATCAAGGCACACGGTCCTTCGCCGGCAGGGAATGGGTCGATAACGGCTGGCCGGCATTGCCTGTCCTTGGAGATAGCCAGCACCCCGATGACCCCGGTTTATTGCATCTCATACAAGAAAAGCTGATTGCGGCTTAGCTTTAAACGGCGGAATGCGCCAAACACAGCTACAATGTCGCTGGCAATCAGGCTGGGCTCAATAAAAAACAATGAAACTTTTTACTGAACTCAAACGCAGAAACGTCTTTCGGGTAGGCATTGCCTACATCGTGGGCGCCTGGCTATTTTCCCAGGTGGCCGACCTGGCGCTGGACGTCATCGGCGCGCCTGATATCGTATTGCGCTCCCTCGTGGTGTTGCTGTCGCTCGGCTTTATACCAGCGGTCATTTTTTCCTGGGCGTTCGAAATGACACCCGAGGGCGTCAAGCGGGAATCCGAGGTTGACCGCAGCCAGTCCATCACCGGGCAAACGGGGAAAAAACTCAACCTGGTGACGATCTTGATGGTCATCTCCGCCGTGACATTCGTAGTGTTTGAGCGTTACCTGCCGGAGAACGCGAGATCGGGACCACCAGCCGATTCCCAACAGGTCCGGCCGGAACCAGCCAGCGCGCCTGAAGATGCCCCTGTCCCGGCCCGGTTACCCGCCAGTAAAAAGTCCATCGCCGTGCTGCCCTTCGCCAATCGATCGAACCAGGATGACGACCTGTTTTTTACCGACGGCATTCACGATGACCTGCTGACCCAGCTGGCCAAGATTCATGACCTGACCGTCATTTCCCGCACCTCGGTGATGGAGTATCGCGACACGCGTAAAAACCTGAAGGAAATAGGCGCCGAGCTGAACGTTGGAACCATCCTGGAAGGCGGCATACAGAAAGTCGGCAACCGCGTGCGTATCAATGCTCAGCTGATCGAAGTGGCGACGGACAAGCACCTTTGGGCCGAAACCTTTGACCGCGAGCTGACGGCGGAAAATATTTTTGATATCCAGTCCGAAATCTCCCGCAAGATTGTGGATGCAATCGCGGTGGAGCTGACACCGGAAGAAGAACGGCAGCTTGCCGAGGTCCCGACACAAAACCTGGCTGCCTACGAAGCCTACTTGCGGGCCCAGGAGATAATTTACACCTCAAACTACTCCCGCTCGCAGGAAGCCGCAGCGCAACCCTGGCTTGAGAAGGCGGTCGCGCTGGATCCTGAATATGCCGAAGCGCACGCTGAGCTTGCCGACATCCTGGGCCAGTCGTACTGGCGGGGAATCGATACTTCCGAAGCTTTTCTGGCAAAATATCGCAGCACAATTGACCGCGCGCTTGAGCTGAATCCCAATTCATCCTCAGCCTTGAGGGCTTCGGCCAATTATTACTACCGGGTGGAAAACGACTACCGGAGATCCCTGGTGTTGCTCAAGCAGGCGCTTGAGAATGCACCGGGTGATGTCGAACTGCACGGAGATATCGGCCTGAGCCAGAGACGGCTGGGCATGTGGCAGGAATCGATTGCCAGCCTCCGCCAAACCCTTGAACTCGACCCGTCCAACCGCTATTACCTGTCACTGATGGTTGAGACCATGTTGGCCGCCGGGGATTGGCAGGATATTCTGGACAGCACGGAACCGCTGGAGGATGCCGATCCGGATGAGCTGGATATCCAGATCGACAGGGCCCTGGCGCAATTCTACCTGACGGGTGACTTTGAGCCGCTTGAACGGGTTTTTGAGAAAATGAATCTCACGGATTCCACCAACTACATCACCACCAGCACGCTTGCTCCCTGGCTGCAACGTGATGCGGATGCCACCATCAAGGTGCTGAATAATCCGATCTGGACCCAGGACTCCATAGGTTTCGTATTCCAGACCAACCGCGATTATGGACTGGCCAATGCATATCGCCTGAAAGGCGAAATGGAAAAGGCAGAGCTGCATTTCGAACGGGTCATCGCCACACGCGACGAGGTCATGAAGTCCGCCTTGCAGGTGCAAGTGTACTCGGGGATGTCGATCGCGCTGTCACTGGCCCGCCTGGGGCGATTCGATGAAGCGCTGGAACTGGCTGCGCAACTGGTGAGTGATACGCCTCCGGAAAAGGACGCCATGCTATGGGGCTGGCTGTTCAGCTCCCAGGCCATGATCAAGGGCCTGGCCGGCGACCAGGAAGCCGCCATCGATGATCTGGTCATTGCGCTGGAAACACCCACCGCATTTCGCATTACCGTGTGGGATCTGTACTACGATCCGAACTGGGATTTCATGCGCGATAACCCGCGCTTTATCGAGCTGGCCAGCCCGCCCATCGTGATCCGCACGACAACTCTCTAAGCTGTTAACCTGACCCAAAATTTTGAAATCTACAGCCAGGTTGTGGCGATTTCCACCGTGAATTCGCCTTCATGGCGCCGATAGAAAAGATGTTACATTGAAATGGCAATTCATTTTCTTTTGGCTATACTCCCATTTCCACCCCGATACAAAAAGGTGCTCGCCATGTTCTTACCCCAGCCTTTCTGGGCAAAGTTGTTACTCGCCGCCGTGCTGGCAGTTGCACTCGGCGGCGATCTCCGCGCCCAGTTCAGCGGCGCGGTCGAAAACGAGCTTGTCATTACCGGTGGCTGGTTATTTGACGGCACCGGCGAGGAACGCAAACCCAATACTGGCATCGTGATCCGCGATGGCAAGTTCGTCGCGGTGGGTCTGGGCGCCTCGGTTGCCCTGTCCGACACGGCCACGATCATTGAGCTTGATGACGACCAGACCCTGCTGCCCGGCATGTTCGATCTGCACGCACATTACAACTACGACCTGGTCGGCCGGGGACGGGTGGAAGAGGTGCAACACAGCGGCAACGTCTTCCTGGCCAACGGCGTGACTGCGACCTGGTCGGCTGGCGAGTACTATCCCGAACGCGTGCTGGCACAGCGTGAACTGATCGATAAGGGCGAGGCCACGGGACCGCGGCTTTTTGCCTCCGGCCCGTACATGGGCGGCTTCAGATGTGAATACGCCGTCAAGACAGCCGCAGATGACTGTGTGGGCTGGCCTAACGACATCACCGAAGCGGAGATTCGTGCCGAGGTCAACTACTGGGCGGACCGGGGCGTGGTCAGCATCAAGATCAAGCAGGCAACGCCGGGCGAAGCGCGGATTCTGATCGACCAGGCACGCCAGCGTGGCATGACCACCGCCGGGCACTTGTACAACTACGAAATGAGCTATGACGTGGATGCGCGTGAAGCCATCCGCATGGGCCTGGACCGGCTGGAACACAACATCACCCTGGGCGCTGGCGGCCCGCAAAGCGCCGAGGCAGACGAGGTGATCGGGCTTTTGCTCAAACACCGGGTGTTCTTCGATCCCAATCTACAAATGTACGGTGGCATCAACCTGCGCAAGGACCTGACTGGCATGGTGTGGACCGATGAAGCGCAGTACTTCACACCTTACACGCAGAATCTGCTGGAGCAACGCGGACCACCGCTAGCGGAGTCCGAACCCGATGATTTCAATAAGCGATTGGTGGAATTAAGAAAGTTCTACGCGGCTGGCGGCGCCGATCTGCTGATCGTAGGAACCGATGAGCCGGTCTACACGTCCCTGTTGGCCGGCTTTGCCTACCACCGGGAACTGATGGCAATGGTGTATGCGGGTATTCCGCCGGCGGATGTGCTCAAGGCGGCGACGATCAACGGCGCCCGGGCCCTGGGCGTGGCTGACCGGCTGGGCACTATAGAGGCCGGCAAGCTGGCGGATCTATACGTGGTGCGGGGTAACCCGCTGGAGGACATCACCGCGGCGCGGAATGTCGAGCTGGTGGTCAAGGATGGCTTCGTTTATCGCCCCGGTGAGTTGCTGGGCAGCGTGGTTGGAATGATCGGGCCACGCGGGCCGGATGATCATGCCGACTGGGTCCTGGAGGTGCGGGCGTTGAGGAATTGAGGAACAATTACTGATCAGGCTGCAGATTCGGCCCCGCCAACCTCTACAGCCATTCCGGAACCGGCAGCCCCTTCTCGCGCAGGAATGACGGATTGTAAAGCTTGGACTGATAGCGGGTTCCGGAATCACACAGAATGGTGACGATGGTGTGGCCGGGCCCCATTTCACGGGCCAGTTGGATGGCGCCGGCGACGTTGATGCCGCTGGAACCGCCCAGGCACAAGCCCTCCTCCGACAACAGGCTGAATAGCACCGGCAGGGCCTCTTCGTCCGGCACGCGGAAGGCCTTGTCCACCGGCGCGGAAGCAATATTGGCCGTCACGCGGCCCTGGCCGATGCCTTCGCTGATCGAGTTACCCTCCGAGCGCATCTCACCCGAGCGGTAATAGTGGTACATGCACGAACCCATCGGGTCGGTCAGCGCAATGACCGCGGCAGGGTTCTGCTCCTTGAGGTAACGGCCAACACCTGAAATAGTGCCGCCGGTGCCGATGGCGCAGCAGAACGCATCCACCTTGCCGCCGGTCTGCCGCCAGATCTCGGGGCCAGTGGAGCGGTAATGCCCCTCGCCATTGGACAGATTTTCCCACTGGTTGGCATAAAGCACGCCGTTGGGCTCTTGCCCGGCCAGCTGTTCCGCCAACCTCGCGGCCGCGTGAACGTAGTTGCCCGGGTCCTTGAAGGGAACGGCCGGTACTTCATGCAACTCCGCACCGAGCAGAAGCAAAGCGTCTTTCTTTTCCTGCGACTGTGTTTCCGGCATGGTGATGACGGTGCGGTAGCCGCGCGAATTGGCGACCAGCGCCAGGCCAATACCGGTATTGCCGGCCGTACCCTCGACGATCACGCCGCCCGGCCGCAGATCACCGCGCTCTTCCGCATCCAGCACCATGAACCGGGCCGCACGGTCCTTGACCGAACCACCGGCATTCATGAATTCAGCTTTCCCGAGGATGTTGCACCCCGTCAGCTCGGAAGGCCCGCGCAAATGAATGAGTGGTGTGTTGCCGATTGCCTCGACCAGTGTTTTTCGAATGTCCATTGCCTGTACCAATCACCTCGGCGGGAATTGATCGAGTTTAGCAGTTTGGGATGGCGATGCATGAGGTCATTCCGGCGATGTTGAGGGATGATCGAGTCGCCTACCTGCATCTGCATAATGCTAAGCCGGGTTGTTTTGCGACGGAGTTTACACGGGCGTGATTGTGATTAAAAGGCGGCAGAAACCTCTATTGCCCACCGATTTTCCACTATTTAACATAATGACGTTTCCGCGGAAACGTCAGCAATAATATATTCATAAGTAAATGGCATATTCGGGGGCGACCATCCAGGCCGCCCCCTTCTACACTAGTTAATCGTTGCCCCCTCTGGCGCCAGGTCCAACTCGGCCACGACCGGCCCCGCAACCAGGCGCTTGCTGACTTCAACGTTGATCGAGTTGGCCTGCTCCAGTGCATTGAACACCAGGCCATCCATGCACAACTTCCACAGCGCACGGATACCCAGCGCGGAAAGCGGGGCCCCGCATTCGGCCAGTTCAATCAGGCTTAATGCCTGGGTTTCGAAGACATTATCATCAGGCTCGACGTACCAGTTAACTCGATTGTCTTCCAATTGATCGAAACGGATGGTCAGGGTATTGGAACAAAGGACTTTTTGGTCGTTCATGGTTTTCTCCTCTTTAGTGCTTTGGGCAGGTTGCCCCGGCGCAGAAGCTGGATATCAAATGCCGGACCGGATTTGTCACGATGACAGGGCCGGCCACCCTTAAAACTTTGCCAACAAAAAACCCGCCGGCACAGCCAAGCGGGTTCGAGAATTTCTTCTCCGCTTTAGCTGCATTTATTAAGCGCCCGCAAGCTGATTATCAAATCGGCGCTGCAAACATATTATAGCAAATGTCCCTGGTAATTGGCACTTGGTGGTTGCTTCAAGTGCATCGATCATATCAAGGATGAATCCCTCACCATACTGCTTATTGGTCTATCGCCCTGATCACCGCCTTCGGGTCGTTATCTACGACCTTTAACAAGACCCTGGCCGCACCTCTTGGAGTACGAAGCCCCTGTTCCCAATGCCGCAACGTGCCTAACGAGAAATTAGTTCGGGCTTATTGTCAGAAAGCCATTTTTTCACGTGTTCCAGCAGTTGACTGGCAGCTTCAATGCAGGCCTCAACGGAGGCCTCGTCAACATCTTCACCAGTATAGTCAGCCGCATTGCGTTTCACACGGAAGGTGTCCAAAACCAACATTTCGTCCTTGCCGAAAGCCACAGACTGGGGCAGAGACTGAATCATTGTCATGTGATGCCCTGGTTTGTTTTTCGCGGGGCGGTAACCATTCGCCCATAAGCCCACCATGGCAAGCTGCATGATAGCTCTGTAGGCGGCATCCAGGCGGGTCTCCGGACTTATCGAGTTCTGGTGCGCATCTTCTATGCTGCGCTTGGAGGACGCCAACATTTTTCCAACCTGGTCGGCGTTAGTCGTATGCTCAGCGAGCTGTCCGGTCCGTAGCAAGTTTCCCAAACTCATTTTTATCCCCTATGACGAATAGTTTTGGCTCTTCCAGCAATCGCTTCGCGAAACGATCTTGATTATGCAACTTGGCGATAAACCTGTCTGTAGGCATAACCACCGGATTGATCTCGCGCCCCAAATCAGATTGAACGGTTGACAATGCCTTGACTACATCAACTAACGGAAGGTCGCCAAGCACCAATACATCAACATCACTGGAAGAGTTCTGGCTACCACTTGCCATGGAACCGAAGACCAGGGCCAGGTCAATTTTGCCACGTAAGTCTGACAAGGCATCCTGCAAGATCGTCGTCAAACCAATCGTTTTGCGAAATATAGCTGCCAACTCCTGGTATATCGGACAACCCACATCTGCCTGGTAAAGCACCTGGTTTCCGACATGCTCTCTAACCAACAAACCAGATTGAGACATAGCCTTTAACTCGCGATGGATGGAACCGGGTGAAATTCCAGTCATTCGGCTCAATTCCCGAACATGAAATTTTTCGTCAGGACGCAACAACAATATCGCCAGCAACCGCCTGCGGTAGACACCAAACATCAATTCTATGGGTTGTTTAACCAAGTGATACACCAAGTGTTCTCAATCCAGATACGATTGTATCTAATTTGAGAACGTTTGCAAACAATCAAGTAATTCTGCTATTCAAAATGAGATTTCGCGGAAACACCTGCCCTCACTCCACCACCGGATAACAGGCATCCCCCCAAAGCTGATTGTGGTTCTCCATCATTAAGTGGATCACGGTGGGGACCAGGAAGCCGAGGATATTGGCCCCGTCTTTCATCTGGCTCCGGTTAACCTCGCTATTCCAGGTAGAGCCGCCGTGGACGATCTGGTTTCGCAGGGTATAAAGACGATCGAAAATCTCGGCCAGGACCCTTTTTGTATCGGTCCGCCCCAGAGCCCGGTTAGCCGAGAATTTGCTTCTCTGGAAAGCATTTAACCATACATCCTCCTCAATTATTCCCGCCTGGTAATCCCAAAACGGCTGAAACACGTATTTGTTGTGGAGCAACATCCGGATTGAATTTGAAAATTGCTCCCAGACGATTTGATGCAGCAATCCATCCTTATCCATCTCGACCAGGCGGCCCAGGAACTGCATCAGCAACTTGCGTTCTGTGAAGGTTTTACGATCATGAATCTCATTGGCGTAGGCCGCATTGAACGCAATCCACAGGAACAAAAAGCGGGCATCATCATCGGCCGCTTCCTGTTCAGCACGATGCAGCCAACTGAGCGCCCGGTGCGTGCGCAAAGACAAAGAAGGTGAGAATGAGTCACGAAGGGCTCTTTGCCTTGCTTTGAGGTCTTCGTACTTGAACATGGAGCACCCTCAGTGAAATGACTGAAGCCAACAATACAGGTTCAGCCTGCGCATATCCTCAATACTGCTACAGGGGGATTCTGCCGACCTCGCTCTGCGTGCCTATCTCATGTCGGAGATTCGCAAGTTTGTCAAAGCAAATGGACTGACCCAGATGCGGGCAGCCAGATTTTTTGGCGTGCCGCAGCCAAAAATCAGCTATATCAATAACGGGAAGATTGAGAAAATCTCATCGGACTACCTGATCGGCCTGCTGGCGAAGACCGGGGGTGATTTTCGTTATTCGTTCAGGCAACCCTCAAAGAAGCAAGCAGCGGAGCGGCATTTACGGGTGAGGACAAATTTTCCACGGTACTTGCGGATGAGCCCGGCGAGTTGTGCTACCAGACGGGTACAATGCAGTACCTCAAGGTCTTTCTCACTGCGAA
>PVMK01121805.1_pt1 | contig 15886 bp, 14 predicted proteins | sample 1853481 | NCBI WGS metagenome assembly PVMK01 (sample SAMN08533507, study PRJNA380276) | Marine sediment metagenome, whole genome shotgun sequencing project.
TTACCCTGCCTATCCTGCAATTGTTGCACGCCGGCGGGTCGGTGCATCCACACCGCATTCGGGTGCTGGTGCTCACGCCTACCCGGGAGCTGGCGGCCCAGGTGGCCGAGAGCGTTACCACCTACGGCGCGCACCTGCCCTTCAAGGCGGCGGTGGTATTTGGCGGGGTAAAAATCAATCCGCAGATTGCAAAGTTGCGCAAGGGCGTTGATATTCTTGTGGCCACTCCGGGTCGTTTGCTGGATCTGCATCAACAGGGTGAGGTGAACTTCAGGGATCTGGAAATACTGGTGTTGGATGAAGCTGACCGCATGCTGGACATGGGCTTTATCCACGACATCCGCAGGATTATCAAGCTGTTGCCGGAAAAGCGCCAAAACCTGATGTTCTCCGCCACCTTTGCCAATGAAATCAGGTCCCTGACCAGCAAGATGCTGCACAACCCGATAGAAGTGGAAGTTTCTCCACCCAATGCCACCGCCGAATTGGTAGAACAGTGGGTTTACCCGGTGGATAAGAAAAGTAAATCCGCGTTGCTGCGGGAGTTGGTGGTCGGGAATAACTGGCGCCAGGTATTGGTATTCAGTCGCACCAAACACGGTGCCAATCGTCTGGCCCAGTACCTGGAAAAAGCCGGCGTCAATGCGGCGGCTATTCACGGTAATAAGAGTCAGGGCGCACGCACCAAAGCCCTGTCGGGCTTCAAGGCCGGCAAAATCCGGGTGTTGGTGGCTACGGACATCGCCGCCCGTGGCCTGGATATCGAGCAGCTGCCCCAGGTGGTGAATTTCGATCTGCCCAATGTGCCGGAGGATTATGTGCATCGCATCGGCAGGACCGGTCGGGCGGGTTCCAGCGGCAAAGCCTATTCCCTGGTCAGCGCCGATGAGATCAAGCAGCTCAACGGTATCGAGCAGGTCATCCAGCGACATCTGACGCGCGAGTATATCGACGGTTTCGAACCGGATCACGATGTGCCGCCAAGTGCGCCACTGCGCAAACCGCGCAAGCCCGGGCAGGGGTACCACCAGAAGAGGCACACAGGGTCACGCGCCGATGGTGGCAAACATACCTCCCGCGGGCGCGGCAGCGAAGGACACAACCGACCGCGGCGCGGGCGGCGCTCTTCTGGTAATAGTTAAGCGTATTGAATGCTGCCGATTGATCTGTCGCATGGGCCCCGTTGCACGGTGCTCGGAGCCTGCCCGGCTTTGTCGGGTGCTCGATAGACCAGGCAAACCGAAATACCCGCGGCTCTCGGTCGCCCATACTACCATTCGGTTGGAACCCCACTCCCTCATGGCGCTATGGGCGACCGAGAGACGCTACTTTAAAGCTGCCTACAGTAGCATTCAATAGGCTTGAGTATGGCACTGCGCAGCTGCGCGGTACGGATGGAGCCATTTGAGGGCATGGGGTTCTAACCGAGAGTGGCTCCATCCGTACAGTGCAGCGGGACTCACCCTAAAGGTCGGCTTGACTTGTAGTACAGCTCCTACAAAGATGGCTTCGTTATTTCTGTCGATTGTGGAGATCGTATATGCAACTCACTATCCTTATTACAGGTTGTTCCAGCGGTATTGGTGCCGCGCTGGCGAGTGAATTACACAAGCGCGGTCATCGTGTTTATGCCACTGCGCGCCGCTCGGAGACACTGGCTTCCCTGGCGGACAAGGGGCTGGATACCCTGCTACTGGACGTCAACAATGACACCGCTATCGCAGCGGTAATGGCCAGAATTAAGAGCGACGTCGGCCACCTTGATATGTTGATCAACAATGCCGGCTTCTCCCAGGTCGGTGCGGTGATCGATCTCGCGCGCGAAGATTTGCGCAAGCAATACGAAACCAATGTGATTGCGCCGGTGGCCATGACCCGGGCGGCCCTGCCACTGCTGCGCGCGGCTACAGCGGAGCGGGGCAAGGCCCTGGTTGTGAACGTGGGCAGTATTGTCGGCCTGTTTACCACACCGTTTGCGGGTGCCTACAGTTCCAGCAAGGCGGCCGTCCATTCCCTGTCGGACGGTCTGCGTATGGAACTCGCACCGTTCGGTATTCGTGTGGTGATGATACAGCCGGGCGGGGTGCGTTCCGCCTTCGGCAGCCACGCGGAAGAGGCTGTCCGCCTGCCGCAGGATTCTGTTTACCGACCCGTGGAAGAATACATTCGTGCCCGGGCCCAGGCCGGACAGCAGGGTGCGACGCCAGTGGAGGAATTTGTCGTTCCGGTGGTTGATAAGCTGTTGCGGGACTCGCCACCGGCCATCATCAGAGGTGGCAAGAACAGCCTCCGGCTGCCTTTGTTGAAGAAGCTACTGCCCCTGGAAGCCTTTGATCGCAAGCTCTCGAAGGTCTTCGGCCTGGATCGTTTCAAGCCGTAGTATTAAAAATGTGTGTCGATTGATCTGTAGCGTGAATACTGCTGTAGGTAGCTACTTCCGCAGTGCAGTTTGGTGTATATGGTGGCGTCTCAATACTCCAGAACGCGGGTCTGCGCCGATTCTGGAAGAAGGAAACAAGTATTGCCACGCCGGACTACGGGCGGCCGAGGGGTTTTTCCTTTCAAGTGCATGGGGCAGGTAGACTTGACCAAAGCCATTGCTAATATCCTGCTGGTGGATGGCAAGAACCGCAGTGATTTGCTGTGGCAGTGGCTCATTTAAACTTTGTGGCAACAGAGTAACCCTATCCTTATCGCCCTTGCCCTGGCGAACCGCAAGTGTTTGCAAATTAAAGTCGATATCCTTTACCCGGAGATTAAGACATTCCTGCAAACGTAGCCCACTCCCGTAAAGCAGTTCTACCATGAGCTTCGGTGTGCCGTTCATCCGTGACAGAATCTGCTGAATCTCCGCATGCGTGAGAACTGACGGCAAGCGCCGTGTGGGTTTGGCATACGTGAAGACGAGTTCCTCTGCATCCCTCCCATAAAATTTAACATAGAGGTACATTAATGCATTAAGAGCAATGCGTTGTGTGGCCGGGGCCACCCCTGCCTGAACTGCCAAGTGGTTTAAAAATTCTTCAATTTCAGGCTTGCCCATACTTAATGGGCTGCGGTATCTATGAAAGAAGATGAAGCGCCTTATCCAGTGCAGGTAAGTCCGCTCAGTAGTGAGCGCATAGCCGCGAGCACGTAGATCTGTGCGCAAGCTGTCCATTAGCTTGGGTGAACCAGGAGGAATGGGTCGGGGATATCATCCATCATCAGATCTCACATCCTTGTAAGAAATAATACCTAGTTGATTTCACAACGGGGAATAAGTCAACCAAATGACCGATATCCATGAGAATTTTCCTCGCTTTGTCGGTCGAATGGCTCTACCCGGTTGATTCGAAACGGGTTTTTATGGCGCTATATCTAAAATTGAATTGATAAAACGATCCTCGGTGCCATACTCACTCTAAGTGTGCGAGGATGAACATATCGTAACCTATTGTTTATGAGGGGATTTACGGTTTGAGCAAGCGACAAAATGTATCATTCAAGTAAAATGTGTATACATGATTTTTTCTCAAGAATAAGCTGCAGCCTAATCGATGACTCTCACTGTAACCTGCCATTGCAAAAAAATTCAGGTCGAAATCAATGAGCTACCTGAATATCTAGCAGACTGTAACTGCTCCATTTGCCGTAGCTATAGTACGCTGTGGGGATACTACACCCCAAATCAAGTCACCGTACGGGAAGGCAGTGCTGGCTTGGAGGCCTACGTTTGGGGAGATCGACAACTCGAGTTTATGCGGTGCTCCAACTGCGGTTGCGTTACGCACTACGTCACAACTGCGCTATGCTCTGAAGACATCGTAGCGGTAAACTTCCGCTTACTTGAACCATCTGTTATCGAGGCAATTCCCGTCGTGAAATTGGATAATGCCACATCGGAGAATGGCAATGCATAACAAGTTTATCAACCAACGCCAGCAAAGCTGGCTGGACCGCTAAAAGCGCTGCTTTGCAGCAACGCGGCCGGTTATAAAGGCGTTACATGCCTATATCGAGCTTCGAGCGGAAGAAATTGACCTCTTGACTATAGTATCATTATTGATACTATGCACTCATGGCTGATATCGACGATATTCTCTCAGGGATGAAGCGCAACCCCAAGGGCGTCCGCTTCAACGATCTATCGAAGGTGTGTGAACATTTCTTCGGGTCACCTAGACAATCTGGATCGAGTCAGAAGGTTTTTAGAACGCGTGGCAAGGTGATCCGCGCGTGAATAGTCAGAATTTAAAAGGGAAAGCCAAGCCTACCAGGTACGGCCGGTATTGCGGGCGATTGATCGCCTAGAGGTGCAGAATGAAGAAAGAACTTGATCGTTATACTTACAGAGTAACTTGGTCCGAAGAGGACGAAGAGCATGTGGGACTTTGTGCGGAATTTCCGAGCCTAAGTTGGCTGGATTCCTCTCCAGAGAAAGCTCTGGCAGGTGTCCGCAAGCTGGTAAAGGGAGTTCTTACGGATATGGACTCTGAAGGGGAGTCCATTCCGGAACCGATTGCGCTCAAAAGCTTTAGTGGCAAATTCATGGTTCGGGTGCCGCCCGAAACTCATCGCATGCTCGCAGTGCAGGCGGCTGAATCTGGTGTAAGTTTGAATCGTCTTGTTTCAAGCAAACTAAGCTAATGCAAGCATGTAACAAGTGCAATCAATCGGACGCCAAAACCGCTACGCGGTTTCGCCGCCGGTGTCGCGGGCGTTATAGGGTAGCCGATCGTCCGCTGGCAGGAACAGTCTGCATGCAACATTCAATAAGACTTGCTATTTGTACAATTGCGTTTCTTGCTGGTCTCACACCGGTCCTGCTCGGCGCTCAAGATGCTGAAGCAGAGCCAGGATCGTTGTTTATCCGTGGCGGCTGGTTGTTTGACGGCATCAGCGACACCCGCCGGCGCAACAGCGGAATCCTTATTCGGGACGGTAAAATAGTAGGTGTTGATGTTCCTGCTAAACCGCAGGACTCAACTCACGTTAGAGTCATAGAGTTAGCCGATTCAGAAACAATCCTGCCCGGCCTGATCGACTTGCACGCACACTACAACCTGGATCTCGTTGACAAAGGACGCGTGGAGGAAGTTGTTTATAACGGCATCGTGTATCTTGCGAATGGTGTGACCGCCACCTGGTCAGCGGGCGAGTTTTATCCTGAGCGCGTCATTGCTCAGCGGGACCGAATTGAGGCGGACGACGCTATCGGGCCGCGCATATTTGTATCCGGCCCCTATTTTGGTGCCTTTCGCTGCGAGTATCAAGTCAAGGTGGCCGCCGATGAATGTGTCGCCTGGCCAAATGACATCTCGGAACAAGAGATTCGAGACGAAGTCGACAAGTGGGCCCAACAAGGCGTTGTCAGTATCAAGGTAAAGCAGGCAACACCGGGGGAGGCAAAGATCATTATTGACCAAGCGCATAAGAACGGTATGACAACGGCCGGACATCTTGCCAATTACAATGTGGAGTATGATGTCTCTACGCGTGATGCCATCCTGATGGGTATGGACCGCATTGAGCACCAGCTCACCCTTGCCCTTGGACCCGGAGACGCGAGAAGTACGGAAATGCGTGAAATAGTGGAGCTGATGATCAAGCACCAGGTGTACTACGACGCGAACTTGCAGATGTACGGTGGCATCAATCTGCGCCGGGCCCATTCCTCTGAAATGATCTGGGCCGAGGAAGCAAAGTATTTCACTCCCTATGCGCAGACACTCCTTGAGCGGCGCGGCCCCCCGGAGCCCGAGTCGGATGAACCAGAGTTTAACCAGCGGATGACGGAGCTTATGGCGCTCTATGAAGCAGGAGGTGAAAACCTTCTGATTGTTGGCACCGATGAGCCAGTCTATACCAGCATGCTGCCGGGCTTTGCATATCACAGAGAATTGCTCGCTATGACCTATGCGGGATTACCCCCGGTCGCTGTTCTGAAAGCGGCAACCATAAACGGGGCCACAGCCCTTGGCGTTGCCGACAGGCTGGGTTCTGTCGAAACTGGCAAATTTGCCGATCTGGTGGTGGTCAATGGCAATCCCCTGGAGGACATTAAGACCGCACGTAGTATCCGGCTTGTATTGAAGGAAGGTGTGGTTCATTATCCAAAGACTTTGCTCTTTTCAGCGGAAGGAAAAATAGGACCTGCTGGCCCCGCTGATCATGCAGACTGGGAGCTCAACGTCAAACCGCTCCGTGAGGAGATAGGCAGGGTTCTCGAATAGCAGACTTACGCCATTGCTCGGTGTATGGTAAGTAGCCCAATAACAAGAAAAGGCAGCGGACGCACAAATGCTCCGCTGCTTTAAGCGTTAGCGGCCCAATTCGTGTGCCGCCCACCTGATGACAATCGGCACACATAAGTGGTAAGCTTCGTCTTATGAAGCGATTCAACTGGAATTCAGAGAAGAACCAACAGCTTATTCGTGAACGTGGTGTCTCGTTTGAAGATGTAGTGTTCTTCCTGCTACAAGGCGATATTCTGGACAATGTGAAGCATCCTAATCCTGAGAAATATCCCGAGCAAAGGATTTTCGTTGTCAGCATCGATGAGTATGTGCACCTTGTGCCATATGTTGAATCTTCGGAGGAAATATTCCTCAAGACGATCATTCCTAGTCGCAAAGCAACAAAGGAATACTTGGGAGGTAAACGATGAGCAAACACAAACTTAGCCAGGAGGAGCGTGAGATTCTCAAAGACTTCGAAGATGGCAAATTCGAGTCAATTCTGTCGCAACAACGTATTGAAGAGTTACAATCTATTGCAGCGGAAACATTTAAGAAAGATCGTAGAATCAATATCCGACTTTCAAGCCGGGATCTAGAGGGCCTGCAACGTCGCGCGCTGGAAGAGGGTATGCCCTACCAAACCTTAGTTTCTAGCATTCTCCACAAGTACGTATCAGGCAGCCTGCATGACGTCACTGCTAACAAGTCAAGGAGGAAGGACACGCGAGGGCGCGCCTCTTCTTAATGCGTTATATGACCCTCCCAGTGCAGTAATCTGAGGAAATCGATATGCCTATCCCCGATGAAATAGACCAAGAGAAGCTTGCAGAAGTAGCGCTAGCGATTTTATCGCTCAGCGCTTGGGACGAAGAGTATGGAACTCGCGCCTGGAAGGGAATGGACTGGGACTTGCTGGGCTTGCTCTACCAGAAAGAATGGATCAGTGATCCCGTGGGGAAGCAGAAATCGGTTGTCTTGACCGAGCAGGGAGTGGCTTTGGCAGAGTCATATCTGGACAAGCATTTTGGAAAGTAGTCATCAAACATCCGGGTCATATAGCAAGTCAAGGCGCCTTCGGCGCAGGACGCCGCCACCGGTGCCTCAGCTTGAAGCGTTTTTCCCGTGGTTCATTTATCGTGCGAAACTACAGGAAGCAGCGGAACGCATCCACTTTCACCCTAAGCAAGTTTAATAGCCGGCCTCGCCCGCGCGAAGTGTCGCGGAGAACTCCGGGTCCAGCAATTCGTAGGAGCTGGAACGGGGCTTCAGGACATAAATTACATCGCTGACCTGCTCCAGGTCGTAGCCCTCCTTACGCAGATCACCCTTCACCATCTTGAAGGTCCCGGTGGTATCTATATCGCGCTGTATGCGCAGGAACACCGGGCGCGCATAGGCGGGTAGTTGCTCGTTGACATAGGTGGAGAAGCCGTCTATATCGAGTTCCGCTACATCATCTGCCAGCACCATGGACGCCATGCCCGCGCGGCCGTCGGCCCTGGGTATTTCCACCCCGTAGACATTACAGAATGCCACCTGGGTGTGGCCATTGATGATTTCGCCAACTTCGTTGGTGGACACGTTTTCTGACTTCCAGCGGAAGGTGTCGCCCACCCGGTCGACAAACTGGTAGTGGGGAAGACCCATGGCAAAGCCCACGTCCACGGTTTTCATCAGGTCGCCGGTATTGAACCAGGCATCGCCTTTTTTGAAGGCATTGCGGAGGATTTTTTTCTCGGTGTCCTCGGCGCTGGTGTAGCCCTCAAATTCCGTATATTTGGAAATCTTGCCCAACAGCAGGCCGGGCTCACCCTTGTCGACCTTGATGCAATGGCCCTTGTTGTCCAGCAGTATTTCGTCCGCATCCACATCGTATTTTACCAGGGCCAGGGGGATGCTGGTCGTCCCCACCGTGCAGTCCTTGTTCAACAAATTTACAAAGCCGACATTGCCCTCGCTGGAGCCGTAGAACTCCGCGACCCGGCGAACCCCAAAGCGCTCCTTGAACTCATGCCAGACGTCGGGTCGCAGCCCGTTGCCCATCATGGTGCCCAGGGGGTTTTTGTAGTCGTCTTCACGCTCCGGGGTGTTGAGCAGGTAACGGCATAACTCCCCGATGTAAATGAAACAGGTGGCACCGTGTTCACGGACCTCGCTGAGAAAGTTGCTGCCGGAAAACTTGCGGCGAATGAACATGCTGGCGCCGGTACAAAACGATGCCCCCACGCCCAGGAACAGGCCGGTGCCGTGGTACAGGGGCAGGCACAGGTATATGCAGTCGTTCTCATCGCACTTGAGACCGCCAATATAGGACATTGTTGTAGCCAGTAGATAGCGGCGGTTGGACAATACAGATGCCTTGGGCAGTCCGGTGGTGCCGGAGGTAAAGATATACAGTGCGATATCGCCCAGTGTGACCTGGCCGGTTTCCGGCGGGTTGCTGCTGCTCTCGTCTTCGGCGTCCTCTTCGAGATCTCTGGCCCAGTTAGGGCAGGAGGCTAATCCGGCATCCGGCACGAACAGGTAGTTTTCAATATCCTCCAGGTCCGGGCGGGAGCGCACATCCGCGATCGCATCCAGCCGCTCTTCACCGAAGATACACATTCTGGAACTGGTAATGCTGATACAGTGGACCAGGGGCCGGCCAACCAGGTTGGTGTTGATCAGGGCGGCCGTCACGCCCAGTTTATTCAGGGCGATAATGGTGGTCAGGAACTCTATGCGGTTTTCCATGATGACACTTACCGCATCTGTGCGCACCAGCCCCAGGGCCTTAAAGGCCGCGGCATAGCGGTTGGCGTGGGCGTTGAGTTCGCGCCAGGTAAGTGTCCGGCCCTCGAAGATGACAGCCGTACGATCACCAAAGCGCTCGGTGGTGGCCTCTACCCGGGCCCCGAAGCAGTCGTTGGCAGACATCGGCCGTGGTTTTAGTTCTTTTGCCAGGCGGAGCATTGTGGGAAGCTCTGCCAGAGTCGCGGCTATTTCTTTTGCAATCATGTGTCGGTCTGCTCAATGGTGTGAATGGGGGAGATAGCGGCCTGCTGTAATTCCTCTATAAATGCGGGATCCTCCAGAAGTACGCTGGCTCCGGTGGCTGGCATCATAAGCGAAATACTCCAAACAGGGCGGCGTGATCAGACAGGTCGCGCCAGTGGCCGGTGCTGAGTCGTTGGCAGGCGGCCGGTTTAAGCCCTCGGTAGTAGATTCTGTCCACGGGCAGCAGTGGCGCCCATATTGGAAAGGAGCGTGCGTGACGGCCCTGCATCTGAACAAACAGCTCTTCCAGGCCCAGGTCGTCGTGCAGGTGATGTTCAGCCCGGCGGCGCCAGTCGTTGAAGTCACCGGCGATGATCATGGGCTCATCCCTGGGCACGTGGCTGTTTATCCTGTCGGTTAAGGTCTGCAATTGCTCCTGGCGCTCCTTCTCGAGTAGTCCCAGGTGCACACAGAGGGCGTGCAGGCGCGTCTTTTTGTGTGGTAATTCGATTACCCCGTGCAGGATGCTGCGACTGGAGCGGGGAAATATCGACACGTCGATATTTTCCCAGCTGATGATGGGGTGCATGCTCAGTATGGCGTTGCCGTGGTCGCCTTTGCGGTAGATGGCATTGCGTCCATAGGCAACGTGAGGCCATGCCTCATCCGCCAGGTATTCAAAGTGGGGCTGGTCGGGGTAGGAGAAGCGCCTGCGCTTGGCGGGGCTCTTGATGGCAGTGCCGTGAATTTCCTGTAAAAAGACCACGTCCGCGCCTGTCTCGGCAATACGATCGCGCATGGACTCCAGAACAAAGCGGCGATTGCCGACGCAATAGCCCTTGTGGATGTTGTAGGTCAGAACGTTTATTTCCTTGCTCACGGGCGTCCTTGTACTGAGGTTATTCGGCTGAAGTTGCAGAAGAAAGGCGCATTGGTTTATCCCTTCTCCTGGCGAGATTGAATGGCCTTGATCGTCCAGGACATCACATAATCGAAGCCGCTGGCCGCCGCGATGAACAGTACCGCGGCAGAGCCCACAGTAACAGCCATTTGCGGTATTTGTGGTACAACCTGCGCGATTAGTACCAGCAGGCAAAAGCTGACCTGCACGAACATATTGGCTTTGCTCAGCCCGGTGGCGGCAAACTCAAAGGGGCCGATCAGTTTGTAATAGCATGTGGCCCCGAGAACAATAATCACATCGCGACTGATAACGGCCAGCGCCAGGTACCAGGGAATAAGTTCCACCCGGGCGAAGCTGAGGAATGCCACAGTGATCAGAATTTTGTCGGCAATGGGATCCAGCGCCGCACCCCAACGGGAAAAAACCTGCAGGCGCCTGGCGAAATAGCCGTCCAGTGCGTCCGTGACGCCGGCGATGAGGGCAATGGCCAGAGCCCAGGCAAAGTCCTCGCGCAAAATTAACAGGCCCAGCGGAACCGCCAGCAGCAGGCGCGATATGGTCAAACTGTTGGGCAGGTATTGCAGCATTTATCCGGCCCGAGCCTGTGACCTGGCTTTAGCGCGACTCTTGCTGGCGGTTTTTGGTCTGGCAGTGCCTGTAGCACGGCGTTTAGCGGTGACTTTCTTGCGCCGCGCCGATTTTTTCTTCACCCCGGCGGTCGCCTTTGCGACGCCCCTCGCCTTGCGCTTGACGCCCAGCACTTTCCGCTCCAACTCGGCGAAGCGCAGCGTCATGCGCTGGACCACTATCTCCAGGTCTGGCAGTGCGTGCATATCGCCGAGCAAGCCAAAGTCCAGGCTGTTGCCGTGGGACAGTACGGTGGCGTTGAGGTTCACCCCTGGCAACAGTGTAGAAATGGGATAACTGGCCAGCATGCGTGAGCCGCGCAGGCAGAGGTCATCGTCGCCCGGTCCGGGTACATTGGAAATCAGCACGTTATAGGAGGGTGCAATGATCTGGTCCAGCCCGGTGCGTGACAAAAGCTCCCACAGGCCGAAGATAATCACACCATAATCAATCATCGCCTCGGCAGACAAACCCTGGACCTCATCCTTGGAGGCATGGGAGGACTCCACGACCTGGTCCAGGCGATCGGATATCGTCGCATCGGGCTCACCCAGGCGTACATGCACGGCCGAGACCTGGGTTTTGGCTGAGTCGTCACCTTTGGTACGCACGGACATGGGGCACATGGCTACCAGGGGCGAGCGGGTGTTTTCCCGGTGTTCCTCCAGGTAGTCGTGCAAGGCGGCCCCGATAACCGTCAGCACCACCTCGTTGACGGTGCAGCCGCGCACGTGCCCCACGGCTTTTACCCGGTCCAGTGGCAAGCTGCAGACGGCGGTCGATCGCGTATCCCATTCGATGGTGCGATTCATACGGGTGCGAGTGGCACTGAAGGGAATCTGCGCCTTGCTGTTGCGCAATTTCAGCCACTGCATGCCCATTTTGGTAAGGAATTCGTAGGCGCCCGCCATGCCCTTGACCTGGGTGGCGAGCTTGCCACCTTTCCCGGCGCCTGCTTTGTGCTTGTGCTCGTGCTGTGCGTGCTGCGCAGCTGAGGGCCTGTCCGGATCGAAAGACCAGGTCGGCACGATGGTCTGCTCTGTGGGGGAAGTGGAAAGCGAGCCATACATGCGTTTCACGCCGGACATGCCATCGATGTAGGCGTGGTGAATTTTGGTGTATATCGCAAAGCGATTGCCTTCCAGGCCCTCGATGACCTGGCACATCCAGCACGGGCGTTTGCGGTCCAGCAGCACGGCGTGCAGGCGCTGTACCACATCCATCAGCTGCTGGTTGTTACCCGGCCTCGGTAGCGCGGAGTGCCGCACGTGATAGTTGATTTCAATATCCTTGTCCTCGTGCCATTGTGGCATGCCAAAGCGCGGGAAGTGTGGTCGGTTATTGAAGGGCGAGACTACCGGTGCCTTCTTGAATTCCGCTACCAGGTCCTGCAGATAGGTGTCTGGCGCATCGGGTGGCAGCTGAAATACCTGCACGGCACCCACGTGCTTGGGGCTCTGGGGCGTCTCGGTCAGAAAGAACATCAGGTCCAGTGGTGGAATTATTTGTTTGGCCATGGTCGGGCTCCCGGGCATTGTCTGTACAGGTATCGTTTACTTAACGGTGTTTACATCTTCGCTGGGTGGCTGTAGCAAAAATACCGCCAATTCGCGCTGTTCGGTTTCACTCAGTGGATAGATGGGCATCGGGGATTGCGGCGCTATAAGCACTTCGATCACCGCGTTATAACCGAGACGCTCAGACAGCCCGGCCAGCAGCTTTGGGTTCTCGCCCTGCTCGTGGCAGCTGCGACATTCATGGCGCTGGTACAACTCAGCCCCGCGATTCGCCATGGCCGGCAGGTCGGCCTCTGCCAACCAGGCGGGTGCTTGCGCATCCAGGCGGTTGACGGCGGGCAGCGTCAGTACTGGCGAACTCGTGTCATGGCCCTGGCCGTAGCTGACCCGGTAAATGGCGCCGGCATAGTCATCAGAAATATAGATCGCACCATCGGGACCCTGTGCCACATCTACCGGGCGGCCGCTGATGTCCCCGTCCCGGTTGAAGCCGGTGAGAAAGTCGCGCTCTTCTATGCCGTTGTCGTTCCAGTGCAGGGAAACCACCTTGTAACCGTCCGGCTTACTGCGATTCCAGGAGCCGTGCAGCGCGACCAGTGCGCTGCGCTGGTATTGCGTCGGCAGGCCCTGGGCTGCAAGGAAGGTCATCCCCAGCGGGGCGTTGTGGGCCCTAAAATCGTGAGCGGGTGCTGTGGGTTGCCGCTGGGTGGCGAGCGGGTCGGCTCCCATATCCGGGTCTGGAATATTGTCACCGTTGAAATAGGGCCAGCCGTAAAAGTGGTTCCGCTCGATGCGGTTCAGCTCGCAGGGCGGAAAGTCGTCGCCGAGCAGGTCGCGGCCATTGTCCGTGGCGTACAGCTCGCCGCTCCAGGGAGCCCAGTCAAAGCCGACGCTGTTGCGCAGGCCGGTGGCGATGGTCTCGGGCTCGCTGCCGTCCAGTTGGAAACGCATCATGGTGGCCCGCCGCTCATCCTCCTCCGCACAGATATTGCAGCTTGAACCCTGGGCAAGATACAGTCGTTCGTCCGCGCCGATACGAATGGTTTTACTCCAGTGGTTGCCATTGTCGGTGAGGCCCTCGATCAGTGGCTGGTAATCCCCGGTCAGGGTGCCGCTGACGCTGTCGAAGGGCACGCGGCCAATCCGGTTTGACTCGGCGATGTAAAGCCAGCCTCCGGCGAAATCCATTCCCAGGGGGCGACGCAAGCCTTCGATCAGGGTTTCCACGGCGTCGGGGTGACCGTCTCCATCTGCGTCGCGACGCAACAGCACGATATCGCCCGAGTGGGGGCGACTGACCAGCAGGTCGCCACCGGGGGTGAAACGCAGGAAGCGCGCCTTCGGTAAATCACCGGCGTATAGCTGCACGGTGAAGCCATCCGGCACACGGTAGCGTTGCTGGACGCTTGCCGCGCCGGTGGCAGGGCCGCCCATTCCGGTCATCACGTTCATTACCATGCGTATACTGGTGCTGTCGATGGTGCCTGTGGCCAGAAGAAAAAGCGGTACACTGGCGAGTAACACCACGACCACCACCAGGCCGATCAAAAACTTTTTCAAACCTTTATCCTTCTGGGTATCGCGAAACAGCGTTGTCGCATGCCTGTAGTATAGGTCATGCTCACATTCAGTCCCATCGGCTTTAAGCGTAATGGGGGTATAGCGGTTGGAACATATGCTCGCGGACGTCGCCGAGAATATCCTGGGGCGTCTCGCGCTGGGCCAGACCTTGTCTATAGGCGATGGCGGCCACTTCAGCACCGATCAGTGCCGATACCTCGCGAATATGGGACAGGCTGGGGTAAACCCGGCCCAGGGCCAGGTCGTCGTCAGTGACCTGTGCCGCCAGTACCTTCGACGCCGCCAGGAACATCTCGTCGGTGACCCTGGAACTGCGACTGACGACGGCGCCCAGGCCGACACCCGGGAAAATATAGGCGTTATTGCCCTGCCCGGGCACATAGGTGTTGTTGCCCAGTTGCACGGGTTCAAACGGGCTGCCACTGGCGAAAATGGCCCGCCCCGCGCTCCATTCATAGGCCTGCTGTGCGGTGCATTCCGACTTGATGGTGGGGTTGGACAGGGCGAATATAATGGGCCGCTCATTTTGTTGGGCCATGGTTTGCACCACCTGTTCGGTGAAGACATTGGCCTGACCGGCACAACCAATAATCGCGGTGGGCCGCAGTACGCGGATCGCCTCTACGTAGTCGTCGATGGCGGCGTGTTCATGCGCAAATGGCCGCTTCTGTGGCGGAATATCATCACGCCCCGCCGTCAGCAGTCCACGGCTGTCGAAAAACCAGCAGTTCCGGTGTGCCTGGTCAGGCGCAATGCCCTGTTCGATCATGGCGGCCGCGATGGTATTGCCGATGCCGATGCCCGCCTGGCCGGCGCCGAAAAACAACAGCCGCTGGTCGGCCAGTTTTCCTCCGGCAATCCGCAGCGCTGTCAGCAGGCCTGACAGAGCCACCGCGCCAGTGCCCTGTATGTCATCGTCAAACAGGCATAGCTGATCGCGGTATTGCTGCAGGAGGCGAAATGCATTGCAATTGCCGAAGTCCTCCAACTGCACCAGTGCCCGTGGAAATACCTCCTGGGCAGCCCTGATGAATTCCTCGACCAACTCATCGTAGGCGGGCCCGCGTTCACGGCGTTGCTCCAGGCCAAGATACAGCGGGTCATTGAGAAAAGCCTCGTTGTTGGTGCCCACATCCAGGGTGATGGGCAAACAATGGGTGGGGTGGATGCCAGCGCAGGCGGTGTACAGGGATAGCTTGCCAATGGGAATGCCCATGCCCGCAGCGCCGAGGTCACCCAGGCCGAGAATGCGCTCGCCGTCGGTGACCACGATGACGCGGACATCCCGGTGCGGCCAGTTTTCCAGGATCTGTCGTACCCGGCCGCGCTCCTGCAGTGAGATATACAGTCCTCTGGGGCGGCGGTAGATGTGGCTGAAATGCTGGCATGCCTTGCCCACGGTGGGGGTGTAGATCAACGGCATGATCTCTTCGATGTGATTGATTACCACGCGATAAAACAGGGTTTCATTGCGGTCCTGCAGGGACACCAGAAACAGGTAGCGCTCCAGGTCGGTGGCCTTGCTGCGCAGGTTGCCAATGACCCGCAACTCCTGCTCGGCGGCGGAGCATACGCGCGGTGGCAGCAGGCCGCGCAGGCCGAGCCGGTCGCGTTCCGCAGCGGTAAACGCCGTGCCTTTGTTCCGCACCGGGTCATGCAGCAGCTTTACTCCCCTGGGGAGGTCTTTTTCCTGATCGTTACCCATCGTCGTCGTCCCCATTCATGCTCAAGCTGCTACCGCAGGGCACCCCATACGGCGGGGCAGAACTTGCGTACCAGCAGTAGAGTGTAGTCGGGCTACACGCCGGGCGTAATGAGGTTGATCAATAATAAAGCAGATGCTTAGTGCTCCAGCCACCGGATAAACCAGGGCTTTTGGGGGCGGAATATTAACAATGTGTGGTTAATCACAGCGTGTCGTTGAATAACTCCACATTTCAACAGGTTAAGCTAGACACATGATCTATTTTTCAGGGTATTGAGCATAAGCGCCCCGAATCCCCTCTTATTGTTTCTGTCCCAGTGTCAAACATAACGTAATTGCCCGGTAAAAACTCACC
>PVMK01114938.1_pt1 | contig 15883 bp, 11 predicted proteins | sample 1853481 | NCBI WGS metagenome assembly PVMK01 (sample SAMN08533507, study PRJNA380276) | Marine sediment metagenome, whole genome shotgun sequencing project.
GCATCCTGTCCCGCATGGCGACTATGACAGCAGCGTCGACTACACCCCCAATGGGGGTGCGGTAGTCGATGTGGTTGCCGACCCAGCCGGCGGCAACGGATTTTTTAATGATAATGGCTACGGTATCTTTAGCCTGGGGGGGAGCTATTATCTTGTGCCGGTGGATGATGAACTGGTGCGGGATACCGGATCAAAGCTTGCAGAAGATGACGGCACAACGGGTGTCTGGACCATCAATGGTCAAACGATCACCTTGCCCACTGTGGCTTCATCCGAAAAAGACGACGACGACATCATCGACAATGCCGGCGAGTTTCGCTATTCAAAAAATTATCTAAACTGGCTGTTTTTCTATACTTCGGCGGATGATCTCGATGGAGATGGCTCAGATGAGCCGGTTTATGATGGTGCTGCTTTACCCAACAAAAGCCGTTTTTATTATGCTAAAAAAGCCCTGCGGACGGTGGGCAAACTTTCGTCCAACAAAGCAAAATTTGCGATTTATAGATTTACCAGCACATCACAGGGCTCTTACAATGTGCAGGGCCTGGATGATGTGGTCGACACCCTGGGGGCAACACCTGAAGAAAACACCTTGAGTCCCGAGTATATCAACGTGATCAACAACATGGGAACTGTTCTCTATTCACCGCTGGCCGAGGGAATGGCAACCATCGGGGAATATATGAACTCGCCTTCATCCGGTAGCGTTGATTCGACAAACTACTGCCAGAAAAATTTCGTGATCGTGGTTTCACCCGGTCTTTCTTCCGAGGATACAAGTGATTCAAATCAGGCCATTCCAAATCCTTTAAAAGTTGACCATGATCTGGATGCAAAAGACGGACATGGTGACAACGGTCCTGGGCAGGGAACCCTCACGGTGGATGGCCACGATTACACGATTGTCACCAATTACAATGGATCGACCTATATGGATGATGTGGCGCATTATTTTTACACCCACGACATGCGGGATCAGAATGATGACACCGACGGCTTTCAGAACATTTCGACCTATACCGTCGGATTTATGGCCACCACAGAAAGCCGCTTATTGCTTATCAACACATCCAACAACGGCAACGGCAACCCCAATTTAACGACCAGCACGGATCCGGAGTACGGGGAATACCATTTTGAGGCCGCATCGGCAGATGGTCTTTCCCAGGCGGTCATGGATGCCGTCAACAGTATTATTTCGCGCACCAGCGGCTTCACGGCGCCGGTGGTTCCGGTAACCCGTACCCTCAGCGGCAATAAAATTTACATGGCTTTTTTTAAACCGGCGGAGGAAAATTTCTGGGAAGGCAATGTGACCAAATTTGGCCTCAACGCGGATAATCAAATTATCGGCAGCGACGGCAACCCGGCCACATGGATCAATGGTTCGATGCGCGAAGATGCCAAACCTTACTGGGCCACCATCGACTGGGCGGATATTTCCAAAAGCAACGGGATCCTTAATAGCAGCCGCAATATTTATACGTATTTGGGATCAGTTGATAATTTGACCGATTCAGCCAATAGATTTGCAACCGACAACGCCGACTTAACCGCTATGATGCTTGGCAATCCCACAGACGTTACCGTAAACGGCAATCCCGTCACCGGAAGAGACAAGGTGATCAATTACATCCGGGGCGCCGATGTGCTGGACCAGGATGCCAACGGGGATAGCTATGAAAATCGATCGATCATCACCGGTGATGTCCTTCACAGCGAGCCGATGGTCTTCACCTACCAGTACCCCGACGACAGCTCCAAAACATTGGTTTTCTTCGGCGCCAACGACGGAATGCTGCATGCCGTTTTAGATTTCATCGACCCCGATGTAGAGGCTTCCGCTGACGAGACTCACTATGGTACCGAGGCCTGGGCGTTTATCCCGCCGAATCAACTCAATCGATTAAAATACATTTTGGAAGGCACAACCCACAGAGATTTTGTTGATGGCAGTCCCAAGGTCTATTTTCATGATGTGGATGCCGATGGACTCGTAGAACCAGATGAGGGAGACCAGGTTATCCTGGTTTGCGGGCAGCGTAAAGGCGGCTCCGGTTATTTTGCGCTGGATGTTACAGATCCCGACGTGCCGAAATACCTGTGGCGGATCGGCAACGGTAACGATGCCGCGACCGGTACCCTGGAGTTGTCCGATTTAACACGCAACGCCGGCGGCTCCTTCCAGGATGGCGATACCCTCAGACTGTTGGCGGCTGGAGACGTGTGGAATGATGCCGCCATGCTGGTCGGCAGTGAATTCGGCAGCGTCTTTGTTACCTTTGACGAGCGCACGCTGAATTTCGATGTGGGCGCTAAGGTGGGCAATCTGACAACGTCAATGTATAACGACTTCTTGGCTGAGAACCCGACGGGGCCGTTTGCCTTTGGTGAAATTGTATCCATGACCACCACCGATCCGGACGTCATCATTCCGGAGCTCGGTGAGAGTTGGTCTGAGCCGGAATTCGGATTGGTCAAAACGACCGATGCGGATACATCCGGCACCCCCGTCTGTTTCATCGGGGGTGGATACAGTGCAGACAACTCGGCGGGAAAGGCTGTGGTGGCTGTTAATCTGTTTTCAGGAGCAGTGGTGAGAAAATTTACAGAGGTGGGTCCGGACACCACCGATCTTGACAAAACTACCGATACGGCCATGAATTACAGTGTGTCCAGCTCCGTCAAAGTTGTGGACGAGGATGGTAACGGATTTGTGGATAAGGTTTATGTGGGCGATCTCGGCGGGCAGATGTGGCGTTTCGGGCAAGTTACGGTTGACCCGCTCGGAAATCCCCTGAACTTTCCGGATAGTGACGAGAATATCAACAACTGGACCGGTCAGGTTATGTTGACGGCACCCACTTACGTGATTGATTCAACAACCTACACACGCAAATTTTTCTATCCACCCAGCGTAACCCTTGAAAAAGGCTATGACCTGTTATTTATGGGAACCGGAGACCGCGAGAATGCATGCGACACCACGACAGCTGCGGATCGAATTTACGCGATCAAAGATACCCACGGTACGACCTCATTTACCGAGACCAATCTCGTGGATGTGACGGACCCCGCTGCCGCCGTGCCGGACTTAAGTCAAACCAGTGGTGATGTGGATTCAAACGGCAGCATCGATCAAGGCTGGTTTATTCGCCTGGTCGATAGCTTGGGTGCCGACGCGGGTGAAAAAGTACTTGCCCAAGGTGTCGTGTTTTATAAAACCTTTTATATTACCACCTTTACCCCGAATAATGATCCCTGTGTGCCTGGCGGAAATGCCAAGCTTTTTGCCCTGAATTATTTGACCGGTTCCGCTGTGATTGAATTTACGGATACAGACGGCGATGGTGTTGACGACCTAACCAGAAGCGTTATGTTAGGCGGTGGCATTCCATCTAAACCGGTAACCGTCCTTACCGCAAAAGGTCAAAAATTATTTATATCTGTGGGAAGCACCAATCCGAATTCGGCAAGTCAATCCATCGGAGCCGGCATTATTGGGGTCGATCCGCTTTATCCAAATAGGAATTTTTTCTATCTTTGGTGGCGAGAGCTTTTTAATTAATATAGAGCTTTTGCGTCTCAATAATGAGCGGATGGTGTTGTCGAAAATGGTTGCGCTGTGCCCGGCTGAACGGTTCCGGGCTTGATTACATCTTTGTAATTCATGTTTCAACAATGTTATTGCTAATTCGTTCTTGCTTAGTTCTTACCATTTCATATCTAAGATCCTGCGCGCCAATGGGTTCAATTTTAGGTTTTGACCTAAACATATTGAGATTAGATGAATCGTGCGGACCTCAATTTTTGGATTCTGCTTTTAACAAATATTTGTAACACGGCGGGAAGTCAATTCGGCCGAGTCATTTGCCTGGCTTATATTCACTCCGAAAGCTTCGTTATATAAGTTGTTAAAATTATTATTATTTGATTAAAGTTGATCGTATAAAATCACGATATTGACTTATCTTTTTAATCATGTCCTACCGAATTTTTGCGGTGCCAGGCATCCAATAATCCCCAGATAGCTTTTCCCATCTACTTCAAAACTTTTTTCCATTTCCATATTTAATTGAAGGAAAATGTCTTAAACGCGTACGAAGCGATGCTTTTATCAAATTTTGTTTTTTGGACACCACCGGTTCACGCTTTGGCACAAGTTTTGTATTATCCAGGGCTAAAGGAGACGAACAATGCTGCAAAAAAATTCAGGATTTACAGCTCTCGAATTGGCCACTACCATTGCCATCGTGGCCGTGATTGCTGCACTGGTTATGCCGCCCTACTTAAGGTGGAACCGGGCCCACAGACTTGAAGGCGCTGCGACCAATCTGACGGCGGATCTTGAAATGGCTAAAGTACGGGCGATACGGGAAAACGCATTTGTTGTGGTTGAGTTTAACACTGACAGTTACACTATATTTGTGGATAACGGCGAAGGAGGCGGCACAGCGGCAGACTGGAATCGCAACGGTAGTGAAATCATAGCACAGGACCGAGATTTGCCGACCGGTGTGCAAATCGATACCGCCAGCCTGAGTTTTCCGTCGTTCAATTCTAAAACGCGATTTAACGGCCGTGGAATTCCGCCGGATATCCTTGGACCTGAAATTGTATCCATCGCAAATACAATCAATGGTCGGCTAATTACCATCAACCGCTTGGGATTTATAAACGTTCAATAGAGGCTAATGTAAAATGGGAACTATACTAATCGAGAGAACTTTGGGGGGCGAAAAAGGATTTTCATTGATTGAATTGCTGATTGCCATGTCCGTCTTGGCCATCGGCATGCTGGCCGCCGCTTCAATGCAGTATTCGGCAGTGCGCAACAACACCCAGGGCAATGTGAGCACCCAGGCCAGCATGTTGGCCAAATCCCAGCTTGAGATGCTTAAAAATCAGGATATCGGCTCAGCCGTCCTGGCAGCGGGTGACTATAGTGACGCGACACCCATTGATGAAAATGGAAATCCCGGTGGAATTTATAATCGGTCCTGGAGAATTGATCCTTTAGGGACCTCGGCGCGTCGTATACGGATGACGGTTCAATGGACCAAATTTGGCGATCCGCGCAGCGTGGTGGTGCGATCCAATACAAAGGGAAGCGGCGTATGAAAAGTGCAATTCAGCCCCATTTAAATTCAAAGGAAATTAAGAAATTTAAAAAAGGAACCGCATCAGGGTTTACCCTGGTTGAGGTCCTGATGTGTCTGGCCATTCTGTCCATTTTATTTGGGACGGTTTACCGATCTTTTGATATTTTCACCCGATCCTTCACCAAAGAAAATGTCAAAGCGGGTGTCCAGCAACGAACCCGAATTGGTATCGATCTGATGACGCGTGATATTCGGCTGGCCGGACTGGATCCGTTGGGCACGGCCAATGCGCGAATTATAGCTGCCGACACTGAAAACATTCAATTTTCCGCCGACCTCAACTATGACGGCGATGCGAATGATCCTTTTGAAAATATCACTTACGCCTTAAACGGCGATCTCCTCAAGCAGACCAGCGATTTAGGAACCGGCTCTGTTACCGACACCTTGCTGGATCATGTCGACGCTTTAACGTTTACGTATCTAAATGCATCGGACACACCGATGGCTGCTCCGGTGGGCAACCCGGAGGATATCCGCACCGTGAGGGTGTCTTTGACCATACAGCGCCCAGCAGGCCGGGACGGACCGATTAGCCGAACATATACCACCCGGGTCAGATGTCGCAATTTATAAGGAAGAGAAAAAAATATGATTAAATCATTGAAATACACCATTGACAATGAAAACGGCTTTATACTGGGCACAGCCATTCTGGTTTCGGCTATTCTGGTCTTAGCCGGCGTTTTGGCGATCTGGACTGCCAACACGGAGCTCAAAACGGTTCGCAATGAAGCCCAGATGACCAGGGAGTTTTATAATGCCGAAGCCGGCGTGATCGATGCCCTTGAAAATTATAAAAGCGGTCCGACCAACTGGCTGACCAACGATTTTCTGACTGCCGATCCGATCGATGCCAACAGTACGGTTAATTCCTCTGACGAGGAGGGCAATGTGGTCGCCGCTGTTGAAGTGCGCTGCATTGAAAGCACAGCAACTCCGGTGTCCGGTCTGAGCAATTCGGCCAATAACATACCGCGGCAAGCCCACATCGGCCCGCCGCCGGCGGGTTCGGGTTACAGCCTGAAGTATTTTGAAGTACGGCGTTACGGTATAACGGGGACCTCAACCAATGGCAATAGTCAGATTCAGGTGGGGGCCTGGAAGGTATTTAATAAATTCTAAAAAAACAAAACGGCCAGGGAAGCGAACGCTTCTGTTTTGATAAAGATAAGGAGATTCAGGCATGAAAAAATGCTTATGGGTCGCGCTAATGTTGATCGTGAGCACGGCAGTTCCCATCTGGGCCGACGATACCGAAATTTACGGCACCGTCACCAATCCGGACTTAGAACCCAACATTCTGATCATTTTCGACTCCTCCGGCAGCATGTCCACCGTGGATGTGCCGGGCGATCCGTATGATCCGGCAAGTACCTACGCAGTATCTTATCCCACCGATGCAGTGTACCAGCGTTACTGGGACAAAGCGAACAAGGTTTATATCTGGCAGTTATTTGCTTCAGATATAAATGACCTTAACTGTGATGCGGTTAAAAACGAATTGCTCTCAGACGGAAATGCGCATGCCAAAATCCGGGCCACAAGTTACACTTGTGGCGGTAAAATAAATAGACGCCTTCGTCTCGGCAATTATATGAACTACGATGAGTCCGGTATCGGGACACCTCTCAGCAGAATTGATGTGGCCAAACAAGTTGTTACAGACTTGATCAACAACACCACCGGCGTGCGCTTCGGCATCATGAAATTTAACCCTGATCAAGGTGGACATATCCTTGACGAGATCGGTACCGATAAAACAACTTTAATCAATGATATCGCGAACATTACGGCCAGCGGCTGGACTCCCCTGGCAGAGACCCTGGCCGAGGCCGGGCTCTATTTTGCCGGCATGAGCAGCTGGTACAATTCCGGTGTCACCTATACATCCCCCATGCAGGAGCGCTGCCAGAAAAATTACATCATCATTATGACCGACGGGCAGTCCACCCAGGATATCGACTCCAGACTGACCGATACCAATTATATCAATGGAGATAAAATCGGCGATTATGACCACGACCATAGCGGTTCGGAAGCCGATTACGCCGATGACGGTTCCGACTATTTGGATGATGTTGCCAAATATCTTTATGAAAATGATACCAATCTCACCCTGGGAGACGGCACCTCATTTGATAAGCAAAATATCACTACTTTTACCATTGGGTTTAAGACCTCCCAACAGCTTTTACAGGATACCGCCACCAACGGTGGAGGTGAATACTTTACGGCCGACAACATATCGGATCTGGCCCTGGCCTTTGAGCAGATTTTAACGACCATCTCCGAAAAAAATGCGGTTTTTGTGGCTCCGGTGGTTCCCATCAGCCGCATGAACCGGACCTATGCCGGCGATAAAATCTATCTGGGATTTTTCAAGCCCCAGCAAAGCGGTCGCTGGGTTGGCAATATCAAGCGCTACGCTCTGGACAGTGACGGTATTCTCTATGATGCCATCGGGGCCGAAGCCTGCACCGCGGGCGGATTGATAAAAGACAACGCCCTTTCTTTTTGGACAACCCTGGGAAATGACGGACCGGATGCGGAAAAAGGCGGCACAGCTGAAGTCCTCGGCTTGCTGATCGAAAGCCCCACGGCGCGCAATCTCTATACCTATACCGGCTCTATAGCGGACCTGGCCGATACGGCCAACGCGTTTGGGGATTCAAATGCCAATATCACCGATACGGATCTGGGGGTGGCTTCAAGTGCGGAAAGAACAAATTTGTTCACTTCGGTTCACGAAGGCGATCTGGGTGACATTATTCATTCTGAGCCGGCGGTGGTGCATTATCCGGATCCGGATGGCAATCCGGCCACCGACGATGCCAAAACGATTATTTATTCCGGCTCCAATGACGGCATCCTGCATGCTTTTGATGATGATGACGGCAGCGAAATCTGGGGATTTATTGCGCCGCAACAGCTGGGTCGTTTGAAATTACTTGATAATGCCGATCACGACTACTTCATGGACGGTTCACCATCTGTCTATTACGGATCAAGCCAGAAAATTTTGATTATGGGTGAGCGCCGCGGTGGGGAGGCTTATGTGGCCCTGGATATCAGCACGCATGATGCCCCTGACTGGCTGTACTCTATCGGATCGAATTTCTTGGATCCGGATCCGTCAAACAACCCGGATACCGATATCTATGAGTCACTGGGGCAATCCTGGGGCAGGCCCCAGGCAGTCACCGTGGCCACTAATGCCGCCTGGAGTGAGGGGGGGTCGCCGTGTAATGTGACCATCAATACCGATGTGGAAGACGTCTTTTTGATACCCGGTGGCTATGATAACAACCAGGATCTGGCTACTCCCAGTACAACCGATGCGGTGGGCCGGGCTTTATTTGGCGTGCGGATTACTGACGGCCAGCTGATTAGCGGGTTGAATTTTAATGCAGTCCTTAATGCGACCCTGGGTATGACCCATTCTATTGTGGACCTGTCGGGTGTTGATCACGACGGTGACGGTATTGTCAGTCGTATTTATGCCGGCGATCTGGGAGGGAATATCTTTGCCTTTAAAGACGATGTGGTCATGTCCTTTTGCGGGGGCAGCGTTTCAAAGTCGATTGCAGACGGTACCTGGACTGCGCAGAAACTGTTTTCTGCTTCTGCGGCGGATAACGTTCAGCGTAAGATTCTATATGCACCTGATGTGGTTGGTGAAACATACGGCGAGTTTATCTTCTTTGGGACCGGCGATCGGACGGATCCCAATGAAACCGGCGTGGTCAACCGTTTTTATGCCATCAAAAATGATGGGTCAGTAGCCGGCAAGCTGGATGAGACGTATCTGGTCGATGTGACCGATGATCTGAGTCAACTCGGCACAGAAGCTGAAAAGCTGGCAACCTAAACTAGTCTTGTAAATGGCAAGGACTGGTTTATCCGACTGGAGAACCCGGGTGAAAAAGTAGTGGCCTCCCCAAGGGTTTATGGGGGTGTGGCTTATTTTACGACCTACACACCGGACACCGGCGGCGGCGAAGGTGATCCCTGCGCAGCTTCTACGGTGCGAGGGGTGGGCCGTCTTTACGCAGTGGATTATAAAACCGGTGCCTCGGTGAGCGATTTTAGTTCGGAGGTCGAAATCGATGATGACGGTAATGTGGCCGACCTCGGCAAAAAGGACCGCCTCATTGCCATCGGAACCGCGATTCCATCCGCCCCGGTGATTGCAATCCTGGAAAACGGTGCCCAGATTTTTATCGGGGTTGAAGGCGGCATCGTCAGCATGCCGGCCATCGTCACCCCCGATATGAACCGTTATTACTGGCATCAAATGTTTTAGGGAAGGGAAGAAAGAATGAATTTTACATCTAAAAAATTTGCCAAGCTTGTTTATCGTTGTCTGTTTATCGGGTTTGCTCTATTGATGCTTCCCGCAAATTCCTTTGCCGGGACTGACATACTCAAAAATTTCAGCTTTGATGATTGCGATCCATTCGAAGCCCGCGCCCTAATCATGGAGGTTCATAGCAAAAAGGCTCAACTGGTTGCTGCGGAGCAAACCATTTATGTGGTTGATATGAGCCTTGGAGACCAACGATTAATCACCGAGATCGCGGACGCGGAGGGCAACCAAACTGATTTTGGGTCATTTATGCGGGGGCAATGGGTTTACGTTAAAGGATTCAAACATATCAACGGTGGTGTTGTGGCATCCCTGATTCAAAAAATCGACCCGCCGGTGAGCAAAAAGCCGGTTCTACGTAAAATTAATAAAAAAACCAGGCGCTATAAAAGTATCAGGAGACGGGCGGTTGTTATAAAACAATAAAATATGACCTTGGTGAGTCCCGGATGGTTACGAAGTATCACGGATCTCAGTAAGGCAGTAAATATTTTGATATGAGAAAATATTAAAATTTCAATTCAGGGTTATCTGCCTTCACGAATCTTCAACTTTTATCTCCTTTCCGAAAATAAAAACCTTTTTTACACAAAATTGCACATTTTTGTTACCTAAATTACACATTTATTGGCTAATTAAAATGGAAATTATTTTCCTATATTTTTTAACTTATTGAAAAGGTGATGAATTTTCAATCAATAGATTTTGGTACAGTTCTTGCGAACATTATCGTAAGGAAGCGTAGCAGGGCCCATTTATTTGTTCCTTTTCTGATCATTTCTTGTGAGACCTCCATTCAGTAAAACAATGTGGCTGCCAAGGAAAAAATGGGCTTCAGAGTTTTAAGGTGAAATTAGCTTTTTAAGAAGAAATTTAATTTTTCTTTTAATTCTTATAAGTTATATGACATTTTGTAGCACTTTTTATTGACACTATAGCTATTTTACTGTAAATTTTTTTCCGGAAGCTTGATTATTACATATTTAAGGGATTTTCTATCGCTCAATCCGCTATGAAAGCGATTTTAAAAAAAGTAATAAATTAAAGCCTTCGGAGGAACCGGAATCTTCCTTTTGGGGGTTTTTCTTTTATACCCAGATAAAGCCAAACCTCGAGTAATCGGGGGACGGAAAACTGCGGGTCCGGCGGGTTAAGAAGCCGGATAGCCGGGTTACCTTGGATAAAGATAAAATGGTGACTCGGCTTTTTTTATAGGAGTATTAAGGTCATGAGAAATAAATCAGGATTTTCGCTTATCGAGCTTCTGGTGGTGATCGCCGTCATTGCTGTGGTTTCTGCAGTTATGGTACCCAGTATCATCAGCTGGCGTAATGGTGCCAAGCTAAGAGGTGCTGCCGGTAATCTGAAAGGCGATCTGGAAATGGCCAAAGTAAACGCCATAAAACAGAATAATTTTGTAGCTGTCAAATTTAATGGCAATGCTTATGAGGTCTTTGTGGATATGAGTGGCGATGGCAATCGGGATGCCGATGAACCACTCTTAAAAACTAGAACCCTCCCTGCCGGTGTCATATTCGACTTTAGTCATGAAGACTGGACTTTTTTGGGTAATGTGACGAGATTTAACGGCAGAGGAACCGCCGATAATGGTACGGCAGTCTTAACAAATGTTCAGGGGCAGGAAAGACACATCAAGATATCTCCTTTAGGACGTATACGGGTGGAAATTCTGAATTAGATGCACTTCATTGTGGAGAATATATTATGGCTCATAAAAATAGTAACGGACCGTTATTAAAAAATAAAAAGGGTTATATGATTATGGAAGCCATGATTGCCATTGCCATATTTGCAATTGGATTTATGGCTGTTGCTACCCTGGTCTTTGCTGCTGCCCGCAACAATACCAACGGAAATATTTTAACGAATGCCAATATGCTGGCCAGAGAAAAGATGGAGGAGCTCAAAAGCAAGACGGACTTAACTGAACTCGATACCTCTGAAGCACCGGAAACAGTCGGTGGTATGTTCACGCGTACATGGACTGCCAGCGACCCGCTTGCATTTGGTACCTCTCGGCAGATTCAAGTCATTGTGAGCTGGACGCGCAAAGGAAAAAATCAACAGGTGGTTATGGAAACGATAACCAAAGGCAAAGGAATATGACTAATTCTCTTTACACGCATAGAAAACGGGCAAGGTTTCGATTACGCATCGCCAAGCGCCAAGCCGGTTTCACCATGGTAGATATTTTGGTGGGGCTCGCGCTGGCATCTGTGGTTATGGTTGCCATCATAAGCCTGTTTACCACCGTTGGGCGCTCATATACACTCCAGAACGTTGCCGCTGATGTCCAGCAGGTTACCCGAGCCGGCATTGAGCATATGGCGCAGAATATACGCATGGCCGGCCTCGATCCTTTTGGAGGTGCTGGAGCCGAAATTACAGAATTTAAAGCCGATAAAATCCGATTTAGCCTTGATCGCTGCGACAGCCCGATAGGAACGGAAGGCTGCGGATTTCCCGATGGTGATGTAGACGATAAATTTGAAAAAGTTACATACCAGTGGGATCCCGCAGAAAGAAAACTTAAGCAGGTTCTATATGAGGGAACTGGAAGTCAGTACACGGCAACCCTAATCGAAAATGTCAGCAACTTACAGTTTATCTACCTTGATAACGATAATGGGACGCCGGCCACTACTGCAGATATCAGGACGGTTATCATTACCCTGACTGTAGAGGATCCTGCCGGACGCGGCGGAACGATCAGTCGTACGTATTCCGCACGGGTTGGAATCCGAAATCTTGGTTTGTAATCGCCGTTTGACCTGTAATCAAAAGAGGAAATTTCATAATGCAAAAGCTGATTCAGCAATTAAAAAATGAAGACGGATACTTCTTGATTATATCCACCATGATGCTGCTGGCTTTGATTACGATCATCAGTATTGCGGCTTCTAATACTGCCAGAACAGAGGTGCAAACCGCCGGAAACGATTTAACGTATCAGCGCAACCTTTATCTGGCGGAAGGCGCCACCATGGAAGCAGTGGACCAACTGCAAAATGACCCCAACCCCAGAGGACTGCCTTTTGTTGAAGCCGGGCTTAAAGTAATCGATGATGAAAATTTTGCGGATAACTGGGAGGCGAACTCACAGGCGGTAACAACGACGATGGATTCCAGCGGCAAAACCCGTTTTCGGGTCGGTTACGAGGGAACCCCTGCGGGTTATTCACTGGGTATGGGCAAGTCCAGGGTGCATGGATTTGCAGTTTATGGCCGCACCGAAAAACAGGGCGTAACGACCATCAAGGTCGGATATCGTAGAGCATTTTAGCACGCATTGAGCTGCAGGAGACTGCTTATGTTTAACCACAACGACGTTACTTCTTACCTGCAAAGATTAAGACACCAGCACCAGCACTGGCTGCGGGTATTGGTCATCGAGTTTTGCGTTTTGACAGCCGGTATTTTGTTTTTCGGCGCCATGCCGGCCCATGGCGAGGTCGATCTGGCGGATGTACCCATGTTTACTAAAATCAATCCGCCCCCCACCAACCTTATGATCTTGCAGGATGATTCCGGCAGCATGACCTTTGAAATCCTCTTCAGGGGAGGATATGACGGGCAATTTCCAAACCCGGACAGCTCAGTTACAGAAGGATTCTGTTATGTCTTCGATGATATGGGCGATGGTTACAATATAGATGATTCCTGGAGACAGCTGGGTAAGAAGGGCCGAGAATACTGGCGTTCCCAGTGGCATGAAGTCAATGTGGTTTACTACAACCCAGCTAATGATTATGCCCCCTGGCCTAACCACGCAGGGCAAACCTTTCTGCCGGCCAATATCGATAAACCCCTGGTTCATCCTCTGCAGACAAAAACGCTCGATTTGGATAGGGAGTCATTTACGGTTGACCTTGACAATGATGGTGATGGCAGTGCTGATGGCAAGCTTAAGATTCCATGGGCTCATTATTTTGTTGAGTCTAAGGATGATGGGAAATATTATCTAGTCATAATCGATGGCCCCAGCGAAAACTCATATTACATATTTACGCGCGACAGCGGTGGCGAGCCCAATGACAAGATTGAAATGGTTACGCCCGTATCGGTTTCGGATACACCGGTCGACATTCAGCGGACCTATGATGAAGCCCGCCAGAATTTTGCCAACTGGTTTAGCTATCACCGCCGGCGCGAGTTTGTGGCTAAAGCAGCCATCGCCCGGGTCATTCATGATCTGGAGGGGGTACGAGTTGGCATTTTGGGGATCAACAACAGAATCATTGTGCCGCTAAAACCGGTTAAAGCGGTTATCGGCGGTGAACTCAAAGATGAAACCGACAGCCTCATTGAAACCCTGTATGCCTATAAATCCAGCGGCGGAACACCGCTAAAGAGGGGTCTGGAGCGGGTCGGTGAGTATTACCGGGTCAACGACGGCGATTTACAGGGCCAGAAAGGCGATGTCCCTTATCCGGCAGATGGCGGTGCCTGCCAGCAGTCCTTTACCATCATTGTCACCGATGGTTACTACAGCGACAAAAATCACACCTTTGATGGTAATATCGATGGTAGTAATTCTGATCCATACAAAGAATGGGGCGGCGGGAGCCAGCCCTATGAGGATGACTACAAGGATACACTGGCCGATATGGCCATGTACTTTTACGCTACTGATCTTTCCACAATGGATGATAAGGTGCCGACCAACAAATGGGATAAGGCCGCCCATCAGCACATGGTCACCTTTGCCGTGGCCTTCGGCGTTTCCGGAACCCTGAATCCGCAAGATTATGAGGATGACCGCACCAGCGAACATTATATGAAGTACATCGAAAATGATGAGCCTCGCGTGTACGGTGATTACGTGGTTTGGCCGGAGGTAACTGCCAACCGCCAAGCGCAGTCCATTGACGATCTGTGGCATGCTACGGTAAACGGCAGGGGTGTATTCGTTAATGCCGGCCAGCCCCAGCAACTGAAAGAGGGACTGCTGCAGATTATTAAGGACATCAAGGAACGGCAGCCGACTTCAGGCGCCTCGGTTTCGGTTAACGGGGATTGGCTGTTCGGTAAAATCGGGCCGGATGTTCTTATTTTTCAGGGCAGTTACAGCTATATCGATGATGAGTGGGCCGGGGAGGTGAGTGCTTACAGGCTTGATGAGATCAGCGGACAGGTGATTACAGACCCGCCGGAATGGTTGGCGTCTGAAAAGCTTCAGGCCAAAGCCTGGGATACCCGCAACATCCTGACCTATAATGGGTCAACATCGGGTTTGCCTTTTACATACGCTGATCTAACTGACGAACATAAACTAAAATTGGGTGTGGATGCGGAAAGCGTAGTCAATTTTATCAGGGGCAAAGACCCTGACAGCAGCGGCAATCGCAGCAATATGCTGGGAGATATTGTGCACTCCTCGCCGGTATTTATCGATGATGTCGTTTACGTAGGAGCCAACGACGGCATGCTGCATGCATTTAAAGCCAGTGATGGAACCGAGCTTTTTGCCTATGTGCCCAATCTGGTATTTGATTATCTCAGCGAGCTGGCCGATCCCGACTATGAGCATCGCTTTTATGTGGATTTAACACCGACCGTCAAAAAAGGCGAAAAATTGCTGGGCGGTTCAGGAAGCGAAACCATCCTGGTGGGCGGTCTGGGTAAAGGCGGCAAAGGCTATTTTGCCCTTGACATTACGAATTCAAACTCGATGACGCCGGACGATGTCTTATGGGAATTTCCTAAAGAAACCGCTGATCAAACAGACAAGGATGATATGGGATATTCGTTTAGCAAACCCGTTGTTGTGCGGTCCTATGATACGGCCCACCCCTGGATCGTCATTTTCGGAAACGGCTATAACAGCAGTCCAGACGGCAACTCGGTTTTATTTATCCTCGATGCCAAAACAGGCGATCTTATTAAAAAAATCGAAGCCGGAAGTGGTCCCGATAACGGGCTTTCCAGCCCCATTGCGGTTGACGTGGACTTTGATGACATCGTGGATTTTGTCTATGCCGGCGATCTTCGCGGTAACCTCTGGAAGTTTGATTTGACCCGTATCAAAAAATCAGATTGGGAGGTGGCCTATAAAAATGGCGTCGCAGGGGTTCCGCTGTTTACCGCGATTGATCCCGATGGAAACCGCCAGCCCATTACAAGCAAGCCGGATGTTATGTTTCACTCTGAGCAGCACGGGTTGATCGTCTGTTTTGGAACCGGTCAATTTTTAGGCGTTTCCGATTTTTCGGTTCCTCAGATTCAAACAATTTACGGTATCTGGGATTACGGCGACCGCGCTTTTCAACCCGGACCCGGGCCCGGCTGGAGTGAGGATGACAATACAGAATACCTGGGTGCATTCAAC
>PVMK01115617.1_pt1 | contig 15880 bp, 17 predicted proteins | sample 1853481 | NCBI WGS metagenome assembly PVMK01 (sample SAMN08533507, study PRJNA380276) | Marine sediment metagenome, whole genome shotgun sequencing project.
CTGCTTGAATCAAGGCATCACCCAAATATAACCTCAACGAGTTACTCCAGTCTGGCGGTTCGGTATATTTCAGTTGATCCTGCTTGCCCACTGCCCCTCTAAACACCTTGATAGCACCTTTAACATCGCCCTCTTCAAGTAGGATTTCACCTTCAAGACCTGTGGCTGCCAGATCAAGTATAACCTTCCCGGGGTTTGCCTTGAAAACTATCGTATCCATCATAGGAGCATCACTTAGTTGCTTTATCTTGTTAAGCTCAACTTTGGCACTATCAACATGACCCTTCGTTATTAAAGCACTTCCACGATTATAACGCCAAATACCTTCGAGGTAAGGATATTCTGCATCTGGCATGGGTTCTGCTAATATATCATCCCACTTACCAAAAATCTTAAGCACAAAATAGGGGGCTGCAAGCTTAGCTTGGAGATTACCACTCAGATTGCCTGATTTTGGAATAGACTCGGCTACATATCTCGCAGCCTTGATTGCTAGTTTATATTTTCCTTGGGCAGAAGCAGATAATCTAATGAAGTTTGATGCATGCCGGCTATGGCTCTGTGCGGAAAGACCGTAAGTGCCAATATTAGTAAAGGGCTTCTCGCCCCACACTTCAAGGAAGTATTTGTCAGCTGCAATAGACCGTTCGTTCACGGCAATGGTGGTATCATACAATCCGAGACGCAGATAAATATGACCGGGCATATGCACTATGTGACCTGCCTTAGGCATTAACCCTTCCAGTCTATTGGCCTGAGAAAGAGCTTTTTCGGGATAGGAAGATGCTTCTAACAAATGAATGTACAAATGATTATTTCCTGGATGAAGACTATCTATAATCATTGACTGTTCGAGTGCATTTATTACCTCATCAACTCCCTCCAATGGGTTTCCTTGCTTATCCCAATAGGCCCATGCACGATAACTCATAATTGCATCCGCAAGTAAAAACGTAACTTCCATATCATCAGGGAATTTCTTATAAAGTTCTCTACAGGCGTTGATATAAGCCTCATCACGAACTTCACGATTTGGATAAGTCCTACTGTCATATCTTACGGATAAAGTTTCAATTAACCCCCTCTCTACTTCGCTTGCTGATTTTCTCAAATCCATAGCCTTTTGAATAGCTTTAGCTCCTTCACCCTGTGGGTCATCAGGTACTCTATTTTTTCGACTGTTTGGATTAGGGGAAATGGCTAAAGCCAGGCCCCAGTAGATCATTGGATTATCGCCCTCATAACATAAGGCTTCAAGAAATGATGATATTGCTTCAGGAAAATAATACCCCATTGTTAAACTTAGTCCCTGATCAAAAAACTGCTGTGCTTGCTCGGAATCAGTCCCAATAGCTCTGGAATAACTACCAAGACCAGGCACAAGCACTGCCTGCTGTCCACAATGTATTTTCTGATTCTCTGTGCATGATGTTACGAATAGTAAGCATATTACAGTTAATACACGAAACAATACTTTCAGTTTCATACAGGTTATAGTATAAGTGAAAAGTTAGTGGATTTTATCTCCTATTCAAACATACCTCTGATTTCGGCCGACCGGCTGCTATCGGCCAATAGCGGCCGGTCAGATTATTCTGGAAAACCCCACTTATCCAGCATTATTGCCATACGACAACATACGTGCGGTGGTGTGTGGCGCACCCTGAGCTTATGGCTCACCGCTGTCTACTCAATTAAGTGCAGCATTTGTTCTTTATTCAGTACATAAAGTTATTTGTGAGTCGAATGATTTTATTCTTCTATAAAAACATCTAGAATATTCAGGTAATATGATTCAAGTGTTGGAAAAGCTTCCCTGTGCGATTGATAGTATCCTATTTTATTCAGTAGCTTATCCAAATAGGATACTCCTTTGGATTTTTCCTTTTCATATGATTGAATTCCAACCTCATTTGCTTCCTCATAGGCAATTTTGGTAGTAATGGCTCTGATAATAAATTCATTAATGCATTCCTGCCAATCACCACATACATTGTTACGGGCTACTTCAGGAATTAAATCATACTTATATGAATAATCTTTAATGTAGTCCCAATGTTTTAGAGTCAATGGATTAATATAAGGGTGACTGAATTCGTGCCTTGTCATATATTTCAGGTAATTCTCATCTCCAAAAAAAGGCTCATCATTTATTACCATTTTTGGCCCCATTGTATTGTATATTTCTCGTTGATCATTTGAATACAATAGCGAATTCCCAAATCCCACAAAATTGTATAGAGAAACCAAAATAATATTGTATGACTTTTGATTCTTTCCATAGAAGCTTTCCAATTCAGAAATATAACTAGTTGAACCAAGGTTGTTAATAGTATTTTTAATTATCGTCGAATAGTAATCTAGATGGCTTAGGTAGAATTGATTGAATGATGATTTAGAAGCAAAATCCCGCAGCATCGTTAAGAATATCCTCAGTGAATCTATTCCTCCGGAACGGCTTATCACAAAATCATCCAATTCAATGTCCGTTCTCAAATGAAGAGATTCATTTGTATAAAGCATTATGTTTGATGGCGCACTAAAATTCATCATTCCAGGCTGCATACTTAGTCTGTTGAACATGTGGACTACCGGATGATCCTTATAAGATTCAAAATGATTAATGACATCAGTTTTATAAATAGAAGAATCCGAGGCCATTAGGAAACCAAGAAATGTAGGGTATTTACTAATTGTTTGGACTATCGAGATGAGTTCGACCTGAGGAGAAATACCAACTTTAATTTGATTATGAACCTTGGTCACTGGTTCCGGAATTTTGAAGGAATCTTGTGCCAATAGGTAATTTGGGGCGACAAAAATCAACGATAATAGTAATCTTGAAAAGATCATGAATCAGTTTGTCTTAGATGTTGCTTACACTGGCCCGGCATTGCTGATGGAATCTCTAATAAACTGTTAGCCCTGGACATCCGCACCTATTTCACCATTTAGGATTCTATTTTCAATTAATTCCTTTAAAGGGAGATTCAATTCTTTCTTCAATCCAAGCCTGGTCAATTATAATGTTCCAGTTGTCATGTTGGACAGGAAACCCAGGATAAAGGTCACCTCCTTTCTGATAGAACATCAATGCCGTGTACCCGACGATGTCGGTAAACATGATGGCGGCAAGTTGACGTGATTGGGACATAAGAGCACAACTTTGGATAGCCCCGGAATCTCAAACTATTGTTTGACCTCAGGGTGTCTAATACAATATAGATATATAGACCTGTTTATCCTAACAGTGGCTATTTTGTCCTGAATAGCAACTTCCCCGAACGGCCGCTTTGGGTCGAAAGCAGTCATTCGTGAATGTCATTTTGCGACTAAACCAAGCGAGATTGTATATTACGTTTGCACGTATGATGGAAATAGATGCATTGTTATATGACGTTTTGATTAGTCCTTTCTAATAGTTTGATTTTTTAAAGGTTCCCCAACTGATATAAAAACCCCATTTGCATAGTAATTTTGAAATTGCGCTGGTAAACCCTCTCCGAGTCCGATTGAAGGTTTATTTTGAAGGTGATAGTGTAAGTGTGGTTCAGTCGAATTACCACTATTCCCACATAAACCTATTACTTGTCCTTTAGCCACTAAATCTGCTGTGTTGACGATAATTGAGTTTTTTATAAAGTGTGCTAGAACTGAAAATTCTTCATTCCCATGGTCGATAATCACATAATTACCAAAAAGTTGATTTGTATTGGTTTCTCCTGGAATATTCTCTGCAACAAAGTTCTCCATTTCTACAACTTGACCAGATTCTGGTGCATAAAGGGTATCTCCATAGCAATAGTAGTCTTCATTTTGTTTTCCATCTCCAATGAACGATGAACCGTTTTGGATTTGTACTACATCAATAGCAAATCTTTGGTCACCTAGTGAAGCATGGTAGTTTTCCTCTATAGTACGTCCTCCCCAGAATACAAACCAGTCATCATTAAAAGGTAATTCTAAATCAGCAATAGTTTGATAATCTAAATAATTACTGGGTGCTTCATCTATCTCGCAACTAATTAGATCAAGAATACAGAAACAAATGAGAATGTAAGTAAGTATGTTTTTTATATGCATGGTTAACTTTACCATGTTTTATAACGTAATATATAAAATTCGTTATACTCGTTATACCTAATAAATGTAAAGAGGACTTTCACTTTCTCCAAACTTCAACAGGTAGCCACATTTATCATCTTTTTCCTCTTTCCAGATTATCTGTGAATGCATTAAAGGAGTAGGCTTTGACCCCGGTCACTGATAAGATTGGGTATTGAGGGATTTTGGGTAAACCAGCTATTTATTTTTCCTATTTTAGCTTATCAACCTTAGCTGAAATGGGGCAAATCAAAAAACTACAGGATCAAATAGTTCCCACAGTTAACTCACCTTGGTGTGTGGTGACCCCCTGCCAAATCTTTGGATAAGGGTTACCACCCTGAACCTCATCTTTTTTATTAAACTCGTCCGTTACCGCCTGAACCGTTGGATCCATCTTTTTGAGCGTAAGGTCAATTACCACCTGTTGCAAGTCAGATTTGACTTTACTCACTACCAGGTTCAGTTTCTTAAAATCCTGATGCTTTTGATTGACAGGGTTGTTCTGATCCTTATCACCCTGCCAAATTGCAGGGCTAATCCTAATGTCAGTGGAGAAATAACCATTCTCCGAGTTATGCCCATATTGAATATAGATTACTGCAAGACCATACTTATTTACCTGGTATTTCCCGTTGTTTTTTCGGAGTACAGATTTGAGAGTAGCCAATTTTAGTGAGTTACATGTAGTTAAACTTAATAATATATAGTGTTTAATGCACGTATATTGCATTTATTCGTATGAAACAGGTATTTCTGTACCCAGGGCCGGAGTCACTGCCTACAACAAATCCTGCATAGCCGCATCCCTGGTATCATCATCAAAAGCCTACAACAGATCCTCAAAGGCTGCGTCCTTAGTGGCGTCATCGAAGCTACCAAGATAAATTTGAGTGGTTTTAATATCCTCATGGCCTAGTAGCTCTTTAATCATTTCTACGGAGTGCCCGGAAGTTTTTAATACCGTGGCAAAAGTGTGGCGCGCTACATAAAAAGTAATCTGATCAGGGTTAGGTACTTTAGCCATTTTTGCAATTTCTTTCAAGTCTTTATTGGTTTTTCGTAATACTCCCTTGATTTGGTGACCCATAGTTTTCTGATTCGTGGAAAATACAACAGGCAATAAATAACCTGGGGTATTTGTATACTCTGATAGGATCTCCGCAATACCACCGTGTTTATAACAGACTCGGGCGATAATGTAACTGCGGGTGCAGCAGGTGACGGCACGCTGGTGCTGGAGCGCCTGCTTACTTATAAGGTGACAGATGTTGTTTTAGGCTGGCATTGTCGATCCGGAGGCTGTGGAGCAATGCGTAGCAGCCGGAGTCGGTGCTGTGGTTGAACTATCCGTTGGTGGCAAAATCGATAATGTGTTTAGTAAACCGCTCGAAGTTTCGGGCACTGTGCAACGCCTCACTAAGGAACAGCGAGACAGCAAGCAAATGGATGCGGTTTTGCAGGTGGATGGCGTAACCGTTGTGTTGCTCAGCAGGCGCAGGGCCTTCACGGATCCCGCCCATTTCCGAGCGGTAGAGATCGATCCGCTGGCACACAAAATCGTAGTGGTAAAAGAAGGATACTTGTTCCAGGCTTTGCGGGATATAGCTCCACATGCCATCATGGCACTGACGCCTGGTTTCGCAAATCAACAGGTAGAAAACCTTGAGTACAAATATGTCCGTCGGCCCATCTTCCCGCTCAATCCTGACATGGCATGGTCGGCAAATAAGTAGCCGCTTTAGTTCTAGGGAAAGTCATTTTTTTAGGACGGGCCCTCTCGGTATTCATTAGGGATTTTATCAATTTCCCTTAGGTAAAAGGCTTTATAGAATACTTCGGCACCTTCTGATTGTATCATGATTTTACCGGATTTGAGAGGGTCTTTGTCTGTCATGGTCCTGGAGTTATACAAGCGCATCACCACTTGGCCATTTACCACATGTATACTGGAATCACCATAGGTGATCAGCTCAATGTTATTCCACTCCGTATGTGCATTTTCAGCGTCGAAAGCTTTCAACACCCTTCTTTTAGCCAAACTGTCGTCCACGGCAGTCTGTAGAATCTCTGCAAGATAGTAGGTCCTCAACTGTGCATCATTATTATAGATATAGTACAGGCTGTCATGAGGTATGCTTGGGATGTCGATTTCCACATCACCCACCGGCCAATAATCGCCCATGTCACCTTGCTGTACTTGAAGTTCTTGAGAGCTCATCCAGGGATAAGCAGAACCCGGCTCTCCAAATCCGTGATAGAGCAGTCCGCTATCTCTGGGAAGATTTTCTCTGGGGGGATGTTTTTCCGTGCCCCACTTTGCCTTTAATTTCAAATGATAATTTGAATAATCTTTTTCGGTATAGATCATACCCCATGTTACCCCGGAAATGCGTATGGCATTACCTTCATCTGTGGGCACAATGGTAAAAACGTCCAGGGGATCATGATCAATTCCAAAAGGTTCCAGGGGATTCCCCAGGCTATCGGCTTCCAATTGGTAGGGTGTTCCTAAATACGAGTGCCAACCACTGAAATCATTACCATTCCAGAGAGGGATCCATTCCTCTTCGGTAGGATCTTCTTTTGGTTGGTGCTGACAGGTTGTGATTAAAACTAGTAAGAGAACTAGATAAGAATACTTCATTTCTTTTTGAACATGCGTTACGTGATGTTGAAGTTAAGAATTTCTAAATTAAGGGATCCCGTGCCTAAACTGATATAGGTTTCCCGCTGTTGCCTGACCAATATTCAGTGGAATAGCTAACTTTATTAGAAATGGATGCCTACACCGATCAGATTCTTCTGGAATTGGGGTCGAATGGACATAGGGATAATTTCAGCTGGTACCCAAGCTGACTTAGTAATTCTCGCAGCCGACCCATTGGAAGATATCAGAAATACTTCTCTAAACGATGGAGTAATTTTACAAGGTAAATACCTTGACAGAGGGAAGCTTGATGAACTTTTAATTGGAGCCAAAGCAGCTGCCAAAAAGCATTAAAAAACGGAGCACAATTCGTTAACTAGTTAGAGTTGAACGGCCGCTTTTGGCCGAAAGCTGCCGTTCAATCCAAGCCCCATGCGCCCGGTGTATTCCTAATCGGCTAAAGTTTGAGTTTGGTATTCTTTCAAATATTTAGTAATATTATTATATTCATTATTAAAATATTAATAATCAAAAGCATACTATCATGAGACGATTTCTTAGAAATAGCCAACTGCCATTGCTATGTGTAAGTCTCCTTATTGCCTGCCAGGACCAAAGCGATATCCTAACTCCAGATCAACAAGATCAACAAGTGTTTTGGACGTACACATACGAGCCCATTGATGGGCAATACATCGTAGTAGTTCATGATGATAACATTATAGGGAGGGTCGTTTACAGCCACTAGATTATGGGATCTAGTCAGATTATGATGAAAAGTGACGTCAGAAATGATTCTTTCTGGGCATCAAATCACCTCTGATGTTAAAATGGTATTTAGCAAAACCATCAATGGCTTTGTGGCAAAACTCAAAGATCATGAACTGTTAGAGCTGCAAAATGATAAAAGGGTAAAGTATATTGAGCAGGATTATCTCATCATCCTGGGTAAACCGCCATGGGCAGGTGGAGGCGACAATGGAGAAAGCTCCAATGGTGAGGAATTACCTCCGGGAATTACACGAGTAAATGGTGGGGTTACGTATACGGGCAACAAAGTAGCATGGGTAATTGATACCGGCATCGATTTGGATCATGGAGACTTAAACGTGGATGCCGGAAGGGGATTTAATACATTTAGTTTCGGGAAGGATGGAAAATCCCTTGACGATGGTCATGGTCATGGAACACATGTAGCAGGTACTATTGCTGCTATTGATAATGAGATTGGAGTTGTTGGTGTTGCGGCCGGCGCCACTGTTATTCCAGTTAAGGTTCTAAATAGCCGTGGAAGCGGTTCATATTCTGGTGTTATTGCCGGAGTAGATTACGTAGGAGCCAATGGGCTCATCTGGGGATGTAGCAAATATGAGCCTCGGTGGGCCGGTATCACAGGCATTGGATGATGCCGTGGTGGCTGCATCAGGTAATGGAATTAAATTCTGCCTGGCAGCTGGTAATGCTAGCGATAATGCAAACAATCATTCTCCTGCCAGGGCCAATGGGTCTAACATCTATACTATTTCTGCCATGGATGCGAACGACAACTGGGCGTCATTTTCAAATTATGGTAACCCTACTATTGATTATTGTGCACCAGGTGTAAGTATTAAGTCTACCTGGAAGGGAGGCGGGTACAAAACCATCAGTGGTACTTCTATGGCCACTCCTCATGCGGCCGGGGTACTGCTTTTAGGCAATGCATCAGTAGACGGCAAAGTAAATGGTGATCCGGATTCCGATAACGATGATATCATTGTACACTAATCCTACAAAAGGTAATAATTGGAAAGAGGTCTTGGTACCCCTTTTACTTTTTCTATTGGTGTCCTGTTCCCAAACAGTGTATCAGGTTAGCCTGGAAGGAACTTTAATATCCCCTGGTCTAACCTCCTATCAATATGGAAGCCACCAATTGATCAGTATTGATTCGTTATATGCGCTTCGATCATCTTCGCTTGACCTTAGGGAATTTGAAACCAAAAAGGTCAATATCTTCGGTCAATTGGTGGATGGATATCCACTCGAGGGAGGCCCGGCACTTATTGAGGTAATAAAGATTGATTTACTTAAGGTCAAAAAATAACTTAAGCTAACGTCGTTATATTTGAAAGTTGTTCATCAATCTGGCGTGTAGTTGGACAATAACAAACGACCAATTGTTATAAACTTTAAAATAAATCTGAACGGCCGCTATTGGCCCGAAAGCAGTCATTCAGGTCAAACCAATAAATCCTCAATTAGAGGCACTTAATTTTTCATTTAAAGAACGCACTGTTATTTTTCGACTATTGATATAATCAGCCAGTTTATAATAACATTGGCTTTTTAGGTTAGCGAAAATTCTATATTAACAAAATAATCGGTAGAAGGGGCTTTTTATTTGTTGAAAAGATTGTTAACAACGGTCAGCCCTTGTCTTCAACCGCTCTGCAAGGCGAAACAATCAATGCAGATTCCGCTCAACAATATGGCTACAAAGCAGCAAAATCACTGATCTAAAACGAACAATTGACCCTTTAAATCGTTCATTACCGGATATACTCCCTTTACTGCTTTGTACATAACTACCAGCAAATCAAACATTTGCCAAACTGGCCTATATTTTGCACCCCAAGTAATAAAAAGACCTTACTATGAGTTTCGTAGGATTTGTACTCTGGTGTATCCTTTTGATATTGTGCTGGCCTCTGGCCATCATCATGCTGATCATGCTTCCACTGGTGTGGTTAATTCTGCTGCCTTTCCGCATCTTGGGATTTACCTTGGAACTGATTTTTAAGTTTATTTCAACGGTGCTGCTATTTCCGTTTAGGATGCTGAAAACGGTTTAAAAAAGGCCCACCCATGTAACACATCCTATTTTTCACTTAAACCGAAAGAGGTCAAAAACAATGGCAAGCAGCAAAGAAACAAGGACTAATGGTAGTAGCTAAAAAACTGCTATTCCATCATAAAATGACCTGAATACCATCTTCTGCAGACTGTTCACAGGCCTCTATAATCCGTTGACAGGTAATGGCATCTTCAAGGCTCGAAAGTGGTTTATCTCCGTACCTGAGAACATTATCAATAAAATATGTTGCGGTATTCTTAATTGATTCAGGGTAGCAATAGAAAGTTTGAGAATGAGGGCCGCTCCTTTCATTGATCACCCAGTCGCGGTAACTGTATCGGGTACTTCCTTTGGTACCAATCACTTTGATCATACATGTCCATGGGTCTCCGGCATGCTCATCATTGGCAAAACTTGCAGACAAATGACTTAAGGCACCGCTGGTCATTTTCATTATGGCCATGGCCACATTTTCCTGCGGCGCGATTGTCGAGTCAACTGTATGCTTAAAGCAGGATATAGATTTCGGCTGTCCGGCAAGATACAACATGGTATATGCATGGTGCGTCAATATCTGCCTGATAACTCCCGGATAGCGTGCCCGGACTTCATCGGCATGATGAATATTGTAAAGCATATAAAACTGTGTGATATTACCGAGCTTCCCATTGTGGATCATTGAATGTGTCCGCTTTATACCTGTCTCATAGATGTAATTGTGCACCGGCATACAATGTACTCCTGCCATGCCTACCGCTTGCTGCATTTTCTCCAGCTCCTCAATGCTGGAGGCCGCAGGTTTTTCTACAAGCACATGTTTACCGGCCTCTACAGCTTTGACTGTGAGTTCGCAATGCGTTTCCATATTTGTTAATACAAAAACCGCATCTATTTCTGAATCATTGAATAACTCGTCTGCAGACTCATAGGTCTGGCAACCATATTGGGCAGCTTTGACTTTTCCTTTTTCAAGCCTCCAATCCCAGAGGCCTCTGAGCTCTGCCCCAGGCAAGCTGTTAACGGCTTCAGCATGCAGATCAGCCACCTCGCCGGCTCCCAAAAATCCGATTCTTATGGTGTTCACAGTCTCCTTATGTTCATACGCTTCTGCCGAAAATATACATAGAATTCACCACTGTACACCAGTTTCTTTCCAGCTTCTGGATTTAGCAGAACTCAAAACAGCCTCGCAAACCTTTTGTGTCTCCAGGGCCTCCGTGAAGGTAGGAGAGCAAGGATGGCCGGTTTCCAAACTTTTGAGAAAATCTGCTACCTGGTGAACAAATGTGTGTTCGTAACCAATTGAAAGTCCTGGTACCCACCACTTATCCATGTACGGCTGATCATCATCTGTTACGTGAATTGAACGCCACCCGCGTACTATCGAATCGTCACTGTAATCGAAGTATTCCAGGCGAGTCAGGTCGTGCAGATCCCAGCGTATGGAGGCATGTTCGCCGTTTATTTCAAAAGTGTAATGAGCCTTGTGTCCACGGGCGTAACGAGTCGATTCGAAAAGTCCTAAAGAGCCGTTGTCAAAGTGACAATGAAATATGCACGCATCATCAATCCCCACTTTTTGCACTTTCCCTGTTAACTGATGAAACCTCTCTTTAATGAATGTTTCTGTAACTGCCGAAACATCTTTGATTCCTCCATTCAACCACATTGCAGTATCAATACAGTGTGCCAGGAGATCTCCAGTCACCCCTGATCCGGCAGCCTCGGTATCCAATCGCCACAACCCTTCTCCACCTTGAGGAAGATCAGGGTTTATGGTCCAATCCTGGAGGAAATTCGCACGATAATGAAATATCTTGCCGAGTTTACCAGAATCAACTAGTTGTTTGGCCAATGTGACCGCTGGTACCCTTCTATAGTTGTACCATACGGTATTTTTAACTCCAGCTTTTTCCACCGCATCTACCATAGGCTGAGCCTCAACAACAGTACCAGCCAAAGGCTTTTCACAAAGCACCATCTTTCCTGCTTCGGCTGCTGCTATGGCAATTTCCGCGTGCATATTGTTTGGTACACAAATATCGATTGCATCGATATCACCACGAGCGATCAAAGCCCTCCAATCAGTTTCAAATGACTCGTACCCCCACTGATCGGCAAATACCTTAACTCTTTCTTCATTACGGGCACAAACGGCCTTCAATATCGGGCGATACTCCAGTTCAGTGAAGAAATCTCCTACTCTTTTATAAGCATTGGAATGGGCTCTACCCATAAGCCCATAGCCGATCAAACCTATTCTTAAGGTTTTTTTATCTTTAATTTTAGTGATCATGACATTCATTCAGCTTGGTACCAGCCGTGTTGTTGACGAACTTTTATCATTACCGCCAAAATATCGTTCCAAGTCTTAGGCTGCTTCATCACTTCGTTGGGAAACATACATCCATCCCAGCAAATGTGCTTAAAAGCTTTGGTAAGACTACCATCTTCATTTCTCAACCAGTGGCCTGCATCCACAGCAATGTCCAGCTTTCCACTAGGGTCGGTTGCTTGGCAGTGCCTTCCTGTTTTGTGGTGAGAGCCTGACCCAAACACCGTTCCGTCATTTTGAGCGACATGAAAATCAATGGTCCATGGCCTCAAAGCAGCAGTTAGTGTTTTAAGACCTTCGGTTAAAGTGGCCCTGTCTTCCCAATGGAAGTCTTCCGGTAATATTCTTTCGTCAGGCTTATTGTATCCTAAAAGATATAATAACGTATGCGCCATATCGGCTTGAAATCCAATATTGGGTCTATCTACAGCCTCAAGTGTATTTACCATTGTTTTCCAACCGTGCATCCCTCCCCAGCATATCTCACCCTCTGCTGCCAATGACTCACCATAGTCAGCTGCCACATCACATGCTTCGCGGAAAGTCTTGGCAATCAACATGGTATTTGCAACCGGATCGTCTGCCCAACTGGCAGGATCAACAGATGAGTCGATTCGAACTACACCATGGGGGCGCACTCCAAGTTCTCGAAGTTTTTTTGCAATATTACAAGCCTTACGCACTTGGGTCACAAATTGAGCACGCTCCTCCTTGGAGCCCATGGCTGATCCGCCACCGGTAGGAGTCCATACCGGGGCAACAAGACTGCCAATTTCAAGGTTCTTATCCATGGCTTTATCCGCCATTTTTTTTATCCCATCATCAGTAGAATCGATATCCATATGTGGATCAAAGAGAAAAAGGTCGAATCCATCAAACTTTACCCCATCAACTTCCGCATTAGTGGTCAGGTCTATCATGGTATCGATGGAGATTGGTGGCTCAGAGTCCGGTCCTTTTCCTACAACGCCAGGCCATGAAGCGTTGTGAAGCTTAGGATAATTGTTTTCAGGCATTGTTATTATTGTTTTTCGTATGAGTTTATTAATAAATTATGAATTGACATATTAAACACTAAAAAATCCTTCAGTTTTAAATCGATTCTCATGTCACGAGACTATTGCCATCCGTGAGTGGAGATTGATGCCCCCGGTTCTAAAAAGGTATTGGATTCCCATAAATACCCCTGATCTCCACCTCTGGCGCTTTATTTTGCTGGCAATCCAGAAAGAAAAAAGTAAAGGCTAAAACTAAAAGATTACTAGTTTTAAAACCATTTATATTTGACATTGAGTTTATGACTAAATTGAGAATTTCATAGTTTTTCATATTAGTATAAAGATCAAAACATTAAAAGAAAACCTTATACATCAGTTGTGGTACCTATCTCCTCTGCATCCGAACCCAAATTTCGGGAAAAACTCCTACGGTACCGGCCGAATGCATAAATATATCCTCAACGAACGACCGCTTTCGACCTAAAGAGCGACCGCAGAACCCTTATTCGGCTAGCCAAAGGAAACCTTTGACGGGTACTTTCATCATTGTTGCACTTGTTCTGGTCATTGTAATCATGTACCTGTATCCCCGCTTCCGCACTGTTGACCGGAACCAGGAACCCACCGAATCTACCCTGGAACCTATGGTCACGAATAAATCTATAGCAGTGATCCCATTCGCAAATATGAGCAATGACCCTGAACAGGAGTATTTCAGCGATGGCATGATGGAAGAAATTCTGAATCATCTGGTTAAGATCCAGGATTTGCAGGTTATTTCCAGAACTTCTGTGATGCAGTACAAGGGAACTACTAAATCGACAAGTGAGATTGCCCGGGAATTGGGGGTAGCAAATATATTGGAAGGTAGTGTCAGAAAAGCTGGAGAAAGGGTAAGGATAACCGTTCAGCTGATCGATGGGGGGACTAATATGCACCTCTGGTCAGAAACCTATGATCGTAAATTAGATGATGTTTTTGCCATTCAGAGCGAGGTGGCTCAAAAGGTGGCATCTACCCTCGATGCCCAAATTCAGCCTGAAATAATTGAACGAATGGAGCAAATGCCTACTCAGAATATGGAGGCATATGACCTGTATCTAAAAGCACTGAATAACCCCCTTCTATCTGTAGAGTACCAAGTTGAGCAGGAATGGTTGAACCAGGCAATTCAGCTTGATAGCAATTTTGCCTCAGCTTATGCTCTTCTTGGAAATAACATAATCTTTCAGGCCGGGTTTGCCAATAACAAGAATCCCATTGACATTGCGGATGAGGGAAAGAAAATGTTGGAAAAAGCCCTTTTACTAGATCCGCTGGATGGAACATCACACTCCAGGATGGGTGCCTATTATATGTGGTACGAGAAGGACTTCAACAAAGCCGAAATCGAATTCCTTACAGCCCTAAAATTACCACCCACAGATCAAATTGCCTATCGTTTGTACCTTGACTTTCTGCTGGCAACAGGTAGATTTGATGAGGCTATTCCCATTGGCAAAAAATTATTAGAGTTAAATAATGCCCCCGACAATTCGGGATTTATGGCCATGGTATGGTCTTATAATAATGAAGTGGAGCTATACTGGCTTAAAGTGAAACCGGAGTTTGAACCACTACATGACGATCCACGTTGGCAGGTGATGCTGGATAAGGTTGGGTTTCTGGAGTGAAAAAGAGTGCCCAGCCAACGGCCGCTTTTGGCCCGAAAGCAGTCATTCTCAACTCTTTTTAATAATCTAAAGCCAACCAAGTTCACGCATAGCCCATGGTGCATTCCATATTTTTGTCATACTCACGATTTTTTCTTCATTATTCATTTTAAAAGCATAGACATAATCTGTATTCGTTGTCTTATTTGTTGGGGGAACAGGCCCGCCCTCACCTGAATGAGACCCTGTGAAAGTTGCATAGAATATTGCTGTATTATTCGCTTGATCATAACCTGAGGCATGAAGCTCATATTTGCATCCAGGAGCTGTTATTGTTCCAAAACCAGTCATCCAGTCGACATAATTTTTTACCGTCTTAATTTCAGTCAATGGCTCACACTGAGCTACAAATTCAGCATTATCAGCTACATAGTCTTTACAAGCATCCCATCCTTTTAGCGATTCACAGGCATGGAAAAAACTTTCGGCGTTTTTAAATGAGTTCATACTTTTTATTTTGAATTGATTGATTTTTAACACTAATACAAAATGATGATATTAATATAAAACCTTTGATTGCAGAATCCAACAAAACTGACCGACACCGGAGGGTCCTTATTCGAAAAGATTTCAACTTTAACTTGTACATTACGAAGCGCTACCTACAAATGCTTTTTCAAATCCTTGCAAAATTCTCAGACCTGCTCGTTTGCCTTTTTGCTAATTTTACTTTTTTCATTCAAATTGTTCATCATAAAACAATCCGAAAAGGCTATTTCATTCATGTTGGCTAAGGGCTGCCACGATACATAGCTTAACCATTAAGATCCAACGGCCCTTGATAAAAAAGTAGGGAGTAAATAGCACATTGTTTTCCATGACCCACGAGCCAAGGCCGACTGGCAAGATTTGGATCTATGGCATGAGCGATTTAACAATACTTCGCTTTTTCTTTAAGTTTGGATTCTATAGCTTTCCCCGTAGGTGTAGCCGCCAATCCACCAAGGCCGGTACAAGTCAGCTCGTGTGCCATCATCTCACCTACTTCATTCATAGTTTGCACCACCTCATCAAAGGGGATCAGCTGGTTATAGTTGGCAAGTGCCATATTTGCGCAGCACAATGCATTGGAGGCTGCCATTACATTTTTCCCTAAACACGGTGCTTCCACCCTGTTACCAATGGGATCGCATACAATTCCCAGTGAATTTTGGAGTGCTAAGGATGAAGCAGCTACGCACTGCGCCAGCGTGCCATTTATCAATGAAACCAGGCCTGCAGCTGCCATGGAACCACCCGCACCGG
>PVMK01128597.1_pt1 | contig 15878 bp, 15 predicted proteins | sample 1853481 | NCBI WGS metagenome assembly PVMK01 (sample SAMN08533507, study PRJNA380276) | Marine sediment metagenome, whole genome shotgun sequencing project.
GCATAAAAACTTACACCGGCACAGGAGTTCTGCAGCTGCCGCCGCTGCCCGGTGCAGGCTGCCTTTCGGTAAGGTGTCGCATCTACATTATGTTTTTCGAGCACCCGGTCCACGCTTTGCTCGATCATGGCCACGTCCTCTTCGATATCGGCGCCCGAGACAAAGTCCATCCAGCCGCCGATCGAGCTACTGCCGTCGGCGTCGTAACTGAACGCAACGAATGCATGCAGGTATCCAGCCAGCGGAGAGCGCGGGTGAATGTTGACCTGGATTACTCTGCTCCAGGTTGCCGGCTCCGTGTACGGCCTCACGCCATTTGTCGTCACCGAGATCGTCAAAGCGCCTTTTTCTATGACGTCGCCGCGGACGACCCTGATGTCATAGTCCGCGTCTTCGATGCGGAATTCCTGTTGTTCGATATCGATTTGACCATTGAGCCGTTCCATGGCCTCGAAGTGTTTTGCTTCAATGCCGCCAACGAACGTCAACATCCGGTTGGCCAGTTCCGCCTGTTCAGGGCTCAGCGCGTCGATGTCATATCCGGGATCACCAGCAATCGCGTTGGATGCAAATATTGCGGCCAGCATGCCAATGACCAATGAAACCGCCCCGCATGACCGGCAAGTAGGCCTGCTGCGGGAAAAAAGATTGCAATTGAACATTCGAAGTTCTCCTGCTCCTCGTGGTTACAGTCGGGTATCTCGGCGTTGTTTACCGCCTACCCTGTGTCTCGGGCTCCGTTATTCGAGCTCAGCACGACTGGATTGATCGAGACGGTTAAGTACATAGGCGTACAGGCGCGTGGCTCGTTCGAGGCCGGATGGATACATGGAGTCGGGCAGATCACCGTCGGAGTGGTACCAGATGTTCGCATCGAGGATCTGGACCACCGTATGACCGGCGCGAAAGAATCCGAACGCATCGCCCGTCGGTGGACTGCGTTGCAGGTTCGAACTAATGACCAGGCCGTACAGATCGATGGCCTCGCGATAAAAAGAAATAATCAACTCGTTTTGGTTGGATACAGTCAGAGAGCGGGTCGACTCGGTCGTCATGGTCTGTAATTGCCCGGGAACTGAACCGCGGTGGAACAGGAGCTTGCCGCGGTAATAGCTTCCAGCCGCGGATGGGTGCTCTACGTTGAAAATCAGCGCGGTTTTTTCCAGGATGTCCGGATGCGCCGCAACGAATGCTTCGACGCCGTCGGAAAACTCGTGGTGGCCCGACGTGCCGACCAGCAGGTGATTACGCATCGGCCGGGGCGTGTCCGCTCGCGCCAAATGTTTAGCCAACGCCAGCATCGATGCCAGGCCGGAGCCGTTGTCATTTGCCGATTCAAAGTAGCCGTCCAGGTGCGCGACGATAACGATGTATTCGTCGGTCTGACCCGGGACCAATCCCAGCACATTCTTGCCCTGCCACGGCTCGCGGATTTCGGCCTCGAGACTCAGCCGCATTTTGAGAGGCTTATCCGGGCCGGCTGCTGCAATTGCAGCCTCGAGGAAACGTCCGTCATCTCCGCCGACTATGAAGCACGGCACGTCCGGCGGGCCCATATCCTCCAGCGCGTATTGATGATTGCCGGGTGCGTTCATGACCGTTATCACCCCGACCGCGCCAGCCTCGACGATGTTATCAATATGGCCGCGCGCGGATTGGAAAAACGGGTCGGCCTCCATATTCGCATGCACGACCGCGATCTTGCCTTCTACATTTCGATCGACGAGATCCACCGGGTGTCCGCGCCCGACGTAAATCAGTTCGGCCTCGAGACCCGACACCGATTGTGCCCCGGTTTCCAGTTGCAGGGCAGGAAAGGCGGACTTGAGCGTTACGTCGGCAGTTCCCGGACCGTAGGCCAGATCACCGATTACGGTGACTTCCCAGTCGGTCGGCCACCATTGATTTTTTCCCTGGACCGGATCCAGGCGAACGTCCGCTAGCCCCAGGTCGCGAAATTCATCGGCGATGTATTCGGCTGTCGCAATTTCCGCCTCCGATCCGGCAATACGTCCCCAGAATCGTTCGCCCTCGGGCCGGTTCTGCCGCGTGATCTCAACAATGGTGTCGAGATATGCATAGACCTCGTCACCCGTGATGTCGGTGTAGGGATCCTCGGCTTCCGGCAGCCGCAGGCTCAGCGGGGGGAAGTCGGGCGCAACGAATATGGAACGGTCTTTGTCGGATTGACGCTCACGCCTATCGGGCATCTTTAAACCGAACCACGGTTTCGCGGACTGGGCCTCGGCAACGACCGGGTAGCTACCGGTACTCAACGCCAGCATCAGCGCAACGGAGATTGAACGTACCAGCACCCTTGCTGCAAAGCCGAAATGCATAACGATTTCCCCCTGAAGAATCGGTTGGCTTCTCGCCGGAAGACTCTACCGGATCTTGTGATTCTGTTTGGATCTCGAGCCTGGACCAGGCTCTGGTTCTTTAGGCGCCGGTCCGACGCAGACCATAGCAGCCTCATCGGCCGGTAGCGCGCCTGCGCTAGTCTTCGTCTGTACCTTGGACGAGCTCGCCGAGCGGATAATCCGGGTAGTGTTCCCGAAATTTGTCGAGTTCCGCCTCGACCCTTTCAAGCTCGCCTTGTTCCAGTAGAAACCGGATACCGGCCAGCCAGACATCCGCAGCCGGCCATGCCGGCGTGTCCGTCCTCGAACGGGCGGTAACGACGAACGCACTCGATACTTGGCCGCCCATGGAACCGGCGCTCGTTGCTCCTCCAGCGTCCAGGTCTGATTCGCGAGTGCTTTCAGGAGAATCCTCAGCCGGCGGCGCCAGTTCGACGGCTACCGTCGCCGGTTGCACGCTAGTTGAGAAAGACGTCGCTACGCCGACGTCATCTTTTTGGACCGCGCGTGCTTTCTCGAAGGCCCGTCGATCGCTTGTCGGTCCCGGTGCGTTCAGGTTTTCGCGTGCGACGCTGATCACCGTAATTCCAACCGCCTCCTCTATTGTCATCGTCGCTGCGGTTTCGACTTCAAAGTTTGTGTTGACGCGCTCCTGCTTCGCTTCCATCGCATCGGCCGGGCGTTGCGGTTTTTGTTCCAGCATTTCCTGCGCAGGTGATTGGCGGCCAGCCGTTACAGGTGACGCAGTGGAGGCATCCGCTTCTGCTTCGAATATATCGCTGAAGGTTTGCGGACTGTCGGCGGTTTTCAGCAGGGGATCGAACACGATGACTTCGGCGACCAGCGCGATGCACAAGGTGACGGTTGCGGCCAGCGAGACTGGCATCAGCCAGGCTTGCCAGCGCGGCGAGCCGATATCACGGCCAGCTCGCGCGGCGGCCCGGGCTTCGGCCAGCACCGCGCGATCCAGTTCCAGTGGTGGGCCGGACTTTTCCGCAGCCTGATAGGCATCCGAAACCGGCGAGCGGCCTTCCAGGTATTCCTGCAACAATTTTTCGTTCATGTCATCGGTCATTGTCGGTGCCTGTCAGGGGATCGGCCACTTCAGCCGGCAGACTATTTCTGAGTTTTACAATCGCATAGCGTAAACGGCTCTTGGCCGTTTCCTGGCCGACGCCTGTGACCTGCCCGATCTCTTCCAGCGTCAGCCCGGCTTCTTCGCGTAGCAGGAAAGCTTCGCGCTGTTCCGGCGGCAAGCGATCCAGGGCAGCTCGCAAATACGTCCGCGTGTTTGACGTTTCGGCGGCGGCTTCCGGATTATCACTGCTGGCGACCAGTTCCTCCGGCGGATTATCGTCGATTGAGACCAGCACCGGCTGGCGACCGCTACGCCGAACATGATCAAGAAAGCAGTTGCGCGCGATGTGGTACATGTACGTCGCAAATTTTGCAGCGGGCCGGTAGCGCTCACGGCTGCGAATGATCCGGCTCCAAACCTCCTGGAATATGTCTTCGGCCGCCTGGATGTCCCGCGACTGGTTCAGCAGGAACCGGTAGAGCGGACCGCGATGCCGCTGATACAGTGTCTCGAATGCGGTCACGTCGCCATCCCGGTAGCGCAGCATCAGTGCCCTGTCGTCGAGCTCAACCGCCATAATTACGAGCATACGCCTCGTTAATCGCGAAAAAAATGGCAGACCAGCGTTTAAGCTGGCCTGCCTGCTGCGCTACCGCGACGCTTGGCGTTCGGGAGTGCTGAGACTGTCGGCGAGTTCGACAAGGGTGATGAATTCCCCGCGGTATCCATGCGGATCATGCGCCCTGGACCGGGCAGACAGCCGTTGGATGTCCGCGTAATCAAAGTCACCGAGATAGTCACCGCCCCGCAGCCGTTGGCCGAAGGCGGCAACGGCGGCAGCGAACCTCAGGTCATCGCTCGCCTTCGCCACCGTCACGATTTCGTCGCGCTTGAGCGCTCGTTCGATCAGGTTGCTCCGATCACCGTTGGGTGCCTTGTAGCGTAGCCGGACTAACGCCAGTTCATTGCTCTTGGCTGCTTGCCGTTGCTCGGTTCCATAGCGTAATGGATCAACCAGGCGGCCCTTGCCGTCTGCCAGAGACAGTTCGTACAGCGCAGTGACCGTGTGACCGGCGCCAATTTCGCCTGCATCGATCTTGTCGTTGTTAAAGTCCTCGCGGCGGAGCATACGGTTCTCGTAACCGATGAGCCGGTATTCGGCAACGGTCGACGGGTTGAACTCGATCTGGATCTTCACGTCTTTGGCGATCGTCTGCAGCGTGGCGGTCAGTTCTTCGACCAGCACCTTGCGCGCCTCGTTCAGGTTGTCGATGTAGGCGTAATTGCCGTTGCCTTCGTCGGCAAGCTGCTCCATCAGGTGATCGTTGTAATTGCCGGTACCGAAACCGAGCGTTGTCAGCGAAATGCCGCTTTGGCGACGGTCCCTTACCAGATCGACCAGGGCCTCGAAGTCCACCGTTCCAACGTTAAAGTCTCCGTCGGTGGCCAGCACGACGCGGTTGATCCCGTCCTCGACAAACGCGTCCTGGGCAAGCGAGTAAGCGAGTCGAATGCCGGCCGCGCCGTTGGTGCGTCCACCGGCACTGAGCTGGTCCAGCGCGTTCATGATTTTCGCCCGCTGGTTGCCTTGGGTCGGCTCGAGCACGATGCCGGTTGCTCCGGCATAGACGACCATCGATATGGTGTCGCGTTCGTCGAGCTGCCTGGCCAGAAGGCGGAACGCATTTTTCAGCAACGGCAGCTTGTCCGGGCTTTGCATAGAGCCAGAGACATCGATCAGAAAAATCAGGTTGGCGGCCGGCCGTTCTGCAGCTGCCACCTCGAACCCCTTCAGCCCGATCCGGAACAACAGCGTCTCCGGGTTCCACGGCGTTTGCGCAAGCTCGGTATTGATCGTAAACGGGGTGTTGCTCTTATCCGGCACCGGGTACTGGTAGGAAAAGTAATTGATCAGTTCCTCGACGCGGACGGCATCCTGCGGTGGCAACTGGCCGGCATTCAGAAGGCGCCGCACATTGGCGTAAGAACCAGTGTCCACATCGATGCTGAACGTTGAAACGGGATGTTCCGACACCAGCCGCACCGGATTGGATTCGAAGTTTTCGTAGTTTTCACGGTTGATCGGCTCGGATGGCGCGCGTAACGCGTCCAGCGGATAAGGCGAATACGCCTTCATGTCGCTGACCCTTCCGGCAATCCTGGATTGCGAAAACAACTCCGAAATCATGCGATCGCGGGAGGGGAATTCGCCTTTGTTTGGGCGCGCCGTTGCGAGCCCGCTAGCGACGGCGGCGGGTGCGTCGGATCGCTGAGTTGCAGTGCCGACGATTTGCTCGCGCTCATCGGAGCTCTGTGGCGGTGTCTCGGTCGTGTCATCCGGCTCGGCCGGTTGGTGTGCGACCGGCCCGCCCGTTTGTGGGCCGGCCGGATCAGACGAGCGGTCCGTGCCGGTGCAGGCCACAAGCATGGCCAGTACGGCCGCCATAAGCGCTGTGTATAAAAATCGTAGCGTGATATTGAAGATCATCTTGATAACTCCTTTCAGGGTCCTGAAAGGGTTAACGTCGGCGGGGCCAAAACGGGGTTAAATTGCTACAAAATTTTCTCGATGCACTGGGCTGACCATGATGGAGCAGACTGGATTATGTTAAATGGTGCCCCATACAGCCTGGTGCCAACGGTGCCAGAATCGCGCGATGCTGCTAAAGCGCGAGTTCTTCCAGTAACTCCTTGCGAGTGTCCGGTGAACGGCTGACGATCTGTCGTGCGCCGGGAATCGTGAAATCTCGCCAAACCTGAATTTTGCCGTCCTGGACCAGAAAATATCCGGCGACCGCGAACCGCATGTTCGGCTGCCGTGCCTCGGGCCGGGCAATGAAATAGTCGATGCGCTCGTTGATGACCAGTGGTCCAATGACATGTGATCTCAGGATTTGCCAATCGATCAGCTCGAAGCGCTCGCCCAGATCGCTCTGCCGCTTTTTGTATTCCTCGAGCCCGTCGACGATCCCCTGCGTCTCGGAAATCTGATAGATGATGTCATCGGCGAGATAAGCCGCCAGCACATTCACGTCCAGCTTTGAATAATCCCTGCAGAAATTGCTGACCAGCGTTTCGTTCGCAATCTCGACTTCCGTTCTGTCGTCCGATTCGGCCGAACGGGCCGGCACCATGCCTATCGCGGCAATCGCACCCGCAGCAGTAACGATGTCGCGGCGATTGATTCCACGGTCATCGGCTGGATGATCGGGGTTGCGAACCGGTCCCGTCTCATGAGTCGATTCCTGATACGTGGTCATGGCTGTTCCTTTATTAAACGATTAACGATAGTCGCGAAAAAAATCACGGTGCCCAACGGGACGGCCCGTCTCGTGGTTGGCGAGAATGCCGAGCACGTAAGCCAATGCCCGTAGTTCACCGATTTGGCGAAATTTGCGCGAGTCGGTTTCAACAGACGCCGGCAACATAATCGGGCGAGAGTGCCGGATCAGCGTCTCTGAGAATAGTACATCTTCCATTTGTTGTTCCGGAAATCCCCCCAGTTCCCAAAACAGGCAGGCGTTGATGAACATTGCCTGATCCCCGTAAATAATCCCGGTCAACTGAAACCGCAAATTGTGGATGGCAGAAATAAAGCGCAACCGAAGATTCGTTTTGGAGAACCGCTGGTGAAAACATCCGGCCTGCGCGCGACGCCGGGCCGATTCGGCAGCGATTTCTTGAATCGCATTGTCAGGCAGCAGCGTATCAGCGTGCAGAAACAGTAGCCAGCTACCGGTGGCGGCACGGGCGCCGGCATTCATCTGTGCTCCCCGGCCCCTAGCCGAGTGGATCAGCCGGATGCCCGGTGTGGTGTCGGCAGATTGTTGCACGATCGCGCAGGTGTTATCGCTGCTGCCACCGTCAACGACAATAGCTTCAGAAAACTCGGGCTGCTCTACCACCGAAAGCAGGGTGGCCGGCAGGGCGCATGCTTCGTTGAGAGCGGGAATGATGACGCTGACGGTCATCCAGAGCTTCCTCTTTTGTTTTCTATTTACAACAGACTCGCGAACCGGACTGAAGTTCATTGAGTTCCGGGCCCCGCCGAGGCTCAATACACACCCTTACAGAATCTGCGGTGTGTCGGGCGCCGGCGCCCATTCAGAGAGTCGTGTTTAAACTTGGAATCTTCCCAATCACGGTCTGTCCAAATGTTTCCTCGAGTGCCAGTATTCGGATTGCGAATGAAACGTCAAACGTCGATTGCAGTAGCCATCGTTCTGGTGGCGCTCAGCGCTGAAGTTGCCGCTGCGCCCAAGGCAGAGCTGTGGCCGATGTGGGAGCAAAGCGATGAATCGAATGCAGCCGAGATTGACCATTCAGCGTGGCAAAGTTTTCTGGACCGCTATCTTGACACGCAAAGCGGCGACGGTGTTTATCTGGTTCGATACAAGGCCGTAAGTGCTACCGACCGACGGGCACTCGACACCTATATCACAGACCTGCAGGCATCAGACCCGCGCGAGTACTCCAGTGCCGAGCAGAAAGCTTACTGGATCAACTTGTACAACGCCGCTACGGTCCGGGTCGTGCTGGATCATCCGATAAAAACTTCGATACTTCATATGGACGAGGGACTGTTCAAAATTGGACCGTGGAATGACACGCTGTTAACGGTTGCCAGCGAGGATGTGACGCTGAATGATATTGAGCACCGTATTTTGCGTCCAATCTGGCAGGATCACAGAATCCACTTCGCCGTGAACTGCGCGAGCCTTAGCTGCCCCAACCTGGTTGAACAGGCTTATACGGGTGGCAACACCGACAGATTGCTGGCCCAGAATGAACGTGCCTATATCAATCATCCGCGCGGCGTATCATTCAACGACAAAGGCAGGCTAACGGTATCGAGAATCTTCAAATGGTACCGGGGCGATTTCGCGGAGGATCAGCAGCAACTGCTCGCATACTTTGCAAGCCATGCGGATGAACCGCTGGCGAGTCAACTGCGTGCCTATGATGGCAGACTTGCTTACGACTATGATTGGGATCTGAACGGAACCTGATTCTGTCGGTTTTTGATACTAAGAAAGATTCTAGGACGGATTTTTTTGGGGAGGGTTGATATGGGCGATAGTAATTCGGGAAGGCCATTTTATCGGCCGACCCTTGACCTGGAGAAAGATCTTCGCAGGGTCGGCTTCCACGACTCAAAAACCGACCTGGAGCTAGGTCCTGGCGTGGCCGTTCTGGTCATCGACATGAGTGCAATCTTCGTGGAAGAAATGCTCTACCCGAGGGCTGACAAGGGCGTGGGCAGGGCCTGTGTCGAGGCCCACCAGCCGTTGCTCGAGCAGGCCCGGGCATCGGGTGTACCGATTATTTTTACGACGGGTTATCGCTTCGGTACTGAAGCGGAGCACGGTAGTTGGATTTTTCGGTTCAACGAGGAACAGAAACGTAACTTTACGGCGTTCGACAACGAATCGTTACACGACATCGATCCGGACATCGCGCCGCGGGACGGTGACATCGTGGTCCTGAAGGCCAAGCCTTCAGCGTTTTTCGGCACTCAGCTGGAAAGCATATTGAATTTCCACCGGATCGACACCTTGGTAATCACCGGAATGAGCACGTCGGGTTGTGTCAGAGCTACGGTCGTTGACGCGTTTTCACTGAACTACAAAGTGGTGGTGCCCATCGAATGCGTCGCAGACTCCAGACGGGCCAGCCATGAGATCACCTTGTACGACATCGACGCTCAAATGGGTGATGTACGACCAGTCGAGGAAGTAATTTCAGAGACTTAAGCAGTTGGGATCCTGACTTCGGTCTGGGAATTCTTCGACCAAAATTCGCTGCAGTGTTATCACACGAGCCCGGTGAGTCTCCGATATCTCGCTTCAGCGAGTGGCCGGACAATTGCATTGGCAGATTTGTCCCCGCAACTACCACACAGCGAAAGCAAACGATGTCGCGCCGATATGATCTGTGCTACCGGCGTGCGCTGCCCACGCTTAAAACAGCGGCTACAGAGGATTTGGTTCGACCATCGCCGCAGTAACCCGTAATCAACCTTTTGTTCGGTTCCCAGCATGTCCGGCTCCAAGCTTCCCGATCTGAATCGTGAAACTAGAGCGCTTGGGGCGGCCCAGCAGCGAACTACCGCACAGTTTTGGCTATTCGCCATTTGGACAGTGCATAGGGTGGCCGGGCACGTGAGCCAGCCTGTGCTCCAATATTGAACTGAATTACTCTGATTCGAAACACGCCGAGGGTGGTTTCCAGCGGGTTGCATCAGCTACCGCAGTAAGTATGCGGGGTCAACTCCGGCGCAAGGGCGGCGACGATGACGGATATCAAGGCGGAAGCACTGGACTGGCTGCGTAGCTACAGGAACTTTCCGCAACTGCACTCGGTCAATAAAGCTGGATTTCCTATCGGTCGCACGACCTGGTTTCCGATCGAGGATGACTGGTCTATACACGCGACCGGTTACCGTGGCAATTATCGAGTCAAGCAGATTCGCAATAACCCGCATCTCGAAGCAATGTGGCTGGACACGACCGAAACCCCGACCAGGTCCGTGCGTATTCGCGGCCTCGGCTATCACACCGTGGACGAAAGCCTGGTGCGGATTTATAACGAACGTGAAGACATAGCGCGCGCAGGCGGGGAGCGGTTTTGGCCCGCGGCTCTTTGACAAAGAAATTACCGATACCGTCTGCTGTACCCACATCACCCCGCTGCGAGTCCGCCTCGAGGGGATTTGGCCAGCAGGATTCGCCGCTGGTTTGGGACGTGAGCCCCGATGATCTTTTACCGGAGCCGCCGCTGGAGAATGGCAACGAGGCTCAATCGGGGCCGACCGGTTTCCGGCAGGAGCTCGACATGTCGATTGACCAGGCCAGCGTCGCTGCGCTGGAATGGTGCGGGCGGCAACCGGTGCGGCAACACCTGTATGTCATCGAGGATGGATTCCCGACAGGCGATTTTGCCATGCTATATGCAGGCGATGACTGGACAACGCTCGCGGTGCTTGAGGAGGGTCCGCGCGTAATTGACGCGGTCCAAACCGATGCGCATGCCGAACTCGCATGGATCGATATCGCACATGACTGGCCAAAGATGACGGTGCCAAAGGCGGTATTTGTGCAGGGACAGGCTACAGTTCTGGAGCCCGATGCGGCGCGCGAGGCACTCAACGCCGTGTCCTGGGGTGGTAGCGAAAATGTGCAGGTGATCCGCGTGCACCCGACGCGCATCCGGACCGAGGGTTTCGGCGAGGGATTGCAGCTTTACGCCTGGAACGTTTGAACGAACATATAGAAGTAGGAGGGGAAGACTATGGAATACAATTTCGACGGAATCATATTACGCTGCCGAAATGTCGCGGAGTTATCGCAATTCTATGACAATGTGATGAAGCTCAAACGCTTCGTGCCGCCCCCGACAGAACCCGTAGGCAGGATCGCCCGCTATCAGGTTTCCGATGGGGTCATCTTTGAACTAATCGGTAATGGGCCGGAGCTTTCAGCCCCGGAAGACCGTAGCCAGGTACCGATGACGCCGATGTTTCGGGTCGATGATCTTGGGCAGGCAATCGAGGAACTGGACGCGGCAGGTGTACACTGGGTCAGTGAGCGGCAGGCCATCCCCGGTGCTCCGGCAGAGTTGGCAACGTTTGTCGATCCGGAAGGGCACCATATCTGCGTGTTTCAGATGATGACCCAGGACACGTAAAATAGCCGTGACATTGCAATTTTGACCGGGGCAGGGTGAATTGATCGCCGCAATCCGAGCAAGGCGAATAGAGTTCGCCCGTTTCCAAAACCAATTGACTACCCGTCAGGTGGAGCATCATGAGAGAACTGATAAAAAGCCTTCTTGATCAGGATCTATCGCGCAGGGATTTTGCAAAATCGATGGTCGCACTGGGATTCAGTGCCACGGCTATCCAATCCGTTTTGAGTTCGGTTGCGAATGCGGCGACGGTTTCAGGCCAGGAAACGTTGGAAATGGTCGGAAGCGGCGGTGAAGTATTCGCGGAGTGTCTCAAGGCGGCCGGAGTTGAATACGTGTTCGACACGAACTCAACGGGCCAAACGTCATTTTATGATGCCTGTTCGACACGGCCGGAACTGAACCTGATCGTCGCACTGCAGGAAGGCCAGGCGACCAGTATGGCGCAGGGCTACGAGCTTGCCAGCGGCAGAACCGCGGTGCTGTTTTTGCCGAGTATCGGCATTCCGAATTCGCTTAGTAATCTCTACAACGCCTGGAAGGACCGCTCTGCCCTGGTCGTATTCACCGACGGATCGGATACTGAGACGGCCGGCCGTGACGGTTTTCAGCAAGTCGACAATTGGTTGCAGCCAACGGAGCAGTTCACCAAATGGCGATGGGAGATCAACCACCCGGAACGTATCGGTGAGATTGTCCGCCGCGGTATTAAGCTTGCCGGCACGCCGCCCGGTGGTCCGGTCTATGTCCGCATGCCGCGCAACGTGTTAGCAGCTCAGGAGCTAGAACAAACGATCTATCCACAGAGTAATTTCGAGGTTCCGCTGCAACTGGAGCCAAGGGCGGATGCGATTGAACAGGCGACACGACTGCTATTGGAGGCTGAGAACCCCTTAATCAATGTCGGCGGCGAGGTAACCCGCGCCGGAGCCAACGCAGACGTGCTGGAACTTGCAGAACTGCTTTCGATCAGATTTGCGCAGGGCTACAGCGTCTTTGGCGATGTGCCGTTTCGCCACCCATTGTTCGCCGGGTCGACGTCGATGGGATTCCCGAGCGGTTTTCGCCAGACGGATGTATTCCTTAACCTTGGCGCACCGATGCCCGATCCTTCAATTATTACGGCCCCGGTTTCTGCCGATGCGAAGGTGATTAACGTCCGGGTCGAGTACGACAAAATCGCGAATATCTATCCGACGGACCTCGCCATTGCGGCCGGCCAGAAAGAAACGATTCGGGCATTGATCGATTCTATAAAGGCGACGGCGACGAAAAGCCAGATCCGTAAGCTCAGTTCCGAGCGCCTGCCAAAAGCTGAGGAGAACTACACCGCAAGCAGACAGCGGCAGGAACGGCGGGCGCAGCGCATGTGGGATAACGTGCCGTTGGCAACCGAAAGGCTCTGCTACGAAATGGACCAGGCCCTCGCGGACAATGCGATTGTCTTTAAGGAGACCGGTGACGGGACGCCAAGAGTATGGATGAATTTCGGCCCCGATCAGAAGCAACTGATCGGACAGACTACCGGTTACGCATTAGGTTGGAGTTGCGGCGCCGCAATGGGCGCAAAGATTGCCCAGCCGGACCGCCAGGTTGTCAGCCTCGTTGGTGACGGCGCCATGCTGTTTGGTCAGATCGAGAGCCTCTGGACCGCGTCGCGCTATGACATACCGATCACGATCGTCGTGTTCAATAATCGCAGCTACGACTCGGAAAGAGGCCGCATTCACATGTTTTCGCAGATCGCGCGCAAGGACAAGGCGGCGTGGAAGGACATGTCCTGTTACCTGGGCAGCCCCGATATTGACTACGTCAGTATCGCCAAGGGATTTGAGATAGACGCGATACAGATCTCGAGGCCGGAGGAGGTAGCGCCGGCAATTCAAAGAGCCGCCGCGGTGAACCGTGAGGGAAGGCCGTTCTTGATTGATGCTGTGATTGCGCGCCGTGGACCAGGTGCCGAATCGACCTGGCATCCCGAGATTTCTATCGCAGCGCGCAGGTCGCAGCCGGTCTGACGCAGCCCGATATTGCCTAATAAAAATTTTTCTTGCCGCTGGGGCGGCGCAGGTGCCGCCCGGGATTGTTTTGGATAAACAAATCAGAGCCATAGAGAGGCTGCAACTATGAATAAGGATCGACGCTACCGGCTTATCGGTATTTCGCTTGCGATATTAATTACGCTGGTCACGGTCGACCTGGCGTTCAGGATTTGGCCGGGCCTCGTCAAAGGGCCAATCAGGTTCGCGTCGGAGGCTCATGCCCAGGATTCGGGCAGTCGACCCAGAACCGCGCCGATATTTTACCCTGAGTTTCCGATTGAGGAAGGCCGTACCCGGCTGTTTCACGTCAGTTATATCGTCGAAGATCTCGAAAAGTCGATAGCGTTTTACCGTGACGTTTTGGGGTTCAAACATATTCGAACGCAAGACATGGGTTTTCAGAGGCTCGGATTCATTTCCACTGGCGATGGAGAACCGCAGATCGAATTGAAAGAGGTGAGCGCACCGTTTCGTGGGATGCCCACCGAAGGATTTTCCCACGTCGGAGTTTTTGTGCACGACGTCGATGCGGTGTACGAAAAGTCAATTGAATACGGCGCCGAATGGCGCATGAAGCCAACGGTACTCGGCCCGGGAGCGCCATATTTTGGCAGCATGCGTGACCCGGACGGTTACGAAATCGAGGTCATGGAGAATCCCGCAGGCGGTTGTGTCAGTTGTCACCGGGGGCCGCACCTGAACTAACGGCATCCAGACCGATTAGGATTTTGTTCCGGACAGAAATCGCCGCGGCGCCCGTATCGGTGGTGGCGTGCTATTCTTATCGCGAGATTCAACAGACGGGAAGAACAATGAAAAGACTAAGCACGCGTCTCCTAATCATCGCCTCGGTACTAGCGTTACTGTTGCCGGTGGCCTGCTCCGGGCCGGCTGGGCCATCATCGGATTCCGGCCGCCAGCAACTCGTCGATGCGCTCGATGCGGCTTGGGTCCGGGTGCTGGATCGGGATGAATTGCGTCAGGCGGCGGTTGAAGCCGGTATGGGCGATGTCATGATCAATATCGCCGATTGCCTCCCGAGTCCACACGTTGTGCCATATCCGGAAGAGCCCCACGGGTTGCTGAAGCAAATCCTCGATGAGGAAAAGATCAGGGTCGGTCGCAGCCAAGGCCCTGATGATCCAGGGGCGACAGCATATTACTTTGGTTCCAGGCCCGGTGATGCGCTTGGTTTGATCCTGGCCGAACTGGCGTCACATTATGGCACCGGTCCGATCCAGGTTGAGCAGATCACTATCCCGCCACCGTATGCAATTACGTCGGTACTGAACAGCGGCAGGATCGACATCGTCGGCACCGTGAATGCGCTCGGTGGCGAGACAGAGGATCTCCGGCGACGATCGTCGCGGCGTTTTACTTGCACGCTGTCAGCCACGCGTCAAACGCTCTGGGTACTTAAGGATGGAGGACCTGGTTGGACGACGGTTGATGACGCATACAAAGACGAAGATGCGCAGTTTTGCGCTGGACCACTGTCAAATCAGTTGGCGCATGCCTACTTCGATGGACCCGGGCAGAGTGTTTATACGGAGTTTGGCCGCGATCTCGATGTCTGCCTGGCTCGGGTCATAACCGGCGAATCGGATGCTATGGTCAACCCTTTCCCGGTTGATCGATTTTTTCCGAAACTTGTCGATACGACCGGCGACGGAGAACCGGATACATCGACAGTCGGACTTTTCCGCCCGATCGATACCAATCTTGTCGCGGGAACGCCGCTCTGGGTAGCGATAGACTGATTACGCAGCAGATAGCCGCAGCGACCAGAAGCAATCAGACAAGCCGGCGTGGCTTTCAGGCACTATCAACCAGCCAGTAAAACCAGATCGACTGCACGATTGAATTTGTTACAGCCAGAGCGATGGTGTAGATGGATGAAAGCCGAGCCGGCAAGCTCAGGTACATCCGTAGCATCAGGTAGGTTAATACGACGATTGCCGCGACCGAAAGCCAGCCTGCAAGCGCAGCGGAACCCAGAACCGGGCTGCCAAATCCGATGATTGTTGAAATCGCAAGCGGGACCAACAATGCGATACCGAGCCGAGCCGTATTAAGATTTCGCTCTTTGCCGTCAATCGCCAATATCAGCGCATAAAACAGCAGGAACGTGGCGACTGAAAGAATTGTGCCGACCATGACGGTACCCCAGATTCGAATACTCGGTGGATGTTGGTGTTATTAAACCACAGTACGTTCAGATGGCATCAAGCCCGGCGCGGTGAAACGCACGAGTAAGGCGAGTACCAGGATCACACCATTGGCGATACCTACGAGCACGAATGGGCCCGCGTGCATCCAGTTATCGAACAGCAAGCCGCCAATGTATGTGGCCACGCCGATGCCGGCCGCGCCGCACAGGCCAAACATTCCGACGACTGCACCTCTTTCCTTCACGGGCGCTTCCTGGCCAAGCAGTGACTGGGCTGCATGAAAGCAACTGATCTGTCCAATGCCGAGTAGCCAGAACAATGGCAAGGCCGACTGGTCCAGGGGATTATCGACCAGCGCCATTGACAGAAACCCAATTGCCCCAAGGGTCGCTCCAATGCACATAACAGTCACGCGATTGAAGCGGTCGTTAATCATTCCCATGAAATAGGACCATACGGCCGCCGCGAGCTGGGCCATGATAAAAAGATACACTCCCTCCCGGACGGCCTCAGCCGTATCCATACCCATCTCTCGTCCGGC
>PVMK01124011.1_pt1 | contig 15876 bp, 16 predicted proteins | sample 1853481 | NCBI WGS metagenome assembly PVMK01 (sample SAMN08533507, study PRJNA380276) | Marine sediment metagenome, whole genome shotgun sequencing project.
GATTACAACAAGCTGCGCCGTGGTACTCGTCGCGTGTGCGACTACCAACGTAAATCTCCCCTCAATCACCGATTCACCAACGGGTGAGCGACTCCCTGGAAAAATCGTCTGGCATGACTTGCTGACAAATGACCCAGTCGCTTCAAAACGATTTTATGGCGAACTGTTCGGCTGGCAATTCGAAAGTGTTGGCACGTTTGCCGGCCTGACCAATGACACCGCCTACACTCTGATTCGGCACAACGGTCGCCTGATTGGTGGCATGATTGATACGAAAGCGTTGAACAACAGAACTGACATTTCACAATGGGTCATTGTAATGTCTGTCAAAGATGTCGATGCTGCAGCTGAAAGTTTTGCAAGTAACGGCGGGTCTGTTCTTACGCCCCCCACAGATTTGCAGCGGAGAGGGCGAATCGCCGTGGTTCAGGACCCGGCCGGTGCGTTGTTAGCGTTGCTGGAAACGAAAGATGGTGACCCGGCTGACCGGCAACCTGAGTTTGGAGATTTCCTGTGGAATGAGTTATGGACAGTGGATGTCGATGGCGCCACAAAATTCTACAGCAACGCTGCCGGATTCGAAGCGGCAGACTGGGACACTGACGGCGACGAAGGATCACCGGCTAACTACCGCATTCTCAAACGTGGCGATACACCCAGAGCTGGCATTCTTGCAAACCCGTTTGAAGATCTTGATCCGGTATGGGTTAGTTACATTCGGGTTGAAAGTCCGGCGGCGATTACCGCGCGGGTCGAAGAGCTTGGTGGCAAGGTAATTGTAGAGGCACGGCCTCGCGCATTGGGAGGCGAGGTCGCATTTATCGCCGGACCGTCTGAGGCGGGAATTGCGCTACAGACCTGGCCGCTTAAATAAGGAATATTCATGAGAAGCGTAATCAAATTTAGCAAAATAATGGCGTTGCTTGTTGTCTGCAGCGCGCTGGCGAGCTGTGATGATATGGCGGTGTATGGCAGCGTTGGCGTCAGCTCGTATGGTGGGCATGGTGGCTATTATGGCAGCCCGCGGGTTGGTACCAGCATCTCGGTTGGTGGTCGAATTTACTGAAAGTGTGTGCCGGGGTGTAGTCTGATCGCCCGCTGGGCGGGCTCCTACATTACTAATAAGCATTGTAGGAGCCCGCCCAGCGGGCGATCAGACTACGTAATCGCGATTATTCTTTTGTTCCCTGCCCCTGCTTTTCCGACAGATAAGCCCCAACCAACCCCGCCACCAGCACCGCCAGATAAAACTGCCCAACAATCGCCTCAAAATAAGACAACGCCCTGGCAGAATAAGTCAGCGGCGTTATATCGCCGTAGCCCAAAGTCGACAACGTAACAAAACTGAAATATACCCAATCAGGATTCCAGCTGGTGCTCGCCAGGTGTTCCGTCACTCCTTTGAATGATCCCGGGACTATCGCCTCCAGCAACGCATAACTGAGTGCCCAGATAATGCCCAACATCAGGTAGACACAAATGGCGCCAACAATTCTGCCGGCACTAATATTGTTGCCTTTCGCTATCTGCTGCATTGCTTCACTGGTGGCTAGCAGCAAAAATGCCAGCATTGACATTGTTGATCCTAAACGAAACATTATCTGATCGTTGTATGCAAAGAGAGCACTCAGCACAATCCCGGCGACCACGAATGTAATTGCAGCGGAAAAAACGCGTCCGGAACTACGCAGACTCCAAAGACCAATTGCCAGCAACGCCGAAAAGCCGCCCGCCCGAATAATCTCTGGAGACAACAGATGCAGATCAGTCGCAATCGGCACAACGATGAGGAAGACCAGCAGGGCAGTGAGTAAATATGAAAAATCGTTTTTCATGTTTTGTTTCTCTTTAATCGAACTTGGGCGGTAGCAAGCAGATATCTGTATTAAAAGTGGAAGCTCGTAAACAACACCGGTCCTTGATGACGTACTTCCAGCGAGCCTTTGGAACTATCTTCTTTTGAACTGAGCTTATACGCATAATAATTATAGCCGAGCCCAATACTGAAGTTTTCTCCAAAGTGCTGTTGCAGATCGAGCGTGGCGTAATTCAGTGATCCTTCAAACTGGTCGAAATCCATGCGAAATATCTGTATCCGTGCTCCCAGAGTTGTCTGTTGACCGAGTGCAACGGACCCATGCAAACCGATGACCGGCAATGGCGTCGTTGCATTTGATACTGTTCGCTGGCCTGTATCTGGATCCTCAATTACTGTTCTGAACTTTGAGTAATGTACACCGGCCATTATGCCGAGCTCTTTTTGTTCATCATTCATGAGGGAGTATGCATAACCGAAGCGCAGAATCTCGGATTTGAAACTGCTTGTAAGCGTTGCACTGACAGCGAAATCCTCTTCACCGACGGTGAGAGGTTCCTGCAAAACGGTGGCACCGTTTCTCGACGTTTCGAAATAACCGAGCTCCAGGCGGTGAAAAACACCGATACGGAATATCGCATCAAGCTGCATGACCGTGTCTTCCCCAGAGATACCGAGAACATCTTCGAGGTCAATGACTGAACCTGGCACTCCCGCAGACGACTCGCGAACAATCTTGCTATTAATATTGTTACTGAATGCTCCCAGCCGGAAGTCGAACCGGGGCTGATGTGGGCCGGTGCGGTCCGAAATCCTGGGTTGAAAAATATTGGAGTTGTAGGCGATGGATATATTCGTCGACCAGACTTGGTCCTCGCCAACGATCGGGCTGTTCGAAATCGCTGAATCAAAGAACTCGATGCCAACGGAGCCGGATAGTAGCCATTTATCGGTTAGCGCATATCCCCAGCGGGCTCTCAGTGAAGTAGCTCAGCGAATCTCCAGCCTGGTATTCCGGTCGGGTTGGCAATGACTCGGCCGGGGAAACGCCAAAATAGTAGTTGGTGTAATCTGCGTCGCGACGAATTAATTCAGCGGTGGGAATGAAATAGCCGCGGTCCCATTCACGGGGCAGAGAAAATCCGAGTTGGCTGATCAGTCCATCATGCCGGCCGAGCACTTCGGTATACACCTTGAAATTGATATGAACGGGCCAGCCACGCCAGCCGATCATTGGTGCAAGTTCGAGAGTCCACTCGCGATCATCCAGACCGATCAACTCCGGGGCATCACTGGTGCCGGTCCCCAAAGTCTGGATACGTCCAACTGCCCCCAGCTCCCAACCGCCCTCGCTTACCCAGCGAAAACCAAGATTGCCCTCGCGGATCAATAACCAGTCATCGGTAAAGGAGGGATCGCGAAAACTGGTCAGAAAGGGATAAGCAAAGGTGGAGTTTTCACTCCCGGAATACGGGCTCTGTGACACCGAAAGCGCTATGCCAAACGCATAATCGTTCAGGTCATAGCTGCGGATATAGTCAATCAGGCGACCGGCATAGGCACATTCTGCGATCGACAGGGTGCCGACAAGCGCCAATAATGAAAGCCGTTTCCCTGTTTTGATCATATATGCATTTTATTGACGGACGTGCCCGATTTCGACCGATTATCCAGATTTCCAGCATAAAATGCTAAAGTACGCGCCCCGCCAGAGGGCCACCCTTCTTTTTTAACAATCCCGGAGTGAATTTCCATGCGCCAGCATTTCCTGCGAATGACATCAACCACCCTGCTTCTGCTTGCAGGAGCTGCAGCCATGGCACAAGCGGCCGAGATTGCGGAGGACTGGAAAGCGGAACTGGCCGCCACACGTGAGCTTGTGAAAGCAGAGCGCGTGGCTGTTATTACGGAGGAAATGCATTTTACGGCCGAGGAAAACGAAGCTTTTTGGCCGCTATATGAGGAATATCATCGGGATATGCTGGTCGTTCAGGATCGGCATGTGCAAATGGTGGCAGATTTCGTTGGCAAATATTATGACTACAAGCTTACGGATGCTGATGCGAAACAGATCCTCTCTGATTATTTTGTTATCAAGGAAGACTTGCGGAATATTCAAAAAAGCTATGTCAGTAAGTTTGACAAAATAATGTCTTCAATAAAGGTAATGCGTTTTTATCAACTGGAAAACAAGATTTCCGCCGAAATCGATGCGGCGCTGGCCGTTATGATTCCGCTGGCTGACCCAAGCTAGAATGGACATTGGGGCAAAATATTGACCAGCATTACGACAGCTCGCAGCGGCAGGTTTGTCTGCATCTTATTCCTGACTCTGATTTCCTGTGCAACGATGGCGCAGGAAGCAGACCCCGTCAACGAGAGTGAGAAAAGCGAATCTGCCACAAGGGAAAAAAAGGAAAAAGACAGCGACAGGGGCAGATTTCTTTTTCTCCCGTTTATCATTACGGAGCCGGCAATCGGAGAGGGACTAGGCGGAGCGCTTCTTTACTTTCATGGCAAGAAAAAAATTGATGAGCCTCCAATCACTACAGCCGATGATCTTGCCAGGAGAGATAGAAAAAAGAAACCACCCACAACTGCGACCGGACTATTTGCGTTTGGTACGAATAATGATACCGCAGGTGCAGGAATCGGACACAGAAGAACCTTCAAAAATGACCTTTACAGGTTCACAGGCGTGTTCGCACGCGCAAATGTCAACACGACATTCTTCATACGTGATTTTCCATTTGGCTTTTCAGTGGAAGGAAATTTCTTTTTTGCGAATCTGAAACGGAGAATTGTAGACAGTAATTTTTTCGTGGGCGTTTCAGCATCGTATGCTGACGCAGACATTGATTTCGATGCGACACCTGATGATACATTCAGCTCGGGCTTCCTGGATTTCTCTTATACCGACGCTGGCGTTGCCGGTAGCATCATTTACGATTCGCGCGACAACACATCGATGCCGAATAATGGTCAACAGGTAGACTTCACTTACTGGCGATACGATGAAGCACTTGGTGGTGACTTTGGCTACTGGAAATCGCGCCTGAAGATTCACTCGTTTCATGAAATAGGTAAGAAATTCGTGCTTGGCCTGCGGCTTGATATGGGGCAGGCGGGCGGTGATACACCATTTTTTGCACTCCCATTTGTCCGCCTTCGCGGCATACCTGCTCTGCGTTATCAGGGAGAGTCGGCAGGTGCTGTCGAGGTGGAGGGCAGGTACAACTTTGCGAAGAGGTGGTCAGCGGTTGCATTCGCCGGTGCCGGATTCGCTGAGGCCAGGTTCCCGTTTGCTGACACGCAAGACGATATCCGTGCCTATGGTGCAGGTATTCGCTTTCTGGCATTGAAGGAGCAGAACCTGTGGCTGGAGGTTGATCTTGCAAAGGGGCCCGAAGATTACGCGTTCTACATTAACGCGGGACACCCCTGGTGAATCCGGCGGCATAGCAGATGATCGGGAGTTTCGTTATCAGGATGGCCCGTCTATTGTTCGCAATTGCGATGGCCGCGTTGTTGTTGCAACCTGCTTGGGCACAGGAATCCAGCGCGGATGAAGAGGCAGCGACAGAGGCCGAATTAACGACAGCTCGCGGCACACAATCCGGTTACGAGGACATGCCGGAATTCGGTGGCCCGGAAGCTGTTTCCAGCCAACTGAAAAAGAACGACGAAGAGCGCGAATTCATTTACCAGTTCGACAGCCTTCAACGTGGCCTTGCGCCGTACTTCGACTGGAAACGTTCAATCAATGACGAGCACGGTCTGTCGATGGGCTTCAGCTATTACATGCTGTACCAACAAACGAGCGACAGCCTGGCGAACCGGGATGATGATGCACTCGGCAGTATTTTCCGCTACCAGGGCAACTGGACATTATTTCGTCGTGACAATGGCAACCTGGGCAGAATCGAGTGGCGTGTTGAAAGCCGCTCCAACATTGGCGGCTTCCAGGCTCCGGGAAGTTTGGGCGGTGCGGTTGGTGTGGCGGCGCTAGCCCCGGGTTTCGCTTATTCCGATAATTTTGACCTGGATCTGGCAATCATCAATTGGACCCAGGGATTCAGTGACGGCACAGCAGGTTTCGCAGTCGGTCGTTTGGGCTTCGATGTCTATCTCGATGCTTTTCCGTTCCAGACCTTCTCGAAAGGCTTCATCAATCGTTCATTCATTCTTAACCCGACGATGCCAACCACGGGGATTGGCGCACTGGGCGCAGTCGTAAAGGGTTTTGTATCGGACAATGTCTGGATAGGTGCACAGATGCACGATGCCAATGCTGCAAGCGGTGATTTCGATTTCGATACGGTCCAGGAGGGCGAATGGCTGAAAGCCGTGGAGGTTGGCTACACGCCGTCATTTGCACAACGCAAAACTAACCTCGTTCAATTTACCTACTGGGAGAAAGATGCCCGAAGTCTTGCCGGCGTGTCGAAGGGAAGCGGCTGGGCGGTGAGCGCTGCCTGGCAGGTAAGCGACCGGACCTTCCCGTTCGTTCGCTTCGGCCACTCCGATGGTGGCGGCGGTGTTGCCGCGGAAGATGCGATCAGCGCTGGCGTGCAGTTCACCCGGCAGAAGGATGAGATCTGGACGATAGGCGCAGGTTGGGCCAACCCATCGGACGAAACTTTCGGTCCAGGAGCAGACAATGAAACCGTGCTCGAGACTTCCTACAAGTTTCAGTTGTCCAAAAACTTCTCTCTGACGCCAGACGTACAGGTCATATTCAACCCTGCAAATAATCCTGACGAAAGCTCAGTCTGGGTTTTCGGTCTGCGCGGAATTCTTACACTCTAACCGTTCGCCCGCGAGCAAAAGGGGCCAGCAAAAGGGCCGGAGCAAAAGGGGCCGGATACATTTATTGGACGTTATTTATTCTGGACCGACCTCGTTTTCCATTTCCCAGTTTCACGGGACAAAAGGTGCCGGATGAGGTGGCAAGGGTTTAGCGGACACATTCAATATCCACGCCGATGGTCTAGCGTCGAATCGTGGTCCTCGCTTTTTTCCTGACCGTTAGCGTTTTAGTATTGAGTACCGGTTGCGTGCTGAAATTGATGTCACATGCATGCAACAGAGAGTGAAATGTTGTAAATGATGTACGGGTTTCTGGCTTTAACGTTTTAAATACGGTACTTCGATTAATGCCGGCTTTTCTCGCAATCTTCACCACTCCACGGGCTCGAATGACATCACCAACAGCGGTTTTGAACACGACTTCATCGCGAAAAGGGGCCGGATACATTTATTAGGCGTTATTTTTTCTAGGCCGACCTCGTTTTCCATCTCCCAGTTTCACGGACAACGCCAGTTCTATTTCCTTTTTGAAAAGTCGGTTTCCAACCGGCAGTCCCTTGCGGACCCCATATCGGATGTCGTTGATTTTATGCTGACTAAGAACGGTATCAAATAGCCTCAGATAAGCGCGTGTTCTATCGGCGTTGTTTTGCCCTAACTGTAGCCATGTTGTGTGCGGAGTGATGTATAGACCTCGATCGGCCATTGCATTGATCCGAAAGCTGGACCACGCGTAGTTTGCGGGATGACGGACCATGCCTGCCCGGACTGGATTGAGTTCGATATAGCGATAGCAAGCTAGGCAATAATTGTCTTCGTGGACCAGCGACGACTTGAATCTGCCCTCCCACATTGTTCCGCTGCGACCGTACCTGCCATTTACGGTACGTACGTAGTCTCGACCAAGGTCTCGAATCACCAATGACACGCCGTGTGGATTCCTGGGTGTCACCAGTAAATGAACATGATTGGTCATGAGCACATATGCATGCAGTTCACATTCATGCCTATTGCAACTCGCAGCCAGCAAGTCCAGGTACAAGCGATAATCGGCATCGGAAAAGAAACATGCCTGGCGATTATTGCCACGCTGGACGACGTGCTGGGGAATTCCTGGCAGATTGAGCCTTCTCGGACGTGGCATGATGGCGCTTCGAATTGATTGAAAGTCTATTCTGCGGCCTTTTCGGCTATTCCGAAATCATCGTAATTGTTGTATCTGCTCAGTTAATGTATCCGGCCCCTTTTACGAGATGGTTTCGTCTACCTGTGAAACTACCCGGTATTTTTCTGCCTAGAACGCCCAGGTGAATCCGACTACCGGACCGTCCTGAGTAACGTCCCACCCGTATATTCCCGCATTGACGTAATCGCCGACCAGGTACCGGTATCCCAGGTTCAGCATCTTATTGTCACCAAAGCGGCGATTAAAGAAGATCGACGAATTCCAGCTCGAGTCCGAATCACCGGCAACCGCAACATCACCGCGCCAAACCATCAACCATTTGTCGCCGAGATCATTGTTGAATCGGAATCCTACAAACCAGTCCGTCCAGTCGTCGCTCACGCCAAGCGGGGGAGTAAATGGTGGGTCTGGCAAGCCGCTGATAGATATGTCCTGATCCTGATAACGCGCCCCGCCAATCACCTCCCAGTTGTCGTGAAACTGATAGCCGGCCCATAGTTCGACGAGCCAGACATCAACTTCCATCTTACCGGCCGGGACGTCCGGAATCGGCGGTACCACCTCCATTTCAAGTGATATGTACGTCGGGTCGATGACAAATACCCAGGGTCCGCGCTTGAATTCAGTGTGCAGCGACATTGCGAAATTCAGATTGTCCAAAATGTCGCTAAAACTCGCATCAATGTCGAGGGGCGGCAACATGCCGACAGTGCTGGTGCCACTGATGGCTGTAGCCCATAGATAGGGTGCGAGAATGATTTCGTTTGAGTCCCTATCGAAACTCTGCGCGAATGCCATTGTGGACAACATGCTGAAAACCACGGCTTGTAGAATAATTCGCACAAAATTACGCAGTCGATTAATCATGTCTGTCTCCATTTAATTATGTAGGGGTCGATTCAGTTATTTTTCATACCAGGGTTTCGCCGGACGCCAGTCGTCATCCTCGAGATCGTATTTCTCCATATGTTCGTCAAGCATCGGGTTCTGGGCGTTGAATCCGGGCCCCCATTCTCCACTCTTGATAAAGTCGCTCATTGGATCAGGCGTCCCTGGCTGCGGCGGCGGTTGCCTCGTAGTCCCCTCTACGGCCCAGGCATTGCGCGTGGCCACAGTCATGCGCTCCCTTACCGCGTCTTTGGTGACGTTCCACACCATCAGGTCGGACCCTATCGATAGCGGACCATCATAGGTACTTCGGATACCGTCGTAGTAGAGGTTGTATTGTGCGGTCCCTTGATCGAGCAACGCGTGGTAAGCGATGGCGTGACGCGGCTTGATCGTACTCATGATTTTGCCGAACGACGGGCCCGAGGTATGGAATTCACAACAGGCGCGCCAGGCAAGCTGTGGTGGCTGAGCCCCGAGCGTGGCGAAAATGCCCGGTGGATTGAAGGCCTCGTGAATAACGACATCCGCATCTTTGGCGTATTGCACAAACCATTTATTCGGTGACGTATCACCGCCGAAGATGACCTTGAGCCCTGCGTACTCAACAATGAAACTGACTGGGCCATCACCCGCGTGTATCGCCGGAATTGTCCGGATCGTCACGCCATTCTCCTGGTAGACGACCTCGTTAACGCCCTTGTAATCAAATTCATGTACCGTGATTTGTCCGGGGATCGGCGTAATCTTGAATTCACGCGTCGTTTTGTCCCAGTTATTTGCCAGCAAAAAATGTTTGATCGCAAAAGCAGTGCCCATGTCTTCCGTTGCCCCGGCGGGACCCCAGATCTCGAGCGGAACCGGGCGCCCCGCAGTCCAGCCACCGGCCCACAATGAATCCAGATCGCCCCAATGATCAGTGTGCAAGTGACTGAGAAAGACCTTGGTGAGATATTCGTAGGGGATCATCAGCGACGCGATATTGCGCATCGATCCCGAGCCAATATCGAAAATGAATTTATCGCCGTTGCCGAATTCAAACAAAAAACAGGCTGATGCCTGCGCCATCCGCTGATCCGGCATGCCGGTGCCGCATGCAATTATGCGAATTTCATCTTCAGCAAGCACTTCAGTACCCGGATAATAGACATAGCGGTCCGGTGCGATGGCGTTTGGATCTTTGACGACACCACCTGCAGCATGTGCGAGGCCAGCCACGAATAGCGTGACGACGAAGGCAGCGTTAAGCGCGATGCGAAACGCATTGAAAATTTTGTTCATTGGGTCAATTTCCCGGATGTTGCTATTGAAATTTCAGAGCGCGTAACAATGGTAGTACACCGGACACAATGAGACAATACTGATCAGTATGGTAGCGACAAGTCCGCATAGACTAACGAAAGAGAAATGGCTTTCCCTGGCACTGGATGTGCTGGCCCGGAACGGTTCTACAGCTTTGAGCCTTAATAACCTGATCAAGCACCTTCACGTGACGAAGGGGAGTTTTTACTGGCACTTCGAGAACCAGGCTGATTTCCAGTTTGCGCTGATTGATTATTGGCACGAGACTCACACTTTGATCGTCGCCAAAAAGATAGATAACGTCGAAGGTGGGCCTGAGAAACGGCTGAGCAGTTTGATGAAAATGGTCATCGCCGAGCGCCACGCATTATATGACGGTGCCATTACTGCGCTCACCATGCAGAATCCTGACCTAAAGCCGACAGTACAGGCAAGCTATGAGTTCAGAGTCGCCTATATCCGCAAGCAATTCTCGGCTATGGGCTTTAGGGGCAAGGACTTATCCACCCGAGCACGAATGTTTGTAGCGTTCATGATCTCAGAGCCACTCGTCAATGCCAAACTCAGCATCAAACAACGCATCGCACAAATACCGGACAACATGGCATTGCTAACAGGGCGGCGTTAGTTCAGAGACAAAATCGATTCCAGTCGTTCCTCGTTTGAGCGCATTACGCTGAGATAATCGCCCTGATCGGGCCTGTTCGCGAGTGTTTGAAAAGTGATGAATGTAATGCCAGCGTTGGACAATCGCTTAATTGTCGGCGTTAGTGGTTCGTCTTCCCAAATCATTATCGTTGCAGCATGCGTTGCAAGCATCTGTTGCAGAGCGATCCAGGCTGGCGTCGATGGCTCCTCGTCAGGTTCCCAATGCACGCTTTGGCCGTTGATTTCATAGCGATGCTGCAAGTACTGATACACGGGGTGGGAAAACAATACGGGCTGACCATCGAGTTGCGAAAATATTTTGGCAAGATTTGCATCGAGTTGAATTAGTTCCTGTTCCAGTTTCGCCATGTTGGCGCGGAAACCCGTTTCTCCTGCTGGCGCAATTTCGCTCAGCGAGTCGGTTACCGACCGTGCTTGCAAAATTGCGAGTTGCGGATCCAGCCAGGTCGTAAACGCGGTACCCTGGTGAGAGTGTTCACCCTCCGGTCCGTGTTGATGGGCGACAACATCTTCGAGCGGAATCAGCCGGTCCGTAATCGTCACACTTGTATCTACTAAATGTCGTTGATCGATTGTGATCAGATCGAGCCAGGGTTCCGCACCAGCACCGTTCAGTATCACGGCATCAGCCGACTGCAGTAATTGAATCTGCTCTGCACTGGGAATCCAGAAGGTCGGGTCACCGGTGATGTCTGGAAAGACGATGTCGGGCGCAGCCTCTACTCCTTCTGTAATCTTGCTCGCGAAGAAATACAACGGGTAGTTGCTGGTGACGACAAGTGCATTCCTGGATTCGGTTGCTGACTGGCCTTCGCTACTTGCCTGGCGGTCTTTGCCACTGCAGGCCGCAACCAGCAAGACCATACCTATTAATAGTGCTCGTGAGAAATTCATAGTGTAAGAATCGATTGCAGTATCTGCATTGCGTAATACCGCGTAATCCAAGTCAGCATCACCGCGAACAACAGGCTGACCAGGAATACGAAGCTGATCTCCGAGGCAACAAGAATGGATACGTAGCCGCGCGAAGCACCGATGCGCAACAGAGTATTAAACTCACCCTTGCGCAATTGCTGCGAGAGCAGGAATACCAGCGTGATAACGGCAATCGTGGCAAAACTCAGGATCACCAACCCAAGAATTACGTAGTTCTGCACCGCGAACACGGTCTCGAGCAAGTCGTCGAGAACATTTTCCGGCACCACAAGCTGCAGTAACTCGTTGTCCTGGTATCTGCCCCGCAACAGAGCAGCGTTCTTCTGATCTGGCGGCACAGCAATGACGCTGGTAAGGGGAAATGAATCTGCAGACCCGTGAAAATGAAACGCCGAAATATTGTCCCGCGTAATTTCGGCAAATTGAGTGAGTGAGGCATTAGCAGTGACCACATCGTCGCGGCGGCTCAGCACGGCGGCTCCCGCCTCCGGCTTTGCGAGGTCGGCGTGACCATGCCCGAGACCCTGGATGATCCAGGATGTTCTTACATCGACAAAAACGGCATCATCGTCGGCAGTACCAGCAGCCCCCAGTACACCGGCAATCGTCATTTTGAGCGGATAGACACCGGCGATGTCGAAAACAGTCTCCGGGGATGAGATGATCGCATCGCCCGGGCCAAGTCCAAGACGTGCCGCCACGTTGGCGCCTATTACACACTCGCCAAGCAACCCCATCTGCCGACCATTGGCAATTTTCAACCCACGAAAATCGAAGTAGTCGAGTGTCGTACCGACAATCGGCGCACCCTGGGCCTCGAATCTCGAATGGATCGGGATGAAATCGGCAAGTCCTGTGGACTGAGCTTCGACAAAGGTCCGGTTTTCGATTTCGGCCGGCGATTCGGCGTGAAAATAAAGTGAGTTCAGGACAAGTTCGAGTTCGCTGCCGCGTGCGCCGAGTACAAGAGGTGTCTGGTCTGCGCGAGAGGTCAGCGCAGCCGCACTATCTTCAACCAGTAGCCGGGTCGCAGCCGGCAGGAACAACATGAGCGTAATTGACGCAATCAGAATACTGCTTTTGAAACGGTGATGCGCGAGATAGCGCCAACCGAGAAACAGTGCACCGCTCATCGCTAACTCTGCGCTGCCAAAGGCTGCGCAACGTTACGCATGTCGAGCACGGAATCGAACTTGCTGAGCAACGATTCGTCATGCGTCACCATCAGCAACGTGCTGTTGTTACGCTTCGCCTGCTCCACCAGCATGTCTACGACGTTTTGCTTGTTTTCCTGGTCGAGATTTCCGGTGGGCTCGTCCGCCAGCAACACTGGAGGATTATTGAGCATGGCCCGGCACACAGCGACGCGCTGCTGCTCACCCTGTGATAGCTCTCCTGGCATTGCGTGGAGTTTCGATTCGAGGCCGACACCGCGTAGTAAATCTGCAGCCCTTTTTCGGATAATGGATTTTCGACCATCGCCTGAGATATACCAGGGCAACATGACATTCTCGATGACCGTGAGATAGCCTAGCAACTCGAAGGCCTGGAACACCTGCCCAACGCTGCGGATACGGTATTGACCGAGCTCATTGGAGTTGAAGTCCGTAATCGCCTGCTCGTTGACAATGATGCTTCCCGAAGTGGCTCGCAGCGTGCCCGCGATCAGTCCAAGCAGTGTCGTCTTGCCAGACCCGCTTGGCCCCACGAGAGCGGTGCTGGCCCCCGGTGGAACTGTAAACTCCGCCACCCGCATGCCGAACGACGATGCCGGTTTCGGCCCACGTCCCTGGTAACTAAATGCCAGCTCGCTGATGTTTGATCATCGCGATTCAGAGCCGCTGCTCTTCGAGAATCTCGAGACCAGTTAATTTCCAGACGCCGTCGATTTCACTGACCTCCAAATTGGCTCGGTAACCGTTGGTGCGCTGGTGCACATGGCCCCAGTGCCCCACTGAACCGGATACATTCCAGTCACTGACGATCGTCAACCGGTTACCGTCACGTGCGACCAGTTTTGCACTACCGACTTCGGTAGTCTTCACCTTGACGCGTGCACCGCCCTGGTTGGCCAGCTCAAGACCTTTTTGTGTTTCCAGATAGATGTCGGTGAGCAGTTCGCCCGAAACGCTTTTCTCGAGTACATCGTAGATAACTTCTTCTCCGCGATAGTCGAAAGCGCGATAGACGTTGTGTAAAAGATCGCCAACAAGCTGCGTTAGTCGTTCGTCATTCATTGCGACCTGACGATGCTGATGGAAAAACAATATTGTTATCGCCAGAGCCGATAGTGAGTATGACAACAGCGGTCGTGACAATGGCCGCTGTGCAGACGACGATCTCAGCATTCCGGCGAACAGGACAATGCTGAGCGCCAGCATGAGCCAGCGCGCCCAGGCGGCGACACCCTGCAGAACTGTCGGCGGTTTCTCTATAACTGTAAGTGTTGGCAACTCCGGAAATTTCAAAAAGTTGTCCCAGCGAAGTGTGCTGAAATCCGCCTCGAGTATGACCGGTAACGGGCCAGCCTGATCGACTGTGGCTGCAGGGATGGTCGGCGTTTTCTCGGTAAACAAGTCCCACTCCATCTCGACACTTTGCGGCAACCCGTCGGTAGGAAAAACATAGATGACACCCACAGTTGCGGGCAGGAGCTCGAGATCCTGATTGTCTACTACAACGCTGCTGCGGAGTGTTCTCCTAAGGAAATTGACGCGATCGACAGTGCCTTCGACAGGCTCGCCATCGATCTTTACCGGGAAGTGGTCGGCGAGGAACGCAACAACTTTTTCCTTTATGTCGTCGTGCCGTTCGGCCGGAATTGTCGTCTCGCCATCGAGCCCCAAATCGACGAACTGCTGTATATCAGCGGGCCGCACGATGATCTCTTTACGTACTTCATACGGCTCCACGTATATGAAGCCGGTCATCGGTGAATAATATTGCCGCCGCATGCCGCGTTCGGAGAACGCCGAATACCATGCATCCTGCCAGTTCAGGTTAACGGTAAGTCCGCTACTCAGGTAGCGGTAGTCGTTGACGGCGACGCCATTGTGATACAGCACAAAACCGATATTAGCCATACCCGTTTCCCGAGGTGCGACAAATGTCAGTGAATCGGGACGTTCATCGAATGGAAAGATTACCGTTGCGCGAATTACGACAATCGCCTGTTCCTCTGGTGTCGGCAATGCCTCGCCCGTAATTGCATCCCGAAGCGGGCGCGTTGCTGGCCCAATTTTAGTGACCGTGCCGGCCAATTTCTTTTCGCCAACAAACACGGGCATGTCTTCAGCGAGAAATTTCGGCAGTCTTTCGCGCAGCGGAGTGCCGCCATAATCCAGCCGTTGATAAAGCGCATCAGGCAGTAAATTACGGAACGCACCGACATCGTTGGAGCCGATTTCAAGCTCCAGTCGAACCTGATCAACTTCAACGTAGAATTCTGCAATTGTGTCTGCAAACATTGCCTCACTGCGCACAATCGCGTCGGCCAACGTTGGTGTGGCAAACAGCAGCATGGCGCATACAGCCAATACGCGATTACAAAGGGGATTTGTCATCCGCACGGGTAATGAGGACATACGTAACGTCGTGCCACGGTGAATATCGGGGGTGATAATTCTTTTCATTACCGAAAGATTAAAACAATAAAAATAAGGCTAACTGCCGGAACGACTGGAAGGTTTTTTCCCCTGCTCAATCACTTCGCGCAACGCCTTATTCACTGCCGCAGATGTTGGAAATTGTTTTGCGATCTCGGGATCCAGGACAACAACATTCGCACCTTTCGCGTACCGTTTTGCGTATTTACCATGTACGCCTTGAGAAAAATCGTAGTTATCCTTCATATCTAATGATTGGATTCGTGTTGAAGTCGCTCCCTGCGAGATGCTGGTCGGGCACTAATGAGCCTGATTGTACCATTTCGGTCAGTATGGCCAATATTCGAGATAATCGATCTGTCAGCACAGGCGATAAGTCTCAACTCCAGAAACTTGCTGTAGCGGCGCATTCGACCGACAATCCGCACAGAAACCCAGACAATCTGCGAATTCAGACTCGCAATAACCGCAACTCAGGCGATAGTGACGTGACATCGATACGAATGACCCCTTTTCTCGTTTTGCTCCTGCTGGTCTGCCTGCAGGCAGGCGCCCAGGACACAAGCCCTCCTGCCGAGGAAGGCCCGACAATCCCTGCCGACGAATTTGATCGCGGTACACCTTTTCGAAGTGCGCAGGGATTCACGACCGTGGTTGATACGGGC
>PVMK01119786.1_pt1 | contig 15874 bp, 15 predicted proteins | sample 1853481 | NCBI WGS metagenome assembly PVMK01 (sample SAMN08533507, study PRJNA380276) | Marine sediment metagenome, whole genome shotgun sequencing project.
GTACCGGGGGGCGCCCAATCTTCCAAGGACAGAGTAAAAAATGTCTTTGACTGGGAGGCAACCGTTGTCTGTGGCACGCCCAGCTACCTGCTTTATCTGGGGGATACAGCCACCAAAATGGGCATGTCTTTAAAGGATTCGGCTGTTCGGGTCGCTGTTGCGGCAGGGGAACCCGGGGCCAATGTGCCTTCCACCAAGAAGGCCATAGAGGATCTTTGGGGCGCAAAGTGTTACGACAATATCGGGTCAACAGAGATCTCCAACTTTGGTTTTGAGTGCATTGTCCAGAACGGCACCCATGTGATTGAAACCATGTTTCTCGCAGAGTGCCTCGACCCGGATACCCTGGAACCGGTTCAACCGGGAGAGGTGGGAGAACTGGTCCTCTCCAACCTGTGTACCGAAAGCGTCCCCCTTTTGCGTTACCGGATGAAAGATCTGGTCCGGTTTAACAAAGAGATCTGCCAATGCGGTCGGACATTCTTGCGGCTCGACGGGGGCGTCTTGGGCCGATCAGATGATATGTTTCAGTTTGCAGGGGTCAACATCTTCCCATCTGCCATAGAAAACCTTATTAGAGAGGTGAAAGAATTCTCTAATGAATATCAATTGATCGTTCCAAAGATGGGGAGCGGAAAACGCCTGAAGGTCAGGGTTGAACCTGCCGGGGCTGACATTTCAGGGGAAAAAATTGAGGAGGCTGTCCAGCGGTTTATCCAAAACGTGAAATACCGGATTACCGTCACACCGGAAGTGGAAATTGCCGGAATAGAAGAACTGCCCAGGTTTGAGCTAAAGGCCAAACGGTTGATCAGAGAGGATCAGGCTCAACCCACTATATAAGAGGTTTGGACAATGAAATGGAAACCGTTTTTTGGTCGCGTAAGATCCATTACAGCCCCTGAGGCCAAAGCCTACATGAACAAAAAAAAGGAGGGTGACTATACTCTCCTGGATGTGCGTGAGCCAGGGGAATACAAAACCGCCCATATTCCGGGTGCCAGACTTATCCCCTTATCCCAACTCGCTGACCGATTGGGAGAACTGGACCCGGGAAAGCCCCTTATCACTTACTGAGCCGTCGGCGGGCGCAGCCGTGCCGCTGCGCAGCTTATGGAGGGACAGGGTTTTAGGGAGGTTTACAACCTCAAAGGCGGTATTGAGGCATGGGAGGGACTCACGGCAAGGGGCCCTGTTGAGATGGGGATGGAACATCTGCGGGGTGATGAGACGCCTAAGGAGATTATTACCCTTGCCTATGGCATGGAAGAAGGGCTCAGCCGGTTTTACAAGATAGTGGCTGAAAAAAATGAAGACCCTGAGGTAGGTGCCCTGCTAAAAAAACTGGCCGAAGTTGAAGAAGAACACAAACAAAGGCTTTTTGATCTTTATGACACCTTAAATGATTTAGTGATTGACAAGGCTTTATTTGAGGCCGAAATAGTCACAGATGCCATGGAGGGTGGTTTTACACCTGAGGAGTTTCTGGAAAATAATCGTTCTGCAATGGAGACGGTGTCGGGTGTAATCGATGTGGCCATGATGCTTGAGACACAGGCATTGGATCTTTACCTGAGATATTCACAAAGGACAGAAGACAAAAAAAGCAGGGACATCCTGCTTGGTATCGCAGAGGAAGAAAAGGCACACCTGAGAGCTCTGGGAGATCTTATGGGCAAAGAAGGCCAAACGGGATGAAGCAATTGTTCCAGTTGAGTGGTCAGGGGGAATGAGGATGTTTGAGGTGTCAGGACCTTATGTCAGACTATTATTCTTCTGGGCAGGTATTCTTTTTTTTCTGATCCTGGAACTATGGATTCCTTATCGGGAAAACACGGTGTCAAAACCAAAGAGATGGGTTCATAACCTCTCCCTTACCCTGTGTAACAGCATATTGCTTAACTTGATTTTCTCTGTCCCCATTTTGGCAACAGCCACCTATACGGAAGTCAACAAACTCGGGGTTCTCCACCTGGTCCAGATGCCCGGATGGCTCAGAATCCTTGTCACAATTGTAATCATGGATTTTGTCCTCTACGTCTGGCATCTTCTGAACCATGAGATGCCGTTTCTATGGCGGTTTCACAGGGTGCACCACAGTGATCTTAACATGGATGTGTCCTCGGCCACCCGTTTTCATTTCGGCGAACTGGCTATCTCTGCCATTATAAAGATCTCGCTCATATTTTTTCTGGGCGCCAGTTTTCTGGGCGTGTTGATCTTTGAAAGCGCCCTGGTGTTGTGTGCCCAGTTTCAGCACAGCAGCCTGAGAATACCCCAGTGGTTTGAAAAGATATTCCTGATCCTTTTTGTCCCTCCTTCCATGCATCGTATTCACCATTCGGTAATCATAAGGGAAAGAGATACCAATTATGGTACCATCTATTCCCTCTGGGACCGAGTCCTGGGTACACTTCTAATGAATGTGGATCAGGGAAAGATACGTATCGGCGTGGGCGCATACCAAAGCCCTGACAAGCTTAACCTATACAGGTTGCTTCTAATGCCCTTTACAAGACCCATCAGGTAGAGGTGTTTACGGAGGGCTCCTGCGGGCTTAAGCCCATTGAGGCACTGCGTTACGAATGACGGTTTTTATGGTGACTGCTCACATAGTCAGACTGAAGCTGTTTAGCCTACCAATCTGAGTAATTACCTTTCTTTTTGAATTGATTTGAACTATATTTTTCGTTTGCAATGCCTCTCCCCAGTTTTGACTCCAAACCTGTTCTGATCGGATATTGAAAGACAAATAGATGATGAAAATAAGGTCCATAGCCGTTATAGTTTTGTTTTGTTTCAGCCTGGTTGTGAATGTTTTTTACGGCAACACCATCCATGCACAGGAACACCTTTCTGGCACCCCCGAGACCTCCGGGTTTTTTGTAAGCGATGTTGTGACACCTGCGGTAAGCCAGGAAGTATGGCAGCTGCGTGTTACGGAACCCAGGGATCCGGCAGACCCCGCCCGTATATTTCCGCGGCGGCCTCCGAAATACGAAATAGCCATCACCAAAGGCGACACGGAAATGATAGACCCGCTGGTACTGGCACCCGATAGAGAAAACCTTTCCAGGACCCCTTCGCCTGACCTTAGTTTTGACGGAATGAGTCTCCAAAATGGAGGGTCCGGATGGCCGCCGGATACGATCGGTGACGTGGGTCCCAACCACTACGTTCAGATGGTCAACACCTCTTTTGCCATATTTGATAAAAGCGGCAACACACTGACCGGTCCAACCAGCATCAATCAGTTATGGCAGGGGCAGGGGAACGCATGCGAAACGCGTAATGATGGCGACCCGGTGGTATTGTACGATCCGCTTGCGGATCGCTGGCTGATAAATCAATTTGCATACCCAAATGGAAGGTTCAGCCCTCCTTATTATGAATGTATTGCCATATCCCAAACGGCCGATCCCACCGGGGCTTACTATCTCTATGCCTTTGAGATTACCAATTTCCCCGACTATTCCAAATTTGGTGTGTGGCCCGACGCATATTATATGTCAACCAATATCGATAACGGCGCATATGCATTTGATCGAAACAGAATGCTCCAGGGACAATCAGCGACCTATCAGACCTATCAGAGATTCCCGCTCACGGGGAACTTTAAGCTCCCAAGCGATCTTGACGGACCCACCCCCCCACCGTCCGGGGCCCCCAATTATTTCTACACCATGAAAACGGGTAATATTCTGGAGATCTGGGAATTTCATGTTGATTTTACGACCCCAGCAAATTCGACATTTACCCTTTCCCAGAGCCTGAGCACAACCCCGTTTAAGTATGGTGTTTGCGGATTTTCATGGGACTGTATGCCGCAATAGGCGACAGCACAAAGGCTTGATGTCATTTCGGAGTGGCCCATGTGGCGGCTCCAGTACCGCAACTTTACCACCCACGCAACCCTGGTCGGGAACTTCACGGTGGACGTGGGTGATTTTCCAAACCATGCGGGCATAAGGTGGTTTGAACTCCGCAAGACAGGAACCGGTTTATGGACGATCTATCAGGAGGGAACCCACGCGCCCGATGCCCACCACCGATGGATGGGGAGCGTGGCCATGGACGGGAATGGAAACATTGCCCTTGGTTACAGTGTTTCAAGCACGACCCTCTTCCCCGCCATCCGCTATGCCACCCGATCACCATCTGATGCCGCCGGCACTCTTCAAAGCGAGACAACCCTTATGGCTGGTACTGCTTCACAGACATCAACCAATCGATGGGGGGATTACAGTTCCATGAATGTGGACCCTTCTGACGACACCACCTTTTGGTACACAAACGAATATCTCACCAATTCCGCACAGGGGTGGCGTACACGTATCGGTACATTCAAAATAGAATCTGTCGTTTTTGTAGAACCCGGAGGGTCGTGCGGGGGCAACACCCCGTGTTATACCACCATAGGGGCGGCCATGGGTGCTGCTGTTTCCGGATCAATCATAAAGATCGCGGAGGGAAGCTATGACGAGGATCTCATCTTGAATACATCCAAAAAGATAACCCTCCAGGGTGGATGGAATTCCGCATTTACTACAAGGTCATCAAACTCGATTGTAAACACCATCACCATCGACAACGGGTCTATCATTGCTGACTATCTGGTCGTGCAATAATCTTTGAAGACGGGCAACTACTCACGTAGTCAGGCTGAAGCTGTTTAGACTGAAGGCTGAAGGGGTCAGAAAAGTACGATTGCCGTATTTTGGCGGAAATATCTGATTCTTTCATCAAACATGGCTTTAAAATACGCTTTTTACTAACAGCCTTCAGCCTATCCACCTGAGTAGTTACGAAGACAGTTTAGGAAACCGGATCAGAACTCGCACCATTTTCTTGCAATTTCAGTGTATACTTCAACGGCCTCTTCGATCTTTGAAATGTAGCAAAACTCATCTGTCTTATGTGCCATTGTAACCTCGCCCGGGCCAAGAATGACTGTTGGTGGGTTTCCAAAAAAAGGCTTGAGCACCGACACATCTGTAAAACCCGACATGGTGGTGGGGACAGGGCGTTCGCCAAGGACCCCTTCCATCATATGGAAAATTTGTTTTATCCAGTCGTCATCCGGATCGGTCATTACACCGCCAAGATCTAATACACGGCTGAGTTCAACCTCACTACCCAGGCAAGATTTGATCCCTTCGTGTACGTCACTGTGTTCTTGTCCGGGAATCGTCCTAATATCAATGCCGATGGTTGCCCGGTCCGGGACGGAATTGATATTTATACCACCGGATATTGTGCCGACGTTGAGAGTTGGTTTTCCCATCAGTGGGTGGGCCGTAACCCCAAAATCATATTTTTCAAGCTTTGTTACAGCGTTGGCTGCCTTGTAGATTGCATTTACGCCCTGTTCCGGCATTGATCCATGGGCGGTAATCCCGCTTGTTTGTGCCTCCAGCCACAGTACACCCTTATGACCTAACATGGGATAATTTGAGGTGGGTTCACCCAGCAGGATTGCCCCGGCCTCTCCCAGGACATCCCCAAGCTCTGCGAGGTGGTGTGCCCCTTGTGAACCCGTCTCCTCGCTGGCAGTAAAGACTACGGTTATCCCACCTTTTCCGTTTGGGTATTGAGCCACATTTTTTGCAGCGATGACCATCGCAGCGAGCCCGGCCTTCATGTCGGTGGATCCTCTCCCGTAAACCTTGTCCCCCTGGATCTCACCGCCCAACGGGTCACTGCTCCAGGGAGTAGCTCCCAGGGGAACGGTATCCACATGTCCGCTAAAACAAATAGGCCGCTTATTGCCATTCAATTCCAGCCGTGCCACAAGACTTGGTCTGCCCTTAGAGAATTCATAGAGGTTGGTCTTGAACCCGCTATCCTCCAGCAGTTTGCCAAGATATTCGATACAAATGCGTTCCTGACCGGGAGGATTGATTGTGTCAAAGGATATAAGCTTGCGAGTCAAAGAGAGCGGCGTTAAGTGTTCTTTCATGATCCGGTTTTGTTTCCTTTATCCCAGTTGAAAATAGACGCGTTTGACCTCATCGTTGTCTAAGAGTTCCTTGCTGTCCCCTTCGAGCCCTACCTTACCGTTTTCAAGGGTGTAGACCCTTTGAGTAAGTTCCAGGGTCAGGCTTGCGTCCTGCTCCACCATGAGAACCGCAATGCCCGATTTCCAGATTTCCTCAATGTTCTCGGCCAGCTGGGTCTTTACCATGGGAGAAAGGCCCATGGTAGGCTCGTCCATCATGAGCAATTTGGGCTTTCCCATGAGCGACCGCCCGATGGCCAGCATCTGTTGTTCTCCGCCGCTCAGGGTCCCTGACACCTGTTTTTGACGTTTTTCCAATACCGGAAACAGGCTGTAAATATGCTCCGTATCCTTCTGAATCCGGTCTTTATCGTTTCTGAGAAAGGCGCCCATTTCCAGGTTTTCATTAACGGTGAATTCTGAAAAAAGCTGGCGTCTCTCCGGGCAGTGTATCATCCCCATACGGACGAGTTCATGGGGTTTGCACTGGTCGATCCGTCTTCCTTCAAACACGATCTCCCCCTGCACAGGGACAAGGGCTGAGATGGCCCTTAAAAGGGTCGTTTTCCCTGCACCGTTTGGTCCGATGACCCCCACAAGCTCTCCGGGATTCATATGCATGCTCAGGCCATTAAGGGCGATAGATTTATCGTACAGGACTTTTATGTCTTTGGTCTCGAGCAAGTACACGTTATGTCCTCCTTTTACCCAGATAGGCGGTCACGACCTTTTCGTTTTTCATGATTTCCTCTGGCGTTCCCGTGGCGATCTTTTGTCCAAAAACGATCGCAACCACGCGCTCGACCAGTCTGAGGAGGTCTCCCAGTCGATGCTCGATAATGATAATGGTCTGGCCTTTTTTATGCATCCTTTGGATAGCCTTTGAAAGGACTGCGGCATCTTCCACATCCAGCCCGGAGAAAGGCTCGTCCAGAAGGAGGATTTCGGGCTCGGTGGCCATGGCTCGAGCGATATCCAGAAGACGCAATCTTCCAAATGCCAGATTTTTTGTCAGTTCCTGATGGTAATCCCCCAATCCCATTCCCTCCAGGAACCCCATGGCCATTTCCCATGCCTTGGCACCCTCGTGTTTGCGGTCCCTGGCCCGATGGGAGAAACAGGGAATCATCACGTTTTCCAGGACCGTCATTTCCTTGAAAAGGTCCACCAGTTGAAAGGTTCGGACCATCCCTTTATTTACAATCTGAAAGGGTTTGAGGCGGGTGATCTTCTCGCCTTTCAGCCACACATCGCCCGAATCCGGCCGAATAAACCCTGTGATCAGATTAAAAAGCGTTGTCTTTCCGGCGCCATTGGGGCCAATAATTCCTACGAGTTCCCCCTGACGAACCGTTGAATCGAAACTGGACAGGGCCTGCAGTCCGCCAAAGGCCTTGCTCAGCCCCTTTATTTCCAGAATAGCTTCCATCTACCCGCTTCCCCCTGCAACAATTCAGTTAGCGCCGATTTTTCAAGATCCGATTAAATCCTCGAACAATGATGTCAAGTAGCCCCTTTGGGGCGAACAAAATGATCACAAAAACAGCGCTGCTATAGATCAAGAGACGAAATTGTCCCATAAACCTGAGAAATTCGTCTCCCAGGGTAAGGACATATGCCCCGATGATAGGGCCTACAATGCTCCCCATTCCTCCCACCACGGCAAGAAAGACGATGGTCATGGAGGTGGAGTCATGGGCTAATTCCGGTCCCACGTGCATCTGAACATGCGCATACATGGCGCCGGCGACGCCCGCGATCCCCGCACTGATCATAAAAGCCACTATTTTATAGAAGGTGGTATTGATGCCCGAGCCTTCACTGGCAGCCTCGTTTTCACCGATGGAGCGCAAAATCAGGCCAAAGGAAGACTTGGATAGGAAGTAAAGAACCACAACCACCCCCACCATAAGGATCGCGGAGAAGTAATAGGTCCCCAGGGTCCCTTCCGTAAGACTGTCAACTCCGGGAATTCCCTCTTCTCCACCAAAAAATTTATGGCTTATTTGAACGATCTTATAAAGAAGAGTGGCAAAACAGAAAGTCACGGCCGCAAAGTAAGGTCCCCTGAGTCGGAGTGTGAAAGAACCGACCAACAATCCGCAGAGGGCGGCCAGCACCCCCCCGATAGGAAGGGTTAACCAGGGGCCCCATCCTAAGATTGTATTCAAGAGTGCACCACAATACCCTGCCCCTGCAACAAAGAAAGAGTGGCCGAAGTTAATGTTGCCTGTAAATCCTGAGAGAAAGGCCCAGCTACAGGCCAGGATAACGTAATAATGGACCAGGAAAAGGATCTCCTGATAATAATACCCTTTGATTACGAGAGGGGCCAGCATCACGCAGGCGGCAAAGATCGCCAGACCCATTATTTGCTTGTAGAGGACCTTAGGCCCGAACAGCTCCTTCCTATCTTCCATTTGCGCTCCCTCTTATGAATACCAAACATACTCTTCAGAATGGCCGGAATTTTTGTAGCGCTGACCCCTGCCATGTTTGCCCGTTGTTAATGCACCTCATCATTGGTTATTGGGCCCTTTTTCCCATCAAGCCCCGAGGTCGCAGAAGCAGCACCAGTATGATGGCCACCAGATACACCAGATCCGGATAGTTTACGGAAATGAGCAGGCTAACAATGGTCTCTGCATATCCCAGGAGCATGGCGGAAATGATGGCACCGGCAATACTTCCGAGGCCTCCAAGAATCACCGCTGCAAAAGCCTTGAAAAGCACAAACGTCCACATGGTAGGTTCTGCTTCAAGAATGGGTGAGATGAGCACTCCGGCAATGGCAGCCAGGCCGGCAGAGATAGCCATTGTGATCAGATACACTCGTTCTGGTTGGATACCCATCAAAATAGCCGCATCCTGGTTTTGAGCAACAGCGGAAATGGATTTCCCCGTTTTGGTTTTCTTGATAAAAACCAGGAGCAGAGCGACCATGGCACCTGAAACAAAAAAGGCCAAGGCTTTTTGATAGGTCACTTGCACCCCTCCCAGAACCATGGCCCCGTCGACAAAGCTCTTGACAGGTTTTCCATGTGGCCCATAGATGGCATATATGAGTTCCTGGAAGAAATAGGCCACGGCCAGGGTTATGATGAGGACATAGACGTGCCGTTCTCTCATGGGCCGAATGGCATATCGATCCAAGAGCATGCCAATAAAGGCCGTACACAGCACCGCCAGGACCATGGAGACAGGGATATTGATCCCCAGGACCACCGTAAAGGTGTAAGCCAGGTAGGCCCCCAGCATATAAAAGGACCCGTGACTCAGATTGATGATATTCGCGACCCCGAAAATGAGTGTGAACCCTACCGCTATCAGAGCGTAAAGCGCCCCCCAAATTGCGCCCAGGACGAGGATATTGATCAATGTTGTCATAGGATAAGCGCTCCCTTGTTCTTCACATTCTCAATGCTCATTCGACCAAATTCTTCCGGTTGGCTGATTCGTAACTGCTCAGGTGGATAGGCTAAAGTCTGAAGACTGTTAGGAAAAAACGAATTTTAAAGCCATGTTTGATGCAAGAATCAGATATTTCCGCCAAAGTACGGCAATCGTGCTTTTCTGACCCCTTCAGCCTTCAGTCTAAACAGCTTCAGCCTGACTACGTGAGTAGTTACGCTGATTCTAAGAAGATCAATGACGGCAGACGTCCACCGCCATTGACCTTTAACAAGCCCCTTATGGGTTATTGTTTCCACCAGACCGGAGGAACGTACTCGGCGGTCTTGGCTGAATCAGGGTAAATCACCTCTTGTTTTGCACCTGCTTGCCACTGGACGATGAGAAGTTGAATTCCTTCCAGGGTATCATGGGTCTTCTTGTCAAAACCGATCTGATTTCCCATTACCCCCTTATAGGTGATGTCTTCAAGTCCTTTAATGATATCTTCAGCCTTCAAGGATTTCTTTTGCCCGATCACCTGAGCCACCATGTAGGCGGTATCATAGGTAAAGCCTGTGGTATAAACAGGTTTCGTGCCAAATTTTTTCACATACTTATCCCACATCGGGATTGTCTTGTCGGTCAGAGGCGCCCTCACAAGAAAGTTGTAGGTCAACTGACCCAGACATTTTCCATCTGTCATTTCCCAGAACTTGGAGTCCATGCTCTTTACGTCTACAAGACCCATGGGGGCGGGTTGATTGTCCTGCCAGGCCTTAACCAATGGCACGCTGGCTGCATGGCTTGTCAGTTCGGCGATCCATTGAGCACCTTTTGCCTTGATGGAGGCAAAGGTAGGGGAAAAGTCCTTGACGTCGGTATCGAACATCTCATAAAAAACCACCTCCAGCCCCGCAGCCTCCAGATCCTTTTTCAGCTGAGGCGTATATTCGTGAAGCCATTTGGCGTTTTCCGATAAAATGGCGAATTTTGTGTATCCCAGTTTCCCGTGGACGAATTCCTTCAAGAACTTTGCGGCCAGGACTTCCTGACGGTTTGAATTGATCATAAACCTAAAGAAATACTTATATTTCTTGTAGTTTTTGGCTACATTGTCGGTGAGGGTCTTAGAGGCCGCTCCGGTGGTGATAAAGGGCACCTTATATTTGGCCAGATATGGCTGCAAAGCCAGGCAGACCCCCGTGGAATAGCTCCCTATCAAGACGTCCACTTTGTCGTTGAGCACGAGCTTTTTTAGGGCCGAGATTCCCGGTTCGGGTTTTCCTTCAGTGTCGCCGATAAAAAGCTCTATTTTCTTCCCATGGATTCCACCTGCTGCGTTAATCTCCTCGACCGCCATTCTCATGGCGTTGTGAATCCCTATGCCAACGGACAGTTGGACAGGACCCAGGGAGCCGATGCGAATTGTGTCTGCCTTCTCAAAATCCCGGTTCGCTGCCATTGATCCTGTTACCATAAATGCCAACCCCAGGATCGCCACTACCGTGATAAATCCGATTTTTTTACAAGACATCTAACCACCCTCCTTTCATTTTTCAAACAATGGCGTAACGTTTTTAACACCTCCAAATCCACTTTTTTCTTTTTCTCGTTATTTCCTGTTATCACCCCCCTTTTTTGTCAGAAGCGAGCATCCCCAGCCCGATTTAAAGACGTCTATCTCATGAAGAATACCCGCGTTGTCAAAACCGCACCAGCAGTTTGCCTCAGAATGCCCGTTAACAACTATGTCAATTTATCAAAAAGATCAACCGTGAATTCTAAAAAACCCGGACACCGTGTAACCCGGCCATTTCTTTTGCAGCTTCCCCCCTTACCTTTGTGCAGACCCGCAGGAAGGTGACCGTCGGATAGGGCCGCCAACCCCGCTCTCAATTTTTGATCATCGCACGCCCCTGCTCAAAGGCCGTCAGGTTTATCTCAACCTTTTCAGCGGGCATGGTCCTGGAAATCACTGTTTCAAAACTTTCCAGATCCAGAGGGAGCATTCGGGTCGCTGTAAGGGCCCCCACCAGCATGATGTTGCCAAAGATGGGGTTCCCCAGTTTTATGGCCGCATCGGTGGCATTGACAAGCCAGGTCTGTTTTGAGAGCTCCCGGATCCATTTTTCCAGATCTTTTTGTGAAGGGTATTCCTGGTCGCCGGAGATGACGCCCACCGAGTGGATAGGCCTCATGTTGCAGAGGACGTTTACCTCGGGATTTCCATAGTCCCTCAAGACTCTTAGGGTCTCTGTAGGTTCAAGAGACACCACCATATGGGCCTGTCCTTTTGGGATCTGTGGGGAAAATGTTGATTCGGCGGATATCCGCAGGTGACTCATGACAGAGCCTCCCCTTTGTGAAGCGCCAAATGTCTCGCCAATGGTGATGTTGAGTCCCTTTTCCATAAGCATATTGCCCACAACCCGGGAAGCCAGGACGTTTCCCTGTCCCCCAACGCCGGTGATAATGAGATTAAACGGGTCCGATGACAGAGCCACATGTCCCATAATCTATGCCGCCTCCTTTTTTTCTATGGCCCCGGAAGGGCAAATGGACGAACAAACACCGCAGCCCACACATATGGCTTCATCAATCTTGGCCATACCCTTTTCCTTATCCCAGATAAGCCCCGGGCATCTGAAGATCCGTGTGCACAAGCGATTGCATCCGCAATTTTCACCCAAACAGACCGCCTCATCAACCTCCATCAGGTAATCTTTTTTTGCCTTCCTCTCAGGACTCAAGGCGCAGAGTTTTCTTAACACCAGGACCCTTACTCCCTCGTTGTCTTCCAGGAGTTCAAAAAGGGTCCTCTGGGTTTCTTCCAGGTCAAAGGGGTTGCCGACTCGGACTGTGACACCCATGCTCTCGCAGACCCGCACCACATCGATTCCCGGGACCTGGTTTCCAATCGCATCCACGGGAAGCCCGGGGTGGGGCTGGAACCCGGTCATGGCCGTTCCGCTGTTGTCCAGAACCACCACAATGATGTTCGATTTGTGGTGCACTGCATTGACCAGACCCGGCAGCACAGCGTGAAAAAAGGTGGAATCCCCTGTTGTGGCCAACACTGGCTGGTCCATTCCAAACATTCCCAGCTTTCCAAAACCGCTGGCCACACCCGTGCCTGACCCCATAGCGTGCAGGGTCTTGAGGGTGTTGAATCCGGTGGGGAGAGTGCCCAGACCATAACAGCCTATATCCCCACAGACAAACCCCTGCCGTTTGTCCATCTCTAAAACGTTGTGGATGGACCAGAAAGAGGCCCGATGAGGGCACCCCGGACAGAAGGTGAGTTCCCGGTTTGGGGCTCCGGAAAAAGCCAGGTCCCCGGACTTCTTTGCGTAATCATCCGGTATTTCCTCATAGGGGATACCCAGGATCTTTGAAAGAGTCAATGCTACTGCACTGGGGCTCAGTTCTCCCACCGAGGGGACGGAGCCATCCCTTTTTCCGTAAAAGGTCTTTATCCCGATTTTGGATGCCAGTTCGGCCGCAAGGATTTTGACGTTTTCCTCAAGAAAGGGGATCACCTCTTCCACAATGAGGATCTTCTCTGTCCTTGCCATGTGTTTCGCCAAGAGGTCTGGTGGAAGGGGCCAGGTGGTTCCGAGTTTTAACAGACCGACCCTCTCCTCCACACCCAAAATCCGGATGGCCTCCCGGCTGTAAAGATTACAGACACTGCTGGTAATCAGGAGCAGTTCCGGAGATTCCGGTCCGTTATAGGTGTTAAACGGGCTCTCTTCGAAAAGGGCCACGGCTTTTTTTAGCTTGTCCTGCTGAAGTTCGTGTTTGTATGCCACGGGCATGCTGTAGACCGCCCCTTCCATGGGGTCAAGGAGGGGTCCGTCGTGTTTAAAAAAGGCCCTCGCCTCTGTCTTTGGAAGCTCCCCCAGGACAACCTTCCCGCTGGCATGGGAAAGTCTGGTGACACTCCTGACCATGACCACGTTGCGGATCTCCTCCGAGAGGTCAAAGGCCCATTTGACCATTTCTTTGGCCTCCTGAAAGTCCCCCGGTTCCAGAAGGGGGATTTCCACGAGTCTTGCAAAATGGCGAGATTCCCCTTCGTTTGCGCTTGAGAGGGCTCCGGGGTCATCACAGGGCATAAGGACCATCCGCCTCTCGTGCCCGATCCGGCCAGATGAAGAAGAAAGTCAGAGGCCACGTTTACACCGTTTTGTTTCATGACACAAAGGGCCCTGAGACCAGCGAAGGAAGCTGCGGCTGCCACTTCCATGGCAAGCTTTTCATTTGTGGACCATTCCACGTAAAGATGCCGTTCCTTTGAGACCTTGGCCAGGCTTTCGATGATTTCAGAAGAAGGGGTACCGGGGTATCCGGTAGCCACGCTGATTCCGGCCTCCAGTGCACCCCGGGCGATTGCCTCGTTCCCCATGAACAGACGCTGCTCTCCCTTTTGGCCGTCTACCAAGTATGACATGTTGCCTCCCTGTGTTATCCCTAACGTTGCATAAAATTTGAGTTCAAAACGCTATAGATTAGATCAGCAAGGGACGATGGACCATTTTCAAGGGTGAAAGCGTATTTAACATACGGTGAGGTCTTGAAAATGGGCCAGCGTTTCTTGATGGCCTGATATAGAGCGAGCAAAGCGGTTTTGGGCCAAATATTTATGCAACTTTAGGGTTATCCAATAATACTCTGCACAACTTCCTCGGCGATCCTCAAAACGGCCCGTGGTCCATCTGCGGGGCTGTTGAGGAGGCCTTCTTCCCTGGCCCGGTTCAAAGACCGCCTTTTTTTGTTGGCCGCAGCAAGGGAGAGGTGCTCCAGGTTTTCATCCGGCATTTTGTCCAGGATTAGATAACCTGCCTCCGTGGCCTCTTGAACCAGCCGTTCACCCTTTTCCGTACGCACGATCAGGGTGTTCCGATCAGGTGCTCCCTCCAAAACCCCCACGGATATGTCCGCCCATTCGGATGTCATGTCCGGACAGACATGGCATGCATTTGGAACAAGTGGTCGGATTTCTTCCAGTGGTATTTCGATTACCTCATCTCCCGTGTCCACGATAAACACCTCGGCCGGTGGGGGCGGAATGTCGGTTTTCCGGATTCGGGAGATATCCACTTTCTTTGAAAGAAAGGCCAGTAACTCCCTTGTATCCAGGGCCCAGGTGCAAAAAAGCCCCACCACCAGGGCCACCGTGTCCACAAATGTTTCCTTCTTTAGGAGGTTCGACCGCATCTTTGCCACGGCCATTACCTGGCACGGTGTCCCTACCACGCCCAGATGCCGGTAGCCCTCCTGAACTCCCTGGTTGAGCCCTGCGAGGGTTGGGGCTGCCATATATTTGGATGTGGCGCACTTTGCCACTTCTTCCGGGTCGGTCACCAATCTTGGCACCGGGACCATACCTTTATGGTCTGTGAGAACCGCAGCGTCAATCATGCCTGTTTTCAGGGCAAAGGCCATCAGTCCGGAGACGGTACCACCGGCCTGGAATGCCCCGTCGATCATGCCTTTCCCCGCATGAGCCACAAACACATCCCGATAATTTCCCAAAGGGCTTCCATCGTAGGGTTTTTTAAAAAACAGAGACGAAAGCTCATCCATATCCAACTCCGCCTTTGGGCAGCCGGCATAGCAGCGCCCTTCGGAAAGAGTACATGGAAAAAGCATGGCCGTCTTTCCCCTGTAGTCCTTAAAATAGGGGCACAGGTTTACACAGGCCCCGCATCCGATGCACAAGTCCCTCTTGTGGACATCTTCCAGGAGTTCATTTGGCCCGAAGATTTGCATCTTTTAGTTACCTCTCATGTTTTTATGGCGTTTGTTGCAAACAAGAGACCCGGGAGACGGAAATACCGGTTTGCCAAAACGCGGCGTCAACCCATCTACCCCAAGCCCCAAATACCGCTCTTATGTAATCTCGGCATAGCACCCCTGAAGGAGATTGCGCCATCCTGGTCCTCTTTTTTAACTGCCGCAAAAATCTGCCGCAGGACCATGTGCACTAATCGAGAATCTCGCTTATCTGTCTGGTGGGTGTTATATTTGTAAAATTTGGAACATCTCCCCTCAAGAGATGGCCTGCCTCGGCCATTCCTTTTTCAAATCCCTCCAAGTCTTCAAAATAAACGTGCCCCATGCATATAAAAGGCGCGGGTTCATCCCCTCCGCCCGAAATCCCTTTATCAACAGATGTCTTTACAAGGCCAAATGGTTTCAGATGTTTTTGCACCAATGCCATGTGGGTTGTCTTGTAGTAATCAAAATCGAACTTAGCCCCTTCTTTATCTGGATACATTACACTCATCTTGATCATGTCTTCCCTCCTCTAAATTCTGGTATCCCACTTTTTGAAAATCACAATATTTCCTGCCTGATGTTATTTATCACCATGGTCTTAAAAAGGTCCCGTGTTTGGGGCCATGGCATTTCTCCCACACGGGAGAAAAAATCGGCCTTGTCGACACCTTTACTTCTCAGCCCATCCCAGATCAGGGA
>PVMK01162640.1_pt1 | contig 15873 bp, 21 predicted proteins | sample 1853481 | NCBI WGS metagenome assembly PVMK01 (sample SAMN08533507, study PRJNA380276) | Marine sediment metagenome, whole genome shotgun sequencing project.
TCGGAACTCCTCCAACTTGGTGATGTTTACTCCGGCAACGATTCCGTTCTTACCCACGCTTCTCCTCCTGTTTCGTCTCGTGTTCAACCAGCTTGCTGTCTCGGATGGCGCAATATTGCTCAGTCCGGGGGCGATCACCTCCTTATGCATTAGTCGCTGGATGACTCAACTGGGCGGATGATGCGCAGCCAACCGAGGATGCGCGCGTTGCGTTACTCGCGCTCAATTCTTTCCAAGAGTGCCGTTAGAACGCGCGTCTGCATGGTTCGAAGGGCGGTCGTGTCATCGGCTTCGCGCCTAAGGACCTCGGTGAGAAGGTCAGCAGCGGTCCACGCATCCAAGCCAGCCGATGCGGGGTGGTCTAAGATCGACTCGTAACCGAAAAAGAAGTCCTCCCAAGGTTCATCCTTGTCCGAGCCGGGGGCTTCGATGTACTGTTCGCGTCTCTGTTGGATCACGGCAATCTCCTTGGGGGTGCACAACATCGGGACGGGAGGGCGTGTAGCCGGCGCTTCACTACTCTGGATCCTATCCGCGGTCACTATTGCTTCGTTGTAAGCCCGGTTACGGTACGGCTGTTTTCTGCAGGCGACATCAAGGTTCCTGGTTGAGTTAGGGTTCCGGATCAAAGTCATATCGTGATCTTGCTAAGGCTTCAGAAGCGGAGGCCGGGGTGATCAGGGCAAACAGGATGAGAAGCGACCTGGGGCCGAAACGCGTCGGAGTTCGCGGGCCGCGTCCGCCGCCTCGCACAACCCGGCATCGCCTCCTCATCGTAGATGGGAGTAGATGCGAGGCAAGATACTGATCGCCGCGGCTGCGGGCGCGCTCTTCGCGGCGGCCTGCGGCGGCGGAGACGGTGCGCGGAACGACTCAGCAGGAGCCGAGCGGGAGACCGTCGCCGGCATCGACCTGTCGCGCCACAGCGTCCCGTTGGCAGACGTTTATTTCGACACGTTCGACGGCGGCTCGGTGCCGCTCTCGGAGATCGGCGAGGAGCTGGTGCTCTCCCTCGTTGACGCGATTCCACCGATAGACGAGCCCCGGTACGAGGACGCCTCTGGCGGCGACTGGCTTGAGGGCGACGACCTGGTCATCGGCTACATCGGGGCCGACGATGGCGCCTGGGCGTTCCCGGTCAAGATCCTCAACTTGCACGAGATCGTGAACGACGAGCTGGACGGCGTTCCCGTCCTGGTCTCGTACTGTCCGCTCTGCCGCAGCGCGATCGTCTACGACAGGCGGCTGGACGGCCGTGAACTAACCTTCGGCAATAGCAGCGCGCTGTACGAGTCTGATCTCGTGATGTTCGACCGCGAGACCCGCTCGTACTGGTGGCAGGTGGCGGGCGAGGCGATCGTCGGCACGCTTACGGGCTCGCGTCTGACTACGCTTCCGTCGACGACGGCAACGTGGGCGCAGTGGCTGGAGGAGCACCCGGAGACGTTGGTCCTGAGCCGCGAGACCGGGTTTCCGCGGTCGTACGACCGCGACGTGTTCGCCGGTTATCGCGACCAGGTGAACGAAGAGCGCTTCGCCTTTCCGGTGTCAGCGGACGCGCTGGACGGCAGGTTGGCGCCCGGCGACGAGGTCCTGGGCCTGACCGTCGGCGGTGATAGCCGGGCCTATTCGGCACGCGCTCTGGGCAATGCGGCCGCGAACGACACGCTTGGCGGTGAGGAGATCGTCGTTTTCTCAACCGATCTTGGCCCGACCGCGGCCGCTTACATCGCGAGCGCCGGAGACGGAACACTCTCATTCTCTTACAGCGACGGCAAGTACCGCGACGCGCAGACAGACTCTCTCTGGAACCTTAGCGGTGAAGCCGTCAGCGGGCCGCTGCAAGGAGAAACTCTGGAGCCTTTGCCGGGCCGCTACACGTTCTGGTTCGCATACATCGCGGCGTTCCCGGACGCCGACGTCTACGCGCCCTGAGTAGTCCCGTCGGGCTCCGGTCGAGAACGGAAACGGACCGTTACCCTCAAATAAGAGGAAGCGCACTGCGGCATAGCTGGCCCATCTGCATTAGACAGGGAAGCAAGGTGGAGGGCCCGGCGGGATGCGAACTCACGACTTACCTAAGCCGAGAAGTCAACCGAGTCTCGCGGTCCGTCAGCTCCGATGCCGTCCCATAGGTGGCTGTTCGAATTCGCTATGCCGCTATCGCCTCGCCCGTCTCCTTCGGCACGGCTGCCAGCTTCTGCCGGATCATCAGTAGCGCGGATACGCCTTCGCCGATCGCTGCTGCCAGCTGTTTCGTGGAGCCAGCACGGACGTCGCCGGCAGCAAAGACACCTGGCATCGACGTCTGGAGAGTCTCATCGGTCACGATGAAGCCCCCCTTGTCTAGTTCGATATTGTCCTTCAAGAAAGAGGTGTTCGGATCGAGGCCGACGAAGACGTACGCCGCGACCGGATTGAACGATTGTTCCTCCCCGGTCGCGCGATCCCTGACCACCACTTCGCTGAGCTTGCCGCTCCCGCCGAATTCAACGACCTCACTGTTCGTGTGAATCTCGAACTGAGGGTGGTTTCGCACCTTATCCTGCAACAACTGGGAGGCGCCAAGCCGCTCACTGAATTCGACGACGCGGATCTTCTTCGCGAACTGGCTCAGGAAGAGACCCTCCTCTAGACCTGAGTTGCCGCCGCCGATGACCATGATTTCGTCGGCACCCTTGTAGAAGGGGCCATCGCACGTGGCGCAGAAGTGGATTCCCGATCCGATGTGGTCCTTCTCGCCGGGGACATTCAAGTGGCGGTATCTCGATCCAGTGGTGATGAGCACGGCGCTGCTGCAGTACTCGTCGCCTGCGTGAGTCGTGATCACCTTGTAGTTTCCGTCACGAGAGATCGACCGCACGGACACGGCGCTGAGTAGCTCGACGTTATAGCGCTGAGCCTGCTCAATGATACGGTCTGCGAGGTCGCTGCCCTTGATGCCCTTCGGGAAGCCGGGATAGTTGTCGATGCGCTCCGTGACGCCGGCCTGGCCGCCCAGCGCGCTCTTCTCGACGACGAGCGTGTCGATGCCCTCCCGAGCGGCGTAGATCGACGCCGTCAGCCCAGCGGGCCCGCCGCCGACCACGATCAAATCGTAGAAAGTCTTCTCGGCCCGGATTTGCAGCCCCAGTTTCGAGGCGACCTCTTCGTTTGTGGGTTCCGTCAGAAAGGTGCCGTCGTCGAAGACCACGGTCGGGATCGTGCGCCCCCCGTTCTGGAGCCTCTCTACGACCGCGAGTCCCTTGGGATCGGCATCAACGTTGATCCACTCGTAAGCGACTCGCTGTTCCCCAAGGAACCTCTTGGTCCGCGTGCAGTCGGGGCAGCAGGGCGCCCCGTAAACCTTCATTAGTCAGTCTCCTCTCGGTGTGTGAGATGTGCTGGTATGCCTGTTATTGAATCTAGCGGTGACGCATCAACGAGGCATAAACGAGCCGTCAAAGATGCATTACTTGAGACGAGGGGCCGAGAGCGACACCTGGTCTAACATAGCGAACGGCTGGCCCACTTCAGTGAGAGGCCAGCCGTCGGCGAGGGAGCGACGAAACTTGTTGTGCTCTACTCGGCACCCTCCGCTAGCTGCGCGATGCGCTCGTGCTGGAACCGCAGCACCTGCGCGATCGTGTACAGCGCCAGCGCGATGCCTGAGAGCACAAGCGCCAGCCCCACGAATGCGAATGATTGTAGCCACGCCGCGAACGTCTTCACGGTCTGGAAGTCGTCCAGTAGCCCGGACCCGGCCCCCGCGCTGTTGATCGTCGAGACCGGGTTCGCGTACACGTCACCGGCGACGAAGGCCACGACGACGCTGATTACCAGAGAGGCGATCAGCACCATTAGGCCGGCCATCATGGCGATTGGGAACACCTGGGCCGACCACGGCGGTGTCAGCGCGAGCACTTTGCGCCCGGACTTCTCCTGAACGAGCCCACCGTAGAGCCGCAGGTTGCCGAGGATTGTCGCCAGCAGGAACGTTATCCCGCCGAAGAGGAGCCCCATGCCCAGCAGCTGGAAGCGCGGCAGCCAGAGCTGCGTCGACGCGATGAACTGTTGCTTGTCGAGAGTCGAGCTGCTGGCGGTCGCGCCTTCACGCGTCGCCTTATCGAGGTCAAAGAGGTCTGCCGTCAGAACCGACTCGACGCCGCCGATTACCAGGCTCGCGACGAGCACCATCAGTCCCATCGCGAACATTGGCAGCCACATCAGCTTTGCGATCTCCTGCATCTTCGTCATGCCTGGGGCGCGCAGCTCTACCGTCCTGGGTAGAGAACTTATTACTTGAGTCATCTTGTGCCTCCCTTACTTTCCAGCACTGGATAGCGCCAGTTCACGAATGCGCTGCCCCTGGAACCGAATCACCTGCAGGATCGTGTGCACGGCAAACGAGATCCCGACGAGGATAAACGCGATGCCTACGAACTTGAACGGCGCGAGCCAGGCGTTGTACGTCTCGACGGATCTCAGATCGCCGAGCAGGTCCGATCCTGGCTCTGCTGCGTTGATCTCTGCGATGGAGTGACCGTATACGTCCCAGGCGAATCCACCGATTATGGCTGAAATGACGAGGTTCACGATCAGGATCAGGAGCCCCATCATCATTAGCATTGGGAACAGCCTGGCCGTGACGGGTGGGGTGAGGCTCTGCGCCTCATGCCCGAACGCCTGTTGGAGGCGGCCGCCGCCGGCGCGGAACACGCCGAGTATGCTGGCCAGCAAGAACGTTATCGCTGATAGGATCAGCCCGATGCCAAGCAGGCGGAACCCCGGCAGCCATAAGTTCGTGGATTCGATGAACTGGCGGTCATCGATTGCGCCTGCTGGGGCGCTCGCGGCCTCGCGGACGTCCGCCGGTAGACCGAAGTAGTTTGATGTCGCGTCTGCCACGGCGATACTCAGGCCAAGACTGACTGCGACTATCATCAGGCCCATCAACAGCATCGGCACCCACATGTAGCGGGCGACCTTCTGCATCATCGTGGGCTCGGGCTTCGCCAGGACTGTGCGGCTGCCGAACAGCGTCTCTGCAATGGTTGTCATTCCTACTCTCCTCCCTTCGTCTCACCCGTTGTCTGCAGCAGCAGCGGGATCGCCTCTAGCATGGCCGCGCCGCGTGCATCACGGAGTGAGCGCAGGAGCCCCCAGAAGACGGTAAAGATCCCCGTTACCAGGATGCCGATGCCGAGGAACTTGAGCGGCTGTACCCATAGCGGGAACGAAGCCAGGTCACTCTGATCGGCTAGCAGCGACGATCCGGGCGCGGCTGCGTCCCTGACAGCCTTCGAGTTTTCGAATACATCCGCTGCGGTTGTGGCCAGCGCTATTCCGATGATCAGCGCTGCCAGGACTGTTAGAAACCCCACTACAATCAGGACCGGGTAGATCCTCGTCTGAATTGGTGGGGCCGGTATTAGGTCGACCGTGTGTGGATTCGACACTAGAAGTTACCTCCATTTGAACTCTCCAATCGATCTTTCTGCTCAGTCATTGATCTGTGTACGTACCACCTCCTGATGACGCGGAGCCCGGGAGATCCGTGTGGACCTGCACCACCGGGGAAACGACGGCCTGCCGTGCCGCCGACCTTCCATGGCATTGCGGGTCTGCCTGCGCTTGTTCATGCCCCAAGAATCGCAGCGGCGGATTAACGCGGCATAAACGGAGGGTTTCCGTGGCATTGAAGGCCGGCCCCGTCCTTCGAATTCCGGGACAGCGCGGCAGGAGATGTCAGCGCTGCGCTAACGGAATGACGTAAACGAGGATGCAATTCCCCGTTAATGCTCCATCTATCTGGGAGCGTGAAGCTGGAACCCAACACGCGGTCCAGACAACAGGAGGTCAAGCGGATGTTGGTAACGAAGCAGGCGAGGCAGTTTCGCCTCCGAGCATGCACACGCTGTAGAGGCGATGCCTACGTCGATTTCAGCGACTACGAACAGGAATGGCGCTGCCTCCAGTGTGGCCGCACCGTTCAGCCGGAGGCTGCAGCTCGCCTCCTAAACGAAGGCGAGGATCGCCTGGCTGCCTAGCTGACGTCCTGAAAGGATTTTGGAGCGAAGTCGAATAGGCTCGTCCTCGCCGGAGGACACCATCAAAGGAGATACGAAATGGGAAAGCCCAGCGAAGTAACGGACGCGACTTTTCGGTCAGACGTCCTCGAATCGGAAGCGCCAGTGCTCGTCGATTTTTGGGCGTCCTGGTGCGGCCCCTGCCGAATGGTGGCGCCCGTAGTCGATGAACTCGCCGAGGAATACGAAGGGCGCGTGAAGATCGTCAAGGTCAATGCGGACGAGAACGTGGATATTCTCGTGAGCTACGGGGTGCGCAGTATCCCGACGCTGATGCTGTTCAAGGGTGGCGAGGTGCTGGATCAAGTCGTGGGGTTCCATCCCAAGGGCGAGCTTCTGCAGCTGCTTGACGGAGCCCTCGTGGAGGATGCCGCATAGTGCTGACAAGGGCGCTCTGTCGTTGACAGCGCCGTCACGGCGCAAGATTATGGCGACACGATCAGAGTTTCTGGTCGTGTCGCAGCCGTATAACAGCTAGGTGAATCGATTGTCTGACAAGCTTCGAAGGGAGCCCGCTTCCGGCGAAAACGCCGCACCGAAGCGGGCGGATGCGCTGTCCGTTGTCAACGATTTAGCAGCGGAGGCAGCGCGTACCCTGGATCTCTCTGAGCTCCTTGACGTAGCTCTCAAGCACATGCTCGCGCTGACGGGCATGGAGGCTGGGGCAGCGCTGTTGGTTGACGAAGATGGGGAGCTTATGCGTCTCGCCGCGCAGCACAATCTTCCCGCGACGGCGCGAAGTCAGATCGAAGCAGGGATGTCTGTTGGTCAGGGCATACCGGGACTCGCGGCAGAGCGCTGTCAGCTCCTGATCGTCCAGAACTCCGGGCAGGATGACCGCGAGCTTCCAGCGCTCAAGGAGGCGGGCATCAAGACCCATGTCTGCATCCCGTTGGTGGTGCGCGGGAGTTCGCTTGGCGTTCTGGGGCTCGTTTCTCGCGAGCCTTGCACGTTCGACGCCGGCGAGCAGGCGCTTTTTATGGCTCTGGGCGAGCAACTGGGCATCGCGATCGAGCGCGCGCGCCTCTTCAGCCAGCAGGCGGATCTTACGGTGCGTGCTCAGATCATCAACGAACTGATGCGCGTGGCGGTCTCCAGCATGAATACGCCGGAGGCCATCGATGGAATCGCCGCCCAGGTGAAGCGGCTGCTTGACTTCGATCGCCTGAACATTAGCGTTCGTCCACCCGGCACCGACTATGTCGAGACGTACGCAGGCTCGGGCGAGGAAGCGCCCGAGACTGAACGCAGCCGCACCAGTCTTTTCGACACTCCGTTCGGAGAGGCCATCCGCACGGGCAAGCCGGTTATACGCGCCAACATGCTGGAGGACGGGGTCTATCCAGTCGAGGCCGTCGTTGCCACGGAATCAGGCTACCTCTCTCTGATGTGCGTGCCGCTTGAGTCGCGCGGCCGCGTCATCGGCTGCCTGAACTTTCGCAGTCGCCCCGCGGATAGCTTTAGCGAGGAGGACCTGCGGGCGGCCCAGGAGATCGCGGACCACCTGGCCGTCGTCGTCGAGCACACGATCCTTCATCAGAAATCGGTGGAGAGCGCGGATGCCCTCAAGAGATTGAATGTCCAGCTCGAACAGGCCAACCGTCACAAGACTGAGTTTCTTGCCAGCCTCTCGCACGAGTTGCGCACTCCCCTCAACGCTATCCTTGGTGGCTCCGAACTGCTGGGCGATGGTGTGATGGGCGACCTGAACGAGAAGCAGGCCGAGTATATTCACGACATCAACGAGAGCGGGGAGCACCTCCTCAGCCTCATCAACGATGTCCTCGACCTGTCAAAGGTCGAGGCTGGCCGCCTGGAGTTGCAGCCTGACCACTTCGGTCTGCGCCCCTTGATGGAGAGCAGCGCGAGGATCGTGCGTGAGCGCGCTTCGCGCAAGTCAATCAACTTTCGAGTTGAGCTGCCAGAGGACGAAGTGGTCCTCGAGGCTGATCAACGGAAGGTGAAGCAGATCGTTTACAACCTCCTGTCCAACGCGGTGAAGTTCACGCCTGAAGGTGGCTCGGTTACCTTTACGGGGCGCCGGATCGGTGACGAGATTGTGCTGTCGATTGAGGACACTGGTCCGGGTATTCCGGCGGACTACTGTGAGAAGGTATTCGACGAGTTCGTGCAGGTCCCGGGCACTCAGGATGGGACGGGACTGGGCCTGTCCCTCTGCAAGCGCTTCGTCGAACTACATGGCGGGCGCCTGTGGCTGGAGACTGAAGTTGGCCGGGGGAGCACCTTCCACGTAGCGCTCCCCGTTTCACGATAGGGATCGTCCGGTCGGCCTGGCGCAGCGCTCACCCGGCAGACGGTTGTTCGTCGAGTTCAGGCGAGTGACCGGCGAGTAGATCCCTCACTAGCCCCAGCAGAGCGGAGAAGCGAAGCGGCTTCGGCATGTAAGCATCGCAACCTGCGTCGCGTATCAGCGATTCGTCCTCTAGCATCACATGCGCCGTGACCGCGACGATTGGAATCGCCGCCGTCCCGGGGTCAGCCTTTAGGCGCCGCGTGGTCTCCAGTCCGTCCATGCCCGGGAGCCTGATGTCCATCACTATCAGATCCGGCGTGACCTCGGCCACCTTCTGCAACGCCAGCTCGCCGCTGTCGACCTCGTCAGTTTCGTAGCCGGCGGCCCGCAGCGCATCACGTACCATCTTCTGGCTTATTCGATCGTCCTCGACTATGAGAACTCTACCGCTCATCGTTGGCCTGCCCCTCGAAATGTCGTTATTCTTGCCGTCGTTCCTCGTCAGCCAAGGCTATCGTAGGATTGCGGACGCTCTGCTGGAAATAGACAGGACATAGACGATTCGCACAACCAAGTTGACGTTAGAGAACTTCGCTCTAGGACGTTCGGACGAAGCGATAACCGAATCCGCGCTCCGTCACTATCCGCTTTGGATGATCGGGGGTGTCTTCAAGCTTCTTCCTCAGGCGCCAGACGTAGACGCGCAGAAAGTCGATGTCGTCGACGTACTCGTCACCCCAGACGCTGGCCAGCAATGAGCCGTACTCATGGACCCGGCCTGGCGCCTCGGCCAGGGACACCAGTAGCTTGAACTCGGTCGGAGAAAGATCAACGGTCCGTCCGCTTAGCAGCACTTCGTGCTGCACGGTGTCGATCACCAGGGTCCCGTCGTCGTAGCGGAATTCGTCGGATTCCTCGGTGTGGCTGTGCGCCCTTCTCAAGACGGCCTTAACGCGAGCGATAAGCTGACGCGGCGACACCGGCTTGGAGACGAAGTCGTCGGCTCCTAACTCAAGCCCTCTCACGATCTCTTCTTCCCGATCCAGTGACGTGAGCATGATGACTGGTGTCTCGGTGAATTCGCGGATCCGCTCGCACACTGCCCAACCGTCCATGCCGGGCATCAGCACGTCCAGCAGTACTGCATCCGGGCGGTCAGCGAACAACTTGCGCAGGCCCTCCTGGCCATCCTGAGCTTCCTCTACGTCGAACCCATCAGCCTCGAGCGCGTCGCGCAGGAGCCTACGGTCGGCCTGCGCGTCATCGATCACCAGTACTCGCGTCATCTTCGTGCTCTGTCCCGTATCATATCCGCTCTCCGGCAACGCTCGCACGGTCGCAACCGGACCTGACCCGCAGGGCGGCAAGCCTAATCGGCGCTGAAAGACGATGCCGTTAAGGAGGCCCCAATGCCCCGTTTATGAAGCGTTGATGCGTGCCGGCGACCATTAGATTCGACAGGCACCGGCAGGAGCTGGTTGCCGGCACGGATACCGAGAGACGGTAGGAGGACAAGATGGGATTCGCAGAAATTGGTGGGATAAGCATCTTCATTGCTTTCCTCGCCGGGCTTCTGTCGATAGCCTCCCCCTGTATCCTTCCTCTGATCCCTGCCTACCTGGGCTATCTAACCGGCGCGTCGCTCGAGGGCCCGTCGACTGAATCTGGCGCGCCTGTGCCGGCTCAAGCTGCAGCTGGCGCTGGAGCTGACCTGCGGGTGACAGAGGTAACGGCTTCAGCAATGGCTCCGCCAGGTCACGGACAGGCTGGATCAATCAACGTTGCTCGGCCGTCGACCTTCTTGCATGCGGTGAGCTTCACGAGCGGCTTCTCGCTCGTGTTCATTCTGTTCGGCATCTCGTTGGGCATCGTCGGGTTCTTCCTGCGAGATCAGCAGGACATCATATTCAAGCTGTCTGGTGGCACGCTCGTTATTCTTGGGCTCCACCTCGCCGGGGTAATCACGATTCCCTTCCTTGAGGCGGAGCGCCGGCTGGACGTGGGGTCTGGAGCCAGGATCGGATATGCCCGCTCTTTCGTCGTGGGGTCCACGTTCTCTGCGGGTTGGAGCCCATGCATTGGTCCGACACTCGGCGCTATCCTGGCGCTGGCCGTGGCCAGTGGCACCGTTGCCCAGGCGGGAGTGCTCCTCTTCGCCTATGCAGCAGGGCTAGCGGTTCCGTTTCTTGTGATGGGCGCCGCCTACGGCAGCATCAAGCCGATATATAACTACGTCAAGCGCTATCTGGGGTACGTTAACTTCGCGAGCGGCGCCCTGATTATCGTGGTCGGCGTCCTCATCTTCACGGACAGCCTCATCAACCTGAACACCCTGTTCAACTTCGGCCTTCTGGGCGACGTATCAACGGAGGTATAGCATGTCAGAACGCTGGAGCGAGAGGGCGTGGGTGCTGGACCTGCGAAAACGTTTGACTACGCTCGTCGCCTTGACGGCAGTCGTCGGTACTGCCCTGGTTCTGCTGGCGTTTGTGGGCGTGCTCGGCAATCAGGGCGGTGGGGAAGGGATCGAGGATGCGTTGATCCTCGATACGGTTGGCGCAGCTGGATTCGAGGACTTTGGTGTTGGCCCAGAGGTCGGCAAACTCGCGCCCGACTTTGAGATATCAGATTTCGATGGGACGCGCCACCGCTTGAGCGACCTCCGCGGCAAAACCGTGTACGTGACCTTCTGGGCGTCTTGGTGTGGCCCATGCAAGGCGGAGCTACCGGATATCGAACAGCTCCAGGCCGACCATCCGGAGGATCTAGTAGTGGTGGCCGTCAACCGCGCTGAGCCGCTGGGGCGGGCGCGCGGCTTCCTGGAGGACCTGACCAGATCGGATGGTGGCACCGGAGTGAGTTTTCCGGTCAACGGAATCGACCCGGATGACTCCGTGTATGACGAGTATCGCGGGATTGGCATGCCCGTCAGCGTGTTTATCAACCCGGACGGCGTCGTGACGCAGGTTCACAACGGCCTAATCCTTCTGGAACAGATGGAAGCGGCGCTGGCGGATGCCGTCGCCTAGACACAGGAGAATGACAATGAGAGAAGCGTCTGGACTATGGCAAATCGCCAGAGGGCTACGGGGCCGTATAGGGACCTTGTGGTTCGTGATTGGCGGTGTCGCCTTGCTGGCCGCCGCATGCGGCGGGGCTGCGACCGGCTCTGATTCTGACGGCGGGGATAGCACTGGTTCGTCGATCGATGTCGAAGGTGCTCCACTGGTCCTTGGCTGGAATACCGACTGGACGAATCGCACGATCGAACTCTCCGAGCTGGTCAAAGGCCGTCGCGAGGCAGACCCGAGGGATCTGATCGTGCCAATCGACGAACCGACGTTCGAGACCGTCGACGAGGCGGCGCAATGGCTCGAGAGCCGGGAGCCGGTGGGCTTGGTTCAATTCAAGGATGAAGTCCGTGTCTATCCGCTGCGCATTCTCACCTGGCACGAAGTAGTAAACGATCAGGTTGGCGGCGTGCCGATCGCGGTCACATACTGTCCGCTCTGCAATAGCGCTGTGGCGTTCGAGCGGACCGTGAACGATCAGGTCCTGAGATTCGGCACTTCCGGCCTCCTGCGCAACAGCGACCTCGTGATGTGGGACCGTCAGACTGAGTCACTCTGGCAGCAGATTACAGGTGAGGGCATCGTCGGCGAACTGGCCGGGACTCAGCTAGAGTTCGTGCCGATCGGCATCGTAGCGTGGGACGACGTTCTGGCCCGCTTCCCTGACGCTCAGGTGCTGTCTCGAGATACGGGATTCAACGCACCGTATGGCCAGAATCCGTACTTCGGATACGACCAGGGCCAACTGGGCACCTTCTTGTTCGACGGTGAGGTCGACGACCGATTCCCGGCCTTCGAGCGAGTCGTCGGCGTCAGGGTTGGGGAGACTACCAAGGCTTATCCGTTCAGCGCTCTTTCGGAAAAGCAGGTCGCCAACGACGTTGTGGCAGGAGAGCCGGTGCTCGTCGTTTGGGGCGCGGACGATACCGCGTCTGCCCTGGACGATAGCGTCATCTCCAAAGGCAGGAGCGTCGGCACCGGGCTGGCGTACCTCCGGACCCTGGACGAACGGGTGCTTACGTTCGAGGCCGGCGAGGACGATACCTTTATCGACGCCGAAACCGGAACCACCTGGGATCTGTTAGGACGTGCGCAGGGTGGGCCTCTTGAAGGCCAGCAGCTGGCGCCGGCGATTCACACGAACGAACTATGGTTTGCCTGGGCCGCCTTCAACCCTGATGCGGTGGTTTACGGCGGCGAGGCTGACGCTGTCGCATGACGAAGTCAGCGCGCAACCCCCGGCGGCCACGAAACCGCCGGCAAGGCGCAATGCAAGGAGAAGAAGGATGACGACGGACACAGCCCGGATCGACGTGGCAGACGATCACAGTACCAGGCTGCTGGCAAAGGACGTTCGCCCGGCGCTCGTGCTTAGCGGTGGCGGAATCCTGGGCGCTGTTCAAGTGGGCGTGCTCAAGGCTCTCTTCCAGGGCGGACTGCGGCCGTCAATGGTCGTCGGAACAAGCGTGGGCGCCCTCAACGGTGCGTTTGTCGCCTTCCAGCCAGACCTGGCGGGCATCTCTGAACTGGAGGCTGTCTGGCGCGACCTTCGCGCGTCGCGCATCTTCGAGCAGAATCCGCTACGTCTGGCCGTCAACCTCATCACGCGACGCAACTGCATGTTCAGGACCGACCTTTTGCAGCGGCTCATCGGTGATTCGGTGACCACCGATGACTTTTCGGCGGCGCAGATCCCGCTCCACGTCGTTGCCACTGACATGGCTAGAGGCGAGAAGGTCGTGTTCGAGGAAGGCCCGGTGTCGAGGGCCGTGCTCGCATCATGCGCGATACCTGGCCTGTTCTGTCCGGTGGAGTCGGATGGGGCGCTGCTCGTGGACGGGGGTCTCGTGGCGAACATGGATCTCGAAACTGCCGTGAACGCTGGTGCCAGCGACATCCTTGCGATCGACCTGACACAGCCGCCGGACGGGTTCAAGTCGGACAGCATCGTGAAGGTCCTCTATCGCTCGCTCGAGTTGCTTCTACAGCAACAAGTGAAGCGCGACATCGAGCGCTTTTCAGACCGGGCGCGTATTACGGTGATCCGCCCGCAGCCCGATCACGCGCATACCCTGGCGTCCTTCGGACACGTTGGCCACCTGATAGACGAGGGTGAACGGCTGGGGCGGCAACTCCTCGAGGAGTGCGTCGACGACGAGGGCCACTTGACGTGTGGATTCGTGACGAATGAGCCAAGCATTGTCCGGTAACGAAGTGAGCGCTCTCGGGGCGTGCATGCTGCCTGGCAATCGCCGGCGTATACTAGCCTATCCAGCGATCCAGGCCCCTGGCTCTCAGGTCTTCTTCATTGGCCCAGAGACCCGCGAAAACGCCTCGATTGTAGAGTTCTTCATCCCGTGTCGTTAGAACTCAGTATCTCAAGTCCGGGAGTCAGGTGGCCTGGCCCGGCACTGGCACCGATTCCGGCGGCGCCTTGGCTAGGCAGCATTAGGCGGGGCAGCGCCGGCTAGCGAACGGACGTTGTGCCGGGCCGCGTTACTGCTAGGCCGGACGCGCCTTCGCCGCCTTCGCCGCCTTGGCCTTCATCGCAGTCTTCTGCTTCTTGTCCTTGTTCTTCTGACTCTTGTCACCCATCACGCAGTCCTTTCGCAAGGCCCCATCCGGGGTGCCGCTATCGATCGTGGCCGCGTGGTGTGCGGCTTCGAGCGGATCGTGAGGATCTGCATCTCAGTATATCTCCGATCGGATGCGCTTTCGGCCTCAGATTTCGCGCTCAGCGCGTCTAGCTCGGTGCCTCCGTCGTCGCTATCAGCCACTGCATCTCGAGACCGGCTTCTCGATGCGTCCCAATCTCCTTCTTAACGTACGGATCGCTCAGAATCTTGAGGAATGCCTCACGCGACGGATACTCGATAAGGGCGATGTTGTCGAACCCCTCACCGCCCTCTCCGATGACCTGCGAGTCCACTCGCCCGGCCCAGATGAAGCGCCCGCCCTTGGACTCTACGAACTCGCGCATCTTCGCGCCGTAGCGCATGTACGCCTGCAGGCCGGAGACGTCCCCCTCGGATTCATCGGCCTTAGGCTTGAATTTCAGGAGATTGACCATCACAACCGGTGTGCCCGGCCCTTTCATCAGCTCCTGCGTCTGTTCCGCTGTCGGGTAGATCGCCATGGTGGTGTCTCCTCTCGGTCATACGGTTGCGTGTGGGCCTAGTATAGGCATGGCGTGGTAGAGCAGCTGCTTCCCAAGCAGGCTCTACGAGCGACCCCCGGCAGACGGGCCATGTTGAGCGAGCTGTTCATGATCATGGACATGCGAGCGCCGCCTCCGGTGAATCAGTAACTCACGTCCTCGATGTCCTCTCCCAGCCAGATTTCTGGGACCCCGCTTAGCGCCGCTTGTTCCGAGATTCTCTCGAGAACATCTGGATCGGACGTATCCTTCACCCAAGCCTCGCCCTGTTTGAGATCGTCAAAGCGCACCACGACGGTCACACGCTGCGGATCGCTTAAGTCTCGAACCAGAGTATGACCGGTGCCGGAGAACTTCTTTCTATGAGCGTTAGCGTCGTCTAGAAACGACTTGAACTTGTCCCAGTCCGAGTACTGCAGTCGAACAATCATCGTCGCGGTCGTCATAGTAGGCCTACCTCCGGTGGGCTAGGGCGATAGCTGGCGCAGCTCTGTCAGCTTCGACTCAATGTCGTCGTGGTGAGAGCCTCGGGCGAGGTCCGCGAGCGCAGCCGCCAGGGCGTCAAGCAGCCGCCACGCGTCTTCGTCTGAGAGCTCGTGAAGGTCTCGGCCGTATTCCTCGCGTATCGCAGTGTTCAGCAGCTCAAGCCCGGCCTTCCGCGTTTCAGGAATCGCCGTGTCTGCGACTAGAGATGCTGGATCAAGTGGCTCAACCTGCCTGCCCGCTCGGAAGTCTGTGCATAGGTTGAACACGAGGTCTGCCGCTGCCTCCGTATCGGATGCCGCGTCTGCCAGCCTAGCGGCCACCTTCGCTGGGTCAGCTGCCATCCGAAAACTCGATTACGTCGAACTCGGAACTGTGAACGTTCTCGGCGATGTATTCGACCGACAGCGGATGAGCACGCTGACTAACTTCCACACCTCTCAACTTCTCTTCCACCTTGTCCCTCGGAATCACGTACAACAGTGGGCGACAATCGCGGAGTTCGGATTGATCAACAACAAGGCTGATTTCGTCGAACACATCCTGTTCGATCTCTCCGGATTTCAGCTTATTCCTCGCGCCGTTGACGATACCAAGTTTCACGGCAGCAACCTTCTGAGAACCTCGGTCCCCAGCTCGCACTGCCTTCAGGAGATCAGCGTAGATCTCGCGAGGTGCAGAGCTCGGCGGCGTGCTCGAGTACTGACTGTAAGGCCCAAGCGCCCTCGTATCGAACGCCTCTCCGCACCAGACATAGTGGCGGCCATCGTAATACCGCTCGTTGATAGCCCAAGCGAGAAACGCATTCACGGAGTAAAGGAGAAGTCCGGCCATTCACGC
>PVMK01119148.1_pt1 | contig 15872 bp, 14 predicted proteins | sample 1853481 | NCBI WGS metagenome assembly PVMK01 (sample SAMN08533507, study PRJNA380276) | Marine sediment metagenome, whole genome shotgun sequencing project.
TTGGGTTATTCACTCGACAACGATCGTCTGATACAGCAATGGAATTGGTTCAGCGTTTACCGCCCCTTCCTCGGCCACGCCAGTAATCTCATCACCACTGATGAACCGCCCAATTTAACCCCGGCCGGGCAGCTATTCCAACAAACTACGTTCTCCTCAACCCTGTATGTGAACCTGCTTCCGGGCCGGCTGAGTAATCCTAACCTGATATTGGTGGGAACCGGGACCACCGTGACGGCAACGCTGACATTGGCCGTCCACAACAACGGCACCGAGCGAGCAGATTCACCCTTTGAAGTCGCCTTTTTTCGGGATTCGGCTTTGAACGATCTCATTGGAACAGGCACGGTGCCTGGCCCTGAAGCCGGCTTTCCCGGCCTGACCGGCTGTGGGACGCGTTATATCAACGTCACAGTTGATTGGCCAGGTCTGCCCGAAGGAGAACATCCCTTCTGGGTGAAAATAGACTACCTGGATGAGATCGGCGAAAGCGACGAGGGTGACAATGTGGCTTCCGGCATCGTGAGTGTTGGGTCCATGGGCATTTTCCTACCCGCGCTCATTCGTTATCAATAGTTCTTATGTAAACTACCATGCTGGCTGGAATCAGATAAAATCTGCTCCGATGAGAATGATTCGATTGAGAAAACTCGCCTGGTTAGGCGGAATAATCTTTTTGGCAGCAGCCATTTTGGCGGGCTGTGAGCGGCCGGACCCTCAGGAAGTGGCCGTCCTATTGCCCACGCTACCGCCGCCAACAGCCGTGCCGTTGCCCACTCAGCCGCCTATACAAGTGTATGTGGTCATTGCCCAACCCGAGGTCCAGGCTGAGCAACCTGTGTCCGGTGGACAGCTTGTTCAGGTGGTCACAGCGACCCCGGTGATGGCTATTGAAGCGACGGTCATTCCCCCCTCACCTATAGCCGAGGGAAGCGCTGTAGCAACGGCTTTGCCTGATAATTACTTCTTGGGCTGGGCCTGGTCTGACAGCCTCATCGAGAGCAACAACCTGACCACCGTTGACATGGGTGGCATCATTCTCCGCGATCGGCCTTCCCAGGACGGCCGCTCCGTGGGCATTGTCATGGGCTTTGCCAATGTTTTTGTTGTCGGTCAGGGGCGTTGTGGCTATTCGCCGGTTATCGTTCATGCGATCAATATGCTCAGTCGCACCACCCCTCAATTAGAAGTGCTGCCCTCGGAACCGGTGCCAACGGAATTGCCGCCGTTTTTCGAAACGCCGGTTTCTCGAGGTATTTCAGCCACCGGTTGGGCTTTCACTGATGAATTGACCATATTAGGCCAAACAGCCATCAGCGGGCCCTTGGGCGTCAACCTGCGGTCAGATCCTTGCTGGGGCGCGACCAATTTGGGTTTTATCCCGGCCGGATCAGACTTGATCATCCTGGGGTTGCCTCGGGACGACTATACTCCGGTGCGGGTCAACAATGATGTCTTGCAGATCCCTTTCGACAACCTGATAATCGCCACCATAAAAGCTGAATTCGCCGTACCCAGGTTTCCGTCGATTTCTGAGACGGAACCGACCTTCACGCCTACACCCGCATCCTCAGCCACTGAAACGCCATCGCCGGAACCCTCGCCAACCGTGACGAATGAATCCCTAGAGAGTTAATTAACGCCGATCAATTGTTTATTGTGTTGGAATATTAGCGGCCCAGGCCCAGAATCCCTCGCCTTGATCCGCGTTTTGAGCTAAATAACCCCAGCCGTTTATTAACCCGTTGCCAGGCATCGCTGGGCGCGGGTGGGGGGATCAACTGGTGAGATTCTTTACTCAAGCCAAAGGCAAAATCCTCAATTTGAATCGAAACCGAATCATTGGGATGGCTCATGAGCAGCGGAACACCACTGTTTATGGCTCCCACGAACCGCTTGGGTGAATGGGGTAGCACCAGGGCGATGGGATGGTGCAGAGCCTCTTCAATTTGTTTCGCCGTCAGGGTACTGTAGGCGGTGTTATCGTTGAGGATCAGCTTGATCTTCTCCGGTTCAAAACCCAGTTCGCCATAGGTGTTCAAGGTAATGGAGGCCGCCCGGATTGAGACGAGTTCAGGCGCCATAATCAGCAGGATCGTATCGGCCGCATCCAGCGTATCCAGGGCGATATCGCTGAAATCGTGCGGCAGGTCCACTACGATATATTCGTAACGTGGTTTAAGCAGAGACAGGGCCTTCTTCAGCAGCTCACTGCTAACTTCCTCAGCGTCTATTGGATCCTTTGGCGCGGCGATAAAATGAAGGCCGCTGTCGTGTTGGTTCATGATGCTTTCCAACGCTTCAATGTCGAAATTGGCAATATTGAAGGTGGTCAGGTCGGTCCATGATCGGCGGATGGTCTCATTCAGCATCAGCGCCACCTGGCCCGAGGCCAGCACCATGTCGAGCAGCAAAGCCGGCGTGCCCCAAAGAGAGGTCAGGCTATAGGCCAGGTTGACCGCCAGGGTGGAACAACCAATCCCACCGCGGAGGCTATGCACGGCGATGAGACGGGCTGTATCAGTCAATTCCAGGCTATGGGATTTGGCCGCCTTAAATGCTTCAGCCCGGCGGAGCAAGGCCGCCAGCCGCGCCGCCAATTCATCCACCTCAAAAGGCTTGGTCAAATAATCATCGGCGCCGGCATTAAATGCATCCAGCTTGTCCCCCAATTGTGACGCGCCGGTGAGAATAACGATGGGAATATGGGCCAATCCCGGATCCCGTCGTAGCCGCCTGGCCACTTCAAAGCCATCGATATCTGGCATGACCTTGTCGAGAATAACGATATCCGGATTTTCTGATTGGACCAGGTTCAGGCCTTCAGTGCCATTCTTAGCCGTGAGAACATCATAGCCCCGGGATCCCAAGGCACGCTCAACCAGTTTTAAGATGCCTGGATCATCATCAATAACCAGGACACGGGGCATACAAATCTCCTTAGTTTTTGGACGCCGCTGGCGTCACTCTTACTCGATTATCAGAACAACTGATCGTACCCTTGAGTTGTATCTCTGGCAACTTCCGGAAGTATCTGATCGTCAACTTCGGACTGTTCTGATTTAAATATTGCGATATAGTAACCAATTCACTCTATGTTGCACCCAAATTATAGTGCCGCTTAAGCGATTTTTCCAACGAATATTGTATATTGGAAAATAGTGTCAATAATGTTTTATTCCGGTCTTCCGCGGAAGAAGTGATGTAAGCGGTGGTTTTTAGATAATCTCCAGAAAATTTTCAGACAGCTATCGGATAATGTGGTTAAGTGATCGCTGGTTCCCCTGCATGATAATTATCATCTTAATATGTATTACGATTAAGTTGCGACTCTTGTTACCGTATTTTTTGACACCCCTTTTTCTCTACTATAGACAACTGTAACTACTGTGCCAGGGCACTATGCCATTTAGTGATAGAATGGCCTGAAAGACCGATTGACAGCGTGCCTGGAACCTCATCGGCCGCGAGAAATTAGCAGAAAAAATCCCTGATGGATAATATTTCCCTGTCGCACTTTCATAGAATTAAAATTATTTGAAATAATGAGGAGTGATCGATTTCAATCATAAGGGAACTTAGCAAAACCGTACACAGGATAGTTTGACGTGTGCCAGGGAATCCTGGGTTCTGCCTCCAGGAAAGAGGAGAGATATGACCGATAACGGACAGATCCCGGCACACCGGTCGGAGTAGGCTGCCCGCTAACCGTCCAGGTTTGGCCAGCAAGAAAAGGGCAATGCGATCGTACTTGTTTGCCGGATTGGCTTAATGCTATTATTCATCTATTTTTTAGGGGCCGATCTCTGGTCTGCCCGGCTCTTCGCCCCCGATCTTCTGGCTCGGCACCTGGAATTTTGCGGGGAGACGGCCGCCTTGTTACCTGTCCAGCGCCTCATTTTTTCCCATGCCCATGAGGTCTTGCCCGAACCAGGCCAGATTATCGAGAGCAACCTGGCCCTTAGTAGAAAACAGCCGTTGACAGATATTAGGCCAGAGGGTAAATTGTAAATTGAGTCGTCGGCCGGCGCGGCCCTGAATTAGTGGGGCGTTTGCCGGTATCCGTACGCATCAAACGTGCGTTATTAGTAGGAGGACAATTTCATGTCTCAATCGTTGCGTATTACCTTTATTCTTCACGCCATTGTGGCCTTTGTTTTTGGCCTGGGCTTGCTAGCCGCTCCCGGCCAATTTCTAGACATTTTTGGCTGGCAACCAATCGATCCCCTGATGACTCGTATGCTCGGTGCGGCCATGTTAGCCTTGGGTTGGGGCTCACTCCGCGGTTATCGAGCCGTTTCCTGGGACGAGGTTGAGCTCCTGGTCGAGGTCGAAGCCGCCTTTACCGTCCTGGCTGCCGTAGGCTTGCTCCGCCATCTTCTGGTTGCCACCTGGCCCTGGTATGTCTGGATGATCTTCGCCATCTTTGTTTTCTTTGCCGCGTCCTGGATCTACCATCTGGTTAAGAAGAAATAAGACAACGCTTCCCGGTCTGCGGCGCCAACTTTTACGTAGGTCATCTCTGTCAGGCGAGAGAAATGCCGGCTAACGATGCGTGAGTTCTCGTAAGTGGGTGCTCGGAAACTGTCTGCCTCTGGCAGCCATAAAGTGTATAATAAATTCATCTAAAATAATCAACCCAGTAGAGGAGACACACAAGACATGTCCTTTTCCAAAATTCAAGTGCCGGCCGGCGAAAAAATCTCCTTCGTTGACGGCAACCTGACCGTCCCGGATAACCCCATTGTCGCCTTCATCGAAGGCGACGGTATTGGCGTGGACATCACGCCGGCGTCGATGAAAGTCTGGGATGCGGCCGTAGAAAAAGCTTATGGCGGCAAACGCCAGATTGCCTGGATGGAGATCTATGCCGGTGAGAAAGCCAATGATTTGTACGGGACCTTTATGCCCGAGGAAACCTTCACCGCGATGCGCGAATACCTTGTCGGTATCAAAGGCCCATTGACAACTCCCATCGGCGGTGGCTTTCGCAGCCTGAATGTCACCTTGCGCCAGGTTCTGGACCTGTACGCTTGCGTGCGGCCGGTCCGCTATATGTCCGGCACCCCCAGCCCTATGGTACGGCCCGACAAGATGAATATCGTCATCTTTCGCGAAAATACCGAAGATGTTTATGCCGGCATCGAATGGCTGGCGGATTCTGAAGATGCTCAACGGCTGATCACCTTCATGAATGATGAATTGGGCAAAGATGTAAGCATACATGCGGCCATCGGCATCAAGCCTGTCACTGAACATGGCACCAAACGCCTCGTGCGCCAGGCCATCGAATATGCCATCGATCGCGGCTGCAGCAGCGTCACCCTGGTCCACAAGGGCAATATCATGAAGTTTACCGAGGGCGCCTTTAAAAACTGGGGCTACGAATTAGCGGCCACAGAATTTGGCGATCAGACCATTAGTGAAGATGAGGTTTGGGAGAAATATGATGGCCAGGCCCCGGCCGGAAAAATCGTTATCAAGGATCGCATCGCCGATAATATGCTCCAACAATTACTCACTCGCACCGATGAATATGAGGTCATCGCCACCTTGAATTTAAACGGCGACTATATGAGCGATGCCGCGGCCGCTCAAGTCGGTGGATTAGGCATGGCCCCCGGCGGAAACATCGGCGATGGCATCGCCCTATTTGAAGCCACCCATGGCACCGCCCCCAAATACGCTGGGCAGGACAAAGTCAACCCCGGTAGCCTGATTCTTAGCGGGGTCATGATGCTCGAATATATGGGCTGGCAGGAAGCGGCCGATCTTATCAATACCGCCATGACTAAAACCATCGAAGACAAGACGGTTACCTACGATCTGCACCGCCAGATGGAAGGCGCCACTAAGTTGAGTTCTTCCCAGTTTGCCGCAGCCATCATCGAAAATATGTGACTGTGAGAAAATGGGACCGTTCCCGCTCTGATGAATGATAATTTGGCTGAAGGACCGGTGAAAGTCCTGACCATCGCCGGTTCTGACAGTGGCGGGGCGGCCGGTTTGCAGGCCGATCTGAAGACTTTTACCCGGTTAGGCGCCTACGGTATGTCCGTCGTCACGACCGTCACCGCCCAAAACAGCGTGCGCGTGGAGGCTGTTCATCCCCTGCCGGTCCCCTTTGTGATGGCCCAATTGAACGCCGTCCTCACTGATTACGGCACGGCTGCCGTCAAGACCGGTTTCATAGGTCGGGCTGATCTGGTCGAAGCCCTGGCTCGCCAACTGGCTCATTTTTCACCTCGATACCTGGTGGTCGATCCCGTGCTTGTCAATCATCAGGGCCACTCTATGTTTCCCCCGGCCGTTACCCAGGCTTATATAGATCATTTATTGCCTCTGGCCGACCTGGTTACACCCAATCTGGAGGAAGCGGCCTTGCTTGCCGGCAGACCCATCCCCACTGTGCCAGATATGACCGCCGCCGCCCAGAGTATCCATGCCCTCGGTCCCCGTTGGGTATTGTTGAAAGGCGGGCGAGCTGGGTCAAAGATCGTGGATATCTTGACCGATGGCCGCCAAACGTGGACTTTATCCACTCCCTTCCTGGACACAGAAAATACTCATGGTAGCGGCGATACGCTCTCGGCCGCCGTCTGCGCCTTATTGGCCCAGGGTAACTCCATGGTAGAAGCGGTTAAGCGCGCCCACGCCTTTACCGCTGCTGCCATCAAAGGCGCGGCCGGTTGGCAGATGGGTGCTGGGCATGGACCGATCAATCATTGGTCATAGACTCCCAGGTCCGGTCATCCAAAATTGCTTTATTACGGTCTACCTTCCTGGATTTAACTTGAGGCGGGAGACCTGGGCCTGTCAGCCACTGGAACGATGGACCATTTGACTCTTGCCGTGTTAAGTGTAATCTGCTACCCTTCGTTTAGAACGTTTTGAACGTAGGGGATAATATGCACGAGAATCTTTTAGCAGTGGAAGAGAGTACCGTGGCCGGTCTTGGCCGTCTGGCCGGTTTTTTCGGTTTTAGCGAGCTGATGGGTCGTCTCTACGGCACACTGCTTCTCAGCCCGAATGCTATGTCCCTGGACGACCTGGCCGAGGCTCTGCAAATTAGCAAGGGCTCGGTTAGCATGAATATGCGCTCCCTGGAACGCTGGGGAATGGCCAAAGAAGTTTGGGTGCGTGGCGAGCGAAAGAAATACTATATGGCCGAATCTGACTTCTGGACCGTAATCCGCAATGTGCTCAGCGGCCGGGAAATGAGAGAGGTACAGGTAGCCCTCCAGGTTTTAGAGGAGAGCGTTGATAAATTGAAGGCAGTGGAGGATGAACTGCCGTCTGAAGAGCAAGAGCTGGCCGTTTATACTTTAGAGCGTATAGACGACTTGCGTGCATTTTTCCAGTTAGCTCTTTTGGTCCTGGAAACCTTCATGGCCAACAGCGATGAGATCGATTTCGAAGATATCTCACAATACTTGCCAAGTTGATGTCCCACGAGCTTCAATAATCCGCCCGGCCGGAATATTATGATAATCCCCAAAACCTGTTTACATGCCAGGGTTGTACTTGCCATTTGGGGACCAATGACGCTATCTGGAGAACAATGTGAAATCGTCTGTGTATATTGCCATGAGCCTTGATGGTTTTATTGCTAGAGAGAATGGCGATCTTGATTGGTTGCCAGGTAGTCATGAAGGCCAAAGTCAAAACAACGAAATGGATGATGAAGATTATGGGTACCAGGAGTTCATGGATTCCGTTGATGTCCTGGTTATGGGTCGTTTTACTTATGAATTTGTTCTTTCTACTGGGCAGTGGCCTTATGGAAGCAAGCGTGTTGTTGTCCTAAGCAGTAAGCTGGGTCTGGAGTCCGGCGATATGCCTGAAACCGTTGAGGTAAGATCGGGTTCTCCGACTCAGCTGGTCAAAGAGCTTGAAGAATCAGGCGCGAAGCACCTGTATATTGATGGTGGGAAAACAATTCAAGGCTTTCTAAATGCTGGTTTAATTCAAGAAATGATCATCACAAGAATTCCAATCATTATTGGTCAAGGAATTCCATTATTTGGACCATTAAACGAGGACTTGAAGTTGCAACACATTGAAACACGCTCATTTGCGAATGGTTTTGTTCAGAGCAAGTATAGGATTCTTGAGTAAATGCCAACTCCACCCACCCAACACCAGCGATTGGATGAGAGCCTCGGCTACGACGGGTTCAAATCTTTGATGCCCGCCGCCCGTTCGTCCTTACCATGATAATCGCCGTCGGCTCCCTGAACCCGATAAAGATCGGGGCTGTCAAAAGTATAACTGAGAGAGTCTGGGAAGAATCCACGGTGATCCCCATTGACGTGCCAACAGGGGTTTCGGCGATGCCCATGAGCGACGCCCAATGTTTGCTTGGAGCCCGCAATCGAGCGCGCCAGGCCAGGGAGTCGGCCGCGGCCGATTTGGGTTTCGGTCTCGAGGGCGGCGTCAACCTGGAACCGGCCGGCTTGATGCTCCTTGGTTGGGTTGCCGTCATCGATGCTTGCGGCCGTGAAGGGATCGGTTGCACGGCCCGCCTGCCACTTCCCAAAGCCATTGCCGAACGTGTTCTGGGCGGTGAAGAGTTAGGTCCGGTCATCGATGATCTATTAGGCCAGCATAACGTTCGTCAGAAGGGTGGGGCGGTTGGCGCGCTTACTGCAGGATTGGTCCTTCGCCAGGAAACCTTCGCCATTGCCGTGGCCTATGCGCTCTCCCCGTTTGTCGCACCGCGTTTTTACTCTGACAACCTCAAATAATTGTTTGACCGGAATAGCTCATTTGTGCTACACTCGGCTCGAGCCAGAAACAAGATTTACCGGCAAGGATTATGTTTTGAGAGTTAATGTATGTCTCTAGAATTCGAGAAACTTGGTTATCAGGTTGAGGAGATGGCCCAAAGTGCAATTCTTCGCCGGGAGGAGCGCCGCCTGTTAGTGGCTGACGCCCTTGAAAAACTGCACCATCACGCCACCGATTGGGATTTTCTTGACGAATGTCTGGAATTGGCCATCGACAAGGCCACGATTAAGAAACTCCGGGCTGCCCGGCCGCTGGATCGAAAAGAACCCCTGGATGTGGCCGTACCTGCGCCGCGTTCACCTGCCCGGGCAACCTTGATTGCCACAGACGGCTCCCAGATTTTACCCAACCACCATGCCGCTCATCTCTACTCCTTGATCAACGTAGGCGTCATTATTTATGGACATGGGCTTGATGGGGCGCCGGAACAGTTTACCCGGCCGACCCTGGACTATCCCGGCAAAGGTCAACCTGCTGGAGGGAGTAAACTCGATGGATTTACTGATAGCGGTGGCCTGGTAAATTTGCGTCGCGACCGGGCGGAGATCGAAACATTGGCCCGTACCGTCTGGGAACAACGCAAGGCCCAACAACCGTTGGTCGCCATCCTGGACCAACGCCTTTTGTATTGGCCCGCTGTCGGGAGTGGTGAAGCGGGTGGCCGTGGTGAAAAAATCGTCCAGGCCTGGCAGGAGGCTATGACCAACATCCGCCTCTGCGATGGATTACTGGTTGGCTACCTTGCCCGCTCGCTTAAGCAGTCGGTGCTGACCATGCTGGCTGCTCTAGATATTAACGATCCCAATTTTGAGCAGCAGAGATTGACCTCCCGGGACACCACCACCGGTCTGACAGATGCCTGGCTTTTTAGCCGGCTATTGGAACCGGGCCAGCGCAGCAAAGTTTTTATCGACGTTTCTCAGCACAATAATGAATTCCGCGATGGCGACCCGCTCAATGAGGTCTGCTTCTTTTACCTGAACCCGGGTCAAAGTGGCCGGCGCATTGCCCGGGTTGATCTTCCCATGTGGGTGGCCGGCGACCCGGACGCTGTAGACGCCGTCCACGCCCTGATAATCGATCAATGTCAAATCTTGGGTGATTATCCTTACGTGCTCGCCCGCGCTGACGAAATAGCAGTAGTCGGCCGCCGGGACCAGGAGAACCTGAACCTGATGATCGACAATGTGATGCATCGCCACGGCATCACCGCGCTGGCCACGGCCAAACAGGGCAGCAAAGATATTGCCCGCGCCGGCCGGACTCGCCATGAGTTGTAGTAAATTGCCAGGGAACTCCTGGAAGTATGGAATGTTCGAAAATCGAAAAGGCGGATGTAACTACTTAACCGTAGCCTCGGCAGCCCTCGAGAGCCTGAGTCGTTACAGATAATATTTAGACTTTTACTCCATTTTGGTAGTTAGATATGGCACAAACAGAGAAAGTATTTTCAAAAATTAAGAACCTGGAAATCGGTCGCATCTTACGGGCCAGCACGGTGGGCTTCACCATTGGCAGCCGAGTTGGCCAACTTTCGGCGCCGAGTTTTGGAAGCCTGGTGAAGGCCCAGCCGCTGGAGCAGCGCGAAACCATCTACGGTCTTATCTATGACATGCACATCGACGACGACCCCCTGGTGCGGCGCCTGGTCCTGGCCGAGAATCCACCCCAGGCGGTCATCGAAGACCAGCGCAATAACCGCCTGCTTCCGATTGAGATGAGCGTGCTGGCCATCGGCTATCGCGTAAAAGATGGCTTGCATTACGGACTGCCACCCGACCGCCGCTCAACCTCGATCCAGTCTACTTATGCCAGGACCTGGATGAGGTAAGCGAATTCACCGAACAGCCCGGCTATTTACGCCTCATCCTTCGCGCGGCCGCCGAAAGAGTCCCGGTCGATCAACTGATGATCGCCCACATACAAAATACCTTCGAACTACGTGGCCATGACCTGGCCTGGGCCAGGCGTATGGTGCAGGAACTGACCGATCTGATGCGTTATGATTACGATTTGCTGCTACCAATATTGGAGGCCCTTAGTCAGAGTTTGCCGGAGCTTGGCGCCGGCCCTGGTCAATAACACTGGATCATTTTCCCGATAATAGGCTGTGCTACTAAACGAACTATTTAGAAACAGATCCATATACATTATGATGTAGGAGAAAGCATCCTCAGATGCGGCCTGTCAGACCCGTCAGAGGCGGCCCGTCAAATACCTGAGGATTCAACGCTCCTCTTATGTGCTAACTGTAAATAATTGCTCTATAAGGAGTGGGATGGAAGAAGTCGACAAAATAGGATACGTTGTTGGGGGTGGATTGAAAGAAGGCTTTCATATCCGCCTGACGGTGCCGGCCGAACGCGTTCAGGAGGGCAGTTTCGTCGTTTGCGACGGCGGCCGTTACCGTTATTATGGTCTGATCACCGATCTGCAACTGGGAGCAAGCGATCCCCGTTTCGCCGAAGATCAGCGCTTGCAGCCGGCCATCGCCCAGACCTTGATCGGCCGGCCCTTATTTACAACCTTGATCATGTACCCGACCCTGATGTTAGATCGAGGCCCTGAATTCGGCACCCTGGCCAGGTCAGAGTGGGAGGAGCGGGTCAATCGCGGCGAGGAGAGCCCTGGCCCTAAACCAGTTAAGACAATACCGGCCCATCGCACGGCCGCGCGCCTGGCCAATGCGGAGGATGTGGCCCAAATATTTGGCGAAGCCGGTCCTGGTATGTTCACCATTGGGCACACTATCGAGCAGAATTTCGCCGTTCGCCTGGACCTGGATCGTTTTGTGAAACGCTCCAGCGGCATCTTTGGCGCCACGGGTACGGGGAAGAGCTTCTTGACCCGTATCGTGCTGGCCGGATTAATGCGTGAAAATGTGGCCGCCGCCCTGGTTTTCGACATGCACAATGAGTATGCCTTCAACGATCTGGACCCCGACAATGAGGTCACCGTGCGCGGTTTGCAGTCCCTGTTTGGCAACGAGGTCCAGGTAGCAGCACTAGGCCGGAGTTCATTGGTTCGCGGGCATGTTCCCGACTTCACCCTTGAACTGGCCCTGAGCGATTTCCAGATCAGTGATATTCGCCTGTTGGCCAATGCGCTGAATCTGACCGACACAGCCGAAGTGACCCTTAACGCCCTGGTACGTTCCTTTGGCGATACCTGGTTCGCCCAATTCATGGGCCTGGAGCCCGGCGCGGTAGAGACCGATCCTGATAGTGGTAAAATCCAACCGGCCGCCAATTCCGTGGCTGCCTGGGCCAATGATAACAATGTGCATCCGAAGGCCGCCGAAGCGCTACACCGGCGCCTGAAGATGATTTTCGACCGGCCCTATGTGACCGAGCGTCCGGCTTCGGACGCCGTCGCCGCCATCGTCAATAAGCTGGAAAACGGCCGCCACGTCATCCTGAGTTTCGGCGACTACGACAGTGAGTTGGATTATCTGCTGGTATCCAACGTCTTGACCCGCCGCATTCGCCGCCACTGGGTTAAGAAGACCGAGGCCTATAAGAGCCGGGCCGAACCGGCGCCCCGGCCCCTGGCCATCGTCATCGAGGAAGCCCATAAGCTGCTCAATCCTCAGGTTAGCAGTCAGACCGCTTTTGGCACTATTGCCCGCGAAATGCGCAAATATTTTGTGACCCTGATAGTCGTCGATCAGCGGCCGTCGGGCATCGACGACGAGGTGATGTCCCAGCTTGGCACCCGGATTACCGGCTGGCTGGGCGACGAGGATGATATCCGGGCCGTGCTGACCGGCCTGGCCGGGCGTGACCAACTGCGGGGTATGCTAGCCCGACTCCAGGAGAAAGAAGAGGTTCTTTTATTAGGTTGGGGGGTAAAAATGCCCATCCCCATTAAATCTCGCCGCTATAATGACGATTTTTATAAGGCTATGGACAAAGATAAATTTACTGGTCTTGGACGCACCTTTGATGAATTGGGCCTTGATGATACCAATGAATTGCTTGGCCTGGGAAAGTGATCGGTTATTAGCCTCATTTTTGAGGACCACTTTCGTTGCTTGATTCGAAAATAACTACCTCAAAACCTTAATGAGTAAGATTAGAACAATTACTCCCCAAAGTGCCCGCCGTTTAGCCATCTCGCGTCAGCGTTTGGTCGAACCGCGGCCGGCTCCCACTCGTGAGGGGATAATGGAACTTTTCCAGGATATCGGCTGCGTCCAGATCGACCCCCTTCGGGCCGTAGAGCGCACGCAATTCCTGGTTTTATGGAGCCGCCTGGGCCATTATGACCCGGCCGACCTGGATGCCTTACTCTCATTAGACCGGCGTCTTTTTGAATATTGGGCCCATGCCGCCTCTATCGTAATGACGGACGATTTCCCCCTTTACCAGGTGCACATGCGCCATTGGCTGGCCGGCGATGGCGCCTGGAAGAAGCGCACTCTGACCTGGCTGGACGAAAACGAGGTGCTCAGCCGGACCATACTCGACGAATTGAAAAGTAACGGGCCCCTCACTTCACGCGAATTCAAGGACCACAGCCAAAAATCCTGGAAATCTAGCGGCTGGACCTCTGGTCAGAACGTTGGCCTCATGCTCAACAGCTTGTGGCGTACCGGCCAGATTATGGTCAGCCACCGCAAAGGGTTAAACAAATATTGGGATCTGGCCGAACGAGTTCTACCGCAATGGACGCCAAGGCAGGAATCAACCTGGTCTGAAGTAGTTTACCAGGCTGCCCAGAGGTCGCTCCGCGCCCTGGGCGTGGCCCGGCCGGACCACATCGAACAACATTTTACTCGGGATCGCTACCCCGGGCTGAGCGATACCCTGGACCAACTTGAAGCCGAAGGCCACGTAATACCGGTCGAGATTGCCGGCCAAGACCTTGTCTGGCCCGGCCGCTGGCTTATCCATAAAGCTAATCTGCCCCTTTTAGAGCGTATTGAGGCCGGCGACTGGCAGCCGCGCACGACCCTTTTATCTCCCTTTGATAACCTGATCTGTGACCGGGACCGGACCGAACTGCTGTTTGACTTTCATTTTCGCATTGAGATCTATGTACCCGTGGCCAAGAGGCAGTACGGCTATTACGTGCTGCCCATCCTGCACGGCGACCGGCTGATCGGCCGCATCGACCCCAAGATGGATCGCAAGAAGAAGCAACTTCGGGTAAACGCCCTTTATAGCGAGCCCGGTGTAGAAATAGATGCTCAAACAACTCAGGCTGTGGCCCAGGCCATTGAAGATCTGGCCGCCTTCCTGGGCGCCGAAGATATCGACTACAGTGACAAGGCGCTCACCGGTTGGCCGGGTATTGGCTGAAGATTAGCAACAAATCTCCAAGAGGTAAGACATGGATTTTACAGATGTTGACGTGGTCGTCATTGGCTCCGGCGCGGGTGGGTTGACCGCCGCCCTGGCCCTGGCCCAGGCGGGTCTGGAGGTGTTAGTTTGCGAGCAGCATTATTTACCCGGCGGCTGGTGCCACTCCTTCACCCTGGAGGGCTATCGTTTTAGTCCAGGCGTACACTATATTGGTGGTTTGGGGCCTGGTGGCCATATGCGCCGTATTTACGAAGGGTTGGGCGTCTCTCAAGATCTGGCCTTCTGTGAGTTGAACCCCGATGGTTATGATCATGTGATCGTCGGCCGCGACCGTTTTGATATCCCTGCCGGACGGGACCGGTTTTCTGAGCGGCTCATCGCTCGTTTTCCCCAAGAGCGCGCCGGTATCGAAGGCTACCTGGACGTCGTTCAAAGCCTGCCCGAAGAGCTATTATTAGCCGGCCATTCTAAGGGGGTGGGCGATTTCTTGCGCCTGCCCTGGAGGGCGCCGAATCTACTCCGTTGGGGCTGGCGCACGGCCCAGGCGATGATCGACCATTATGTTTCCGATCCCTTGCTCAAGGCGATTCTGCTGGCCCAGTCAGGCGACCACGGCTTGCCGCCATCCATGGCCCCGGTCCCCTTCCATCTTGGCATTGTCAACCATTATCTCGACGGCGCATATTATCCCATGGGCGGTGGTTTTACCATTCCACGCGCCTTTGCCCGCGCTCTCAAACGCGCCGGCGGCTACCTGCGCTTATCAACACCGGTTGAGAAGGTGCTCATCGAAGACGGCCGGGCAATCGGCGTGCGCCTGGCAGGTGGGGAGGAGATCCGCGCCCGTTACGTGGTCAGCAACGCCGATCCTGGCATCACTTTCGATAAGCTAGTCGGCCGGCAGAATTTAAGCCGTCGTCTCCGTCGTAAAATGGAACGCTTGACTTACTCGGTATCAGCTCTGAGCCTCTTCCTGGCAGTTGATATGGACCTGAGGGCGGCCGGGCTTGATTCGGGCAACTATTGGTACTACGAGAATGCCGACGTAGACGGGCTCTATCGACTGGGCCTGGGCGATCACATCTTGAAGACAGACCGGACCCCGGCCCTCTTTTTAACAGTAACAACGCTGAAAGATCCCAGTAAGATGAATCGAGGGCACCATACTCTGGAATTGTTTACATTCGTTAATTACGATCCCTTTGCCCCCTGGGCAAACAGCACACTAAAGCCGCGACCGGCCGAATACGAGCTTCTTAAGCAACGCCTGGCTGAGAAAATGCTCAACACGGCCGAGCTGTTAATCCCCGGCCTGCGTGATCATCTTATCTTGTGCAACCTGGGCACACCTTTGACCAATGAATATTATCTAAACGCCACCCAGGGTAATATCTACGGTCCGGCCCATACTCGTCTGCAATCAGGTCCCTTTGCCTTTCCCCACAAGAGTGAGATCGACAACCTGTGGATGTGTGGCTCAAGTACAGTCAACGGCCATGGCATTGCCGGTGTGACCGCCTCTGGCCTGTCGGTGGCCAAAGGAATCCTTGGTTGCCGTGTGCGAGATTTGTTACAGGCCGCCGGCCCTGAATTACCCATTTACCCCTCCGAAGAGCCGTCGTTATGGCCGCCCCGCCTTCAGCGCCGCATGCGCCACGGCCAAAAACCCGCCAATCTGGCCGCCATCGACAAACCCTGAAGACCGCCAGCCGCCCCGTTCGCGTAGGGGCAGTCCCCTGTGACTGCCCGGCTAATTTACGTTACGCAGAACCAGTT
>PVMK01155188.1_pt1 | contig 15868 bp, 18 predicted proteins | sample 1853481 | NCBI WGS metagenome assembly PVMK01 (sample SAMN08533507, study PRJNA380276) | Marine sediment metagenome, whole genome shotgun sequencing project.
AAAAAGCCACGAAGCCCAAGGCAGGATCAGGGACATTGAAGCATTAGATTGACCGGAGAAATGAAAGACGCAAAATTATTGATAACAATAAGAAAAGTGAAAAAATACATTGTAAAAATAAAAAGGTACCGGTTGCCATACTTCAATCCGGAAGTCGCCGCCCCCCTTTTCCGAAGCTGAGAAGAGCGATGGCATTGAAACTGATCAACGAATATGGCGTGTCATTAGCTGAAACAGCAAGACGCCTGGCCTATCGACATCCGGTGTGGCGCAGAGATTAAGGCGGAGTGAGGGTGTTTCAGTTTGTATACTTTATCAACAACGTCCCCGAACTCCACGGGAATTGACCGTCTCAGTCTCGTAAAAAGAGATAGTCTCCGGTTTTTCCAGATGGAGGAGTAGTCGATAGTGGGTCCAGCTCAATTCGCGACGCAGTGCGTCGATTCTTTGAAAACAGATAAAAAAGGCATGCATGTTCCATAGGCTCTAACCGAGGTGCTCCCATAAAATTATCAGTTGTTTTTTTGCCTGTCCCATAGTTTTTGTCAGAAATATGAAATTGGAGCTTATAGAACATTGATAACGCACAAAAGCAACACCGTCCCGCTATACTAAAACTTTAAAACTTGAGTACGTCCCGAAATTTCCACGCAGTTCAAATCGGTCCGGTTTTTCTCCAAAACGCATCTCAAACATCTTCCGCACCACCTTCCGACGGAGGTTTTCATCCAAAGCCAATTTCGCCTGGTAAAGCAGCTTGTCCGATCGTGCACCGCCCGGTTGCCCTGAAGAGTATAGCCGTACGCCGCTTCAACTACCCAAATGAGCAGCGTACCGGTTATGGCGGCCAGTTTGACCGCTGCATGGCTGATGTGCGTGCCCGGCTCCAGCATGATAGAGGCCACGGAACCAACAGGAATATGTTTTCGTTCCCGATCTTCCCCGTCGACTTCGTTTATTACCACGAAGGCGCCGTCTCTCACGTCGATCCGGCCATAGTAAACAAAGATCATGGAAATACGGTCTTTATTTAATGGAAATGCGTTTGAGTAGTGGTAGAACCAATTCTGTCATGGGCCTTCCTCAGTTTCAGTTAGCAGATTAATAATAAGCCGAATTAACAGATCTTTTTGCCATGGATTACTGGCAGCTGTGAGCAGGGCCAAGGCCACCGGGGCCTTATTGTCAAAGTTCTGTTCAGGTAGCAAGCCGTTGATTTGAAGAAAATAGAGAAAAAGAAAGTATCCGATACGCTTTATCGTCAGACGCAGTATGTGCAAATTTTGCACATACTTGATTCTTGTCCACAGTTCACCCTCTTTAAAAACGTTATTGATATACTTTGTAATCACAGACCGTTCCCGACTAAACAGCTCTTGCATCTGTGCCTGGTCAGCCGATTGTAGAAGACCAGATCGATATAAAAATGCCGTCCATCCAATGTGAAGCGTTGCTGACGCGCCATAAAAGCGAAACCCTTCCCCAATTCCAGGAGGAATTGGCGCAGCTTATCGATGAGAGCCGTTTCAAGGTCTTTTTCAAGAAAGCGCTCGTTCTGTTTGATGCCGGTGAACTCGAGCACATAAGGGTCCTTCACCAGGTCAGTGGGTTGCTGGATCTCGTGCCCTTTTTTGGCAAGCTCTAAGACACCTGCCTTGTCACGTGAAAGGGCCAGCCGTTCGAATAGTAGCGAATTGATCTGTCGTTCAAGTTCGCGAGTCGACCAGCGGGAATTGACCGTTTCAGCCTCGTAAAAAGCGCGGACCTCCGTTTTATCAATCCGTAACAGCAGTCGGTAATGGGTCCAGGATAATTCTCGACGCAGTGCGTCGATTTTTGGAAAACAGAGAAAAAAAGATCGCATATTCCATAGGTTGGACTTGTCGAAGCCTCTACCAAACTCAGCAGAGAGCCTTGTGGAAAGCTCCTTAACCAATCCTTTTCCATAAGCGGCTCGTGTTTCTCCCCGCTGCTCCTCCTCGACGATCAGACGACCGATCTGCCAATAGCAAGCCACCATTTCGGTATTGACGACCTGCAAAGCACGGCCGCGAGCCTGAATTAGGGTTTCCCGGATCTGTTGGTAAATACGTTGGATGGTGGGTTGAGAGTTGTCTTTGGTCATTGCGCTTTCCTTTTTGCGCTGAGTCATCGGTAAATGTGTACTGGAAATTTGATTTTGAAATAATCAACCTTGAGATCATTCACTTTTTGTCAACCAATACTTAAGATGGCCCTACAGCTGAATATCAGCCAGTGTTGACATAGCACAACTTGATCTTCAGTTTCATACTTCCGCGTTGTTAGATTTAGAAATTTAGTTGTCATCCTAATGAAACAACGTACCACTGACAACGAACTCACAAATAGATCAATTCGACTTGATTAAGGCCTATATCACCCACCTGTGACAGATCCGGTCACACTGAATGCATTTTTTTATATTTTTGTTTTTGGCAATTAAAATGAAACAGAAAACAAGTGACAGTAAGAAGTTGATTCCCTCTCCCCAGGGGTCATCAATCTGCAAATGCTTGTTGTGTTTTTTATGAGATGAGACGCAGCAGGCTGCGTTTTTTTATAGATTGGATTAATTGGGTTGGACGGTATCGAAAAAAGTTGCGGCTGTCAAGTCTACCTACTTTTCTTGTTAATTATCTGAAGACCGGTTTTTGGCTATTAACCACCGTCAATGCGGAGATAAGTATTGGAGAAACCTGCAATGCAGAGTAATTGGTTTGGTACGTTATAGAGCATCAATCACCGGTAACGATAACTATTTTGCCGATGTTTTTTCGTGCTTCAATATAGGCATGTGCTTCACCTGCCTGCTCAAATGGGAAGGTTCTATCTACATGCGGTCGAACCCACCCTTCATCAACTCCTTTGAGAATTGTTTGCATCCATCCGCTTATTTTATTTCTTTCGTCCCACATATGACCCAGATTTACTCCAAATACACTTTTATTGGCATTCATCAATCCCAATGGATTGTACCAGGGCATTTGTGCGATCAGCTTTAGAAAGGAAAATAATCGCCCCATTGTTGAATCAGTAACCGTCGAAACACCAAACATACCCAAACGTCCTGTCGAACGAAGTGCTTTATAGCTCTTTTTCCAGTTCTTTCCGCCGATCGGATCTATAACCAACTCGACACCTTTGCCGTCAGTGAGGCTCATAACACTGGCAAGGAAATCCTGGTTGCGATAGTCAATGGGATGATTTAACCCTCTTTCCATTAAAAATGAATGCTTTCCAGCACTGGACGTACCATAGGTCGTGGCTTCAAGATGCAATGAAATATCCAATGCGGCCAAACCCACGCCACCGCCGGCATTATGAATGAGCACCGATTCCCCCTTTTTCAGACCTCCCATAACACATAGAAGCTGATATGCTGTCAGATAATTAACCGGTATGGCGGCTGCCCTTTCAAAATCAAGAGATCCGGGAATGGTAAAAACGGCATTTTCTGAGACACAAACCTTATCTGAATATCCGTTGAATCGAGTCAGGGCCAGGACAGATTGGCCGACCATTGAAGAATCGACACCTTGACCGGCGGTTTCTATAATTCCGGATACTTCATACCCCACGACACAAGGAGGCTTTGGAGCATCAGGGTACAGTCCCTTTCTTGCGAGAATATCGGCAAAGTTGACGCCAATCGCTTTGACCTTTATGAGAACCTCTCCCGCAGAAGGTTTTGGATCCTTTCTTTCTTGTATTTTTAATACATCCGGATCGCCATATTTTGTAATTACGATTTGTTTCATGATGCCTCCTTTATTTTGCTATTGGTTTAATGCTTCCGATTTATATAGTCTGTATGAAGGGGGTCTATTGCTGATTGAGACTATATCAGTTCCGGGAACAATATGACACGGTTTTGACGGCTGTCAACCGTTGACATTTGTAATTCCTTTCTCATTTCACAATCCTCAATTTTGGCGGTTGCTTCTTTACCCTATCGACAAATGCCTAAAAATTCACCTCGAAATATATTCTCATCGTCTCCATTTTTGATAGATGCCACCTTGACATATGCCCATATAGTATATATACTTAATCATACTAATTATCATATTAATAAGGGAGAGGATATGTCTACTCAAAAAATCGCCATCACCGTACCTCCGCCTTTTCTCATAAAATTGGATTCTTGGGCCAAAAAGGCTGGAAAATCAAGAAGTCGTTTTATTGTGGAAGAAATGGATAAGAGGCTTATGGCGCTTGAAGATGAAGAAATCACAAGGTTATACAATAAGGCATACGGTGACGCGGAAGATAGAATCAAGGACAGTGAACTGGCTGAGGAAATGTTCGCAGCCAGCGCTGTCCATGAAGAGGAGGTTAAATGGTAATCTGCCAGGGTGATGTTTTTTGGGCAAATCTTCAGCGTTCAAAAGGATCTGAGCCAAAAGATAAAAGACCTGTAGTCATCGTGCAACGAGATTCGATCAACCGAAGCAAGTTTCAAACGGTTTTAGTCGTTCCACTCACGAAACAAACAAAACATGCAGATATTCCCGGCAACGTATTGCTCCAAAAAGGTGATGCGAACTTGCCCAGGAAGAGCCTCGCCCGGTGCACCCATATCATGGTGATTGACAAAAGCCGGCTCAACGAAAAGACCGGCACATTACCAAAGAAAAAAATGCAAGATGTCCTAAACCATATCATCTGGGTGTTGGGGCAAGGTAAAGCACCTAATCTATTCTTCTGAAGAAATCCTATTCATGCTAGAATCAAAATATACATCAGCGATTTAAAAATTGGACTATTTGCAGCTGACCCGTCTTTCCCCCTTCCCTCCGGGGCGTAGGCCGTGGGATAAAACTGGGTCAAACTGGGGTCGGACCAAGGTAGAACGCCGCCAACTGTGGCATGAGCTTAAAAATAAGGCCGTTTTTAGGCCTTAAAATGCCCTTTTTACCTACGAAAAGATACATTTAAGGAAAAATACAGTTTGGTGCAAGTCCAGTGGTTGGCTTTTTCTTAAACCGCCCTCTTTTTGGTGTCGAAAACGAATTTTAGGCCAAAAAAAACAGGTCTATTTATAGCATACATCCTTAATTGTCAGGCGTTCACCGTGGCCCGACCCCAGTTCACCACTCAAGGATAATCACAGTGGAGCGAGAAAGAAAATAGACTGGAAAAGCGTTTTTCATCTACCAAATAGTCTTAACTGATTTGAGGGCCTGAAGTGCTTTATCCTTTGTAATGATAGGGACTTTCAGATATTTGGCCGTTGAAGCAATGATTTTGTCATGAAGTTCCGGGATTTCCTTTAAGGCCACCATTTTTTCTAGGATTGGGTAGTCGAGAGCAATGATTACGAAGTTTTCGCTTTCGTTTATTTTTTTAAACAAGCTTCTAAAATTAAAAGAGATGCGTTTTTTATCAAAGATACTAAGTGCTTCTGCAATTACAATCGAGGGAATGAATATGATATTTTCTCCAGCTTCGCATTTTTCGAATATTTCTGAAGCTTTTTGGCTGATTTTATGGCTGTCTGTAAACCACCAAAGAAGGGCATGTGTGTCGCCAATGTAATTCATAAGCAGCCTATAGTTTGACGCTGCTAAAAAGATTTTTCTTTGCAGCGGCGATATCTTGATCGGTAATAGTTACGCCCTTTAGAATACCCTTAAGCGATATAACCTTTTTGCCGGATGGAGAGAGGTCCTTGAGTACACATAGTTTTAAATCTTTAACCTCTTTTTCAATGCTTTCAATTTTCTGGAGGATGTCAGCGGTTGTTTTTGCTTTTGCATATTTCATTTTAAATATCTCCCTGCAAATTTTTTAGTTAGCGGAGTATATCAATATCATAAAGAATTGTAAATAGATTGGACAAGGATACTTATAAACTTAAACTGAAATTGAATATTATCAGTTGCTTGAGAAAAATATAGCAAAAGGGCGGCGCTAAATCCCGGTGTTTTTGAATTAACAACTATCCCAATTACGTGGGCGCTTTTCCAAACGCTAATGGATCTTACCCCAGCATAGGAAATCGCGGCTGGAAAGCCGCTCCCACGTTCCACATATTGCAAAGCTTGTTGCAAAGCTTGTCGGACCAAATTAACTATTTGAAAATTAATGAAATAGATGCTAACGAAGGGTAGATTTTGGTCTTAGAACTATCTTTTGGATAGCAAAAAGGTGGTTCTAAGGGAAATCAGGATTGCAAAGACAAAGGGGTCGCACGTCTTCATTCTTGACATTGAATGAAAAATGAGGACGCGATATTCACGCATTCCCTTCGGGTTGGATAATTACGAGGATATTGGAGAAACCTGCAAGACAGAACTAATTGGTTTGGTTCACTTAAGATGGCCCTACAGCTGAATATCAGCCAGTGTTGACATAGCACAACTTGATCTTCAGTTTCATACTTCCGCGTTGTTAGATTTAGAAATTTAGTTGTCATCCTAATGAAACAACGTACTACTGACAACGGACTCACAAATAGATCAATTCGACTTGATTAAGGTTATACCACACACCTGTGACAGATCCGGTCACACTTAACGCAAATTTTTTTATTATTTGTTTGGAAGGTTAATTGAAACTGGCAACAAGTAATATTAATAGGTTGATTCCCTCTCCCGGAGGTCAAAAACCGTCAAAAGCTCGTTGTGCGTATGTGAGATGGGGCGCAGCGGGCTGCGCTTTTTTTCAGAGTGGATTAATCAGTTTGGACGGTAACGAAAAAAGTTGCGGTTGTCAAGTTTGCATCCCTTGCACTATTTTATTGATAATACCTGTTGAACTATTCTTAATTGGACACGGACTCACACAGATTGACACGGATACTTGTAATCCTTAACTGAATTTGAATTATATCAGTTGCTTTAGAAGTTAGAGAGCATCAATCACCGGTAACGATAACTATTTTGCCGATGTTTTTTCGTGCTTCAATATAGGCATGTGCTTCACCTGCCTGCTCAAATGGGAAGGTTCTATCTACATGCGGTCGAACCCACCCTTCATCAACTCCTTTGAGAATTGTTTGCATCCATCCGCTTATTTTATTTCTTTCGTCCCACATATGACCCAGATTTACTCCAAATACACTTTTATTGGCATTCATCAATCCCAATGGATTGTACCAGGGCATTTGTGCGATCAGCTTTAGAAAGGAAAATAATCGCCCCATTGTTGAATCAGTAACCGTCGAAACACCAAACATACCCAAACGTCCTGTCGAACGAAGTGCTTTATAGCTCTTTTTCCAGTTCTTTCCGCCGATCGGATCTATAACCAACTCGACACCTTTGCCGTCAGTGAGGCTCATAACACTGGCAAGGAAATCCTGGTTGCGATAGTCAATGGGATGATTTAACCCTCTTTCCATTAAAAATGAATGCTTTCCAGCACTGGACGTACCATAGGTCGTGGCTTCAAGATGCAATGAAATATCCAATGCGGCCAAACCCACGCCACCGCCGGCATTATGAATGAGCACCGATTCCCCCTTTTTCAGACCTCCCATAACACATAGAAGCTGATATGCTGTCAGATAATTAACCGGTATGGCGGCTGCCCTTTCAAAATCAAGAGATCCGGGAATGGTAAAAACGGCATTTTCTGAGACACAAACCTTATCTGAATATCCGTTGAATCGAGTCAGGGCCAGGACAGATTGGCCGACCATTGAAGAATCGACACCTTGACCGGCGGTTTCTATAATTCCGGATACTTCATACCCCACGACACAAGGAGGCTTTGGAGCATCAGGGTACAGTCCCTTTCTTGCGAGAATATCGGCAAAGTTGACGCCAATCGCTTTGACCTTTATGAGAACCTCTCCCGCAGAAGGTTTTGGATCCTTTCTTTCTTGTATTTTTAATACATCCGGATCGCCATATTTTGTAATTACGATTTGTTTCATGATGCCTCCTTTATTTTGCTATTGGTTTAATGCTTCCGATTTATATAGTCTGTATGAAGGGGGTCTATTGCTGATTGAGACTATATCAGTTCCGGGAACAATATGACACGGTTTTGACGGCTGTCAACCGTTGACATTTGCAATTCCTTTCTCATTTCACAATCCTAAATTTTGGCGGTTGCTTCTTTACCCTATCCACAAATGCCTAAAAATTCACATCGAATTATAGTCTCATCGTTTCCCTTTCCGGTTGATTCCATCCTCAGTATCTGTCTTGACAACAAACTCAATTTGACGTATATTAATTGAAAATATATACGTCAATATAATTGAGGCCTATCATGCAAACCAAACTGACATTGCGCATAGATGATGAATTAATTAATCGAGCCAAAATCTTCGCAAAAAAAAGCGGCAAGTCGGTTTCTCAGATCGTGGCCCGGTATTTTTCTGTTTTGGAAGAAAACCCAATAAATGAAAAGCCCAAACTTACCCCGCTGGTCAGATCCTTGAAGGGTTCTCTTAAAGGCGCGAAAGTCGGGAAAGGAGATTATCATAAATATCTCGAGGAGAAATACCTTTGAGGATTTTATTTGATACCAATGTAATCTTGGATCTATTACTGGATCGCGAGCCCTTTTCTTCTGCAGCGGCTGAACTCTTTTTACTGGTAGAAGCAGCTGAGATTACAGGTTATGTCTGTGCCACTTCGGTCACAACGATTCATTACTTGGCCCGCAAAGTTATCGGGGATCGAACAGCTGTAGAAGAAATCAATAAATTAATGAGGCTGTTTGAGATCGCCCCGGTGAATCGCGCTGTATTAGATGCAGCTATATCATCAGATTTTAAAGATTTCGAAGACGCAGTTGTATACGAGGCCGCCTTATACAAAGAAGCGCAAGGAATTGTCACCCGCAATTTTAATGATTTTAAGAGTTCTAAAATCAATGTCTTTTCACCTGAAGAACTCCTACTGATGCTTGAATCGAAAAGCACATCGGAGTCCTAAATGCCTATGAAAAAAATGTCTATTGGGGTAGAAATGGATAAAAGGCTCACAGAGCTTGAGGATAAAGAAATTACAAGGATATACGATAAGGCATATAGTACGACGGAAGAAAGAGCCAAGGACAGTGAACTGGCTGAGGAAATGTTAGCTGCCAGTGCAGTTTATGAAGAAGAGGATAATTGGTAATCTACCCTATGCCTGCTGCTCTTTAATTTCTTTTCCCACTTCCGCATTCCGACTTCCGAATTCTGTCTAACCTTCTCACCTTCTCATCTGCTCATCTTCCCACCGTCCCATCTTCCCACCTTCTCATCTTCTCACCTTCTCACCTTCTTGCCCCTGCTTTCCCACCTTCTCATCTTCTCACCTTCTTGCCCTCGACTTCCGCCTTCCCCCTTCCACCTTCCGCATTCGTATCACTCTATCACCCGCATGGTTTTCCATTTACCCTGGGAAAATCGCCAGAAGGTCACAGCGGCCAGCTGGCACAGGAATACCACCAAACAGCCCCAGGCAAAATAGAGTCCCTGGCCGAAAACCGCCATGCCGATATACAGCGGCAATACCAGTCCAAACATGGAAATCACTGCGATGCTCCACATAATAAATCTGGTATCGCCGGCGCCTTTGAGCACCGCCGTGCTGATCATATACAAACCATCCAGCAATAAATAGGCGGCAACAAACCGTAAAACCACCACCCCCATACCCTTGATGGCGGCAAACCCTTCAGGGCTGACATCCCTCGGACGGAATAATTCCAACAACGGTTGGGGCACAAACAGGTAAAGCAGGACGAGCACTGATATATACCCGCCCGCGATGACCATCGTCGCTTTGGCCGCATTAACGGCCTGATCCGGCCGATTGCGCCCCAGAGCCTGGCCGACCAGGGTGCTGGTGCCCAGCGCAAAACCCATCAAAGGTCGAAATGATACGGAATCCAGGGAAATGGCAATATTGGTTACAACCAGCTCCATTTTTCCAATCCGGCCCACCATAATAACGAAAAACAGAAAGGCAAACACATCCAGGCTGAATTGAAGCGCGCTGGGCACGCCGAAGCGCAAGAGCCTTCGAAAAAGGTCGCTATTGAAGTGGTAATTTTTCAGGACCTTGAAAGCGCGATCATTTTCGCGGGTAAACACGATAACTGCGAGCAAAGCCGTGACCACTGTCCATGAAAAAACTGTCGCCAGGCCGGCTCCTAAAATCCCGAGCTCCGGAAATATCCAGACCCCGTTGATCAGTGCATAATCCAGGGGCACGTTAAGGAGCATACCGATGATGTAAATTATCATCACCGGTCGGGTAGCACCACGACCGGTATAAAAACATGAAAGGCTCATCCCGACAATGTGGATACCCGATCCTAAACACAGAACGCGAAAATAAATGACTTCCAGCTGTTGCACTTCCGCCGCATGGCCGACCCATTGAAACAGGGGGCCGGCGCAAAACGAAAGGCCGATCAGGATCAGCCAGGCAATCATAGAAAAATAAATGCCCTGCCACATCGCCCTGCCCACCCGCTGCAAAGCACCTGCTCCGGCATACTGGGCGATGATGACATTACTGTAACCCGCCGTGTCGGCAAAAAAAGAAAGAAACACAAAAGCGGCGATACCGGCCGGCAACGCCGCGGCGATGGCATCAATGGAGTAATTGGCCAGAAACACCCGGTCGGTGAATGTCATCACCACCGTAGTGGTCATGCTGATCACCAGCGGCAGGCTGACCCGCAGCACGTCGCGGTAGCTGTTGGTTGTGTTTGCGGCCTCGGATTGGGACATGATTATACCCTAATTACTCCGCCCTGAAAAATAGCCATAACAGGGTTGGGTAGTATAAATTTGTTCTTTGAAAATTGAAGAAAATATTTAGAAGTTGATCCGGGCGGATTAATTAATCATCAGCCTTGTTGATTGGATTGTCAATTTAAAAAATAACATAGCGGTTGTCATGTTAATAATAACTTCAGGCTGTTAGACATCACATTTTCTCCTGTTAGCAAATCTGGCAAACGGAACATATTTATGACAACCGGTATATGCATATCAAAAAATAATCCCCGTCCATAGGTTATTTGGACGGGGATTTAATTCTGCTAAAAATAAAAGCTTATTCTATTACTCTAATTGAGCAAAACCGTTCAAATAAGGGTTAATCCACCTGGGGTCGCGGCAGTACTTTTGCCAGTTCAGCGATTTCCGGCACCCGGTTCTCCCATTCGATGGCCATCAGATGAACGCCGGCGATGCCCTCCATTTCCTTGAATTCTTCGATTTGCTCGCAGGCCATCTTGATGCCTTCATCGGCGACTTTGCCTTTGCCGGCGCCCTGCAGTCTTTTAATGACATCATCAGGCACATCCATTCCGGGAACCTTGCTCTTCATGTAGCGGGCCATACCAACACTTTTCATCGGGGTCACACCGGCCAGGATATGGACTTTTTCGGTCAAACCCATGTCGTTGGCCTGTTTGACCCATACGCGGAATTTTTCCATATTGTAAATGCACTGAGTCTGAATAAAATCCACCCCGGCGTTCACTTTTTTGGCCAGACGGTGCACCCGCCATCTAAAGGGTTCTGCAAAAGGATTGGCGACCGCACCGATAAACATGCGCGGCGGTCCTTCGATGTCTCCGCCGCTCATGAATTTGCCTTCATCCCGCATGCCCTTGACCATGCTGATCAGCTGCATGGAATCCATGTCAAAAACGCCCTTGGCGGTGGGATGATCGCCAAACTGCTGATGGTCGCCTGAAAGACACAGCATGTTTTTGATACCATGGGCATAGGCACCCAGGATATCGCCCTGCATGGCCAAACGATTGCGATCGCGGCACACCATCTGAAAATTGGGCTCCAGACCTTCCTGGATCAAAATAAGACAGGCAGCCCAGCTTGACATGCGCACGACGGAAGTCTGGTTGTCCATGATGTTGACCGCATCCACATTTCCCTTCAGGTGGGCCGCTTTTTCCCTGACTTCCTGGGCGCTGGTTCCGCGAGGCGGTCCCAGTTCACCGGTAAATGCAAAATGGCCCGCCTTCAAAACCTTCTCTAAATTACTGCCTGATTTCATTTTAATTTCCTTTGAGCTCATGGTAATTTATATATCGGAATTTCTACAAATAACTGGAATTACAGTATTTTTACGGATATTTTCTTGATGAGCCGTATGGAATAATGGAATATTGGGGCGAAGCCCCTTATTCTTCCGGCTTTTTATATCCGGGCTGGATCAGGGTGCGCGGCACCTGGTTGTGCCAGTCCACCGCCGGTGCAATCTCCAGAATGCAGTCCAGCCGGCCCTGTCTTTCCAGGCGCTCGTATATCTGGTACCAGGCACAGGGTTGGTCGATGTTTATCTCGCAACTGCCCTGGTTGGTGCCGCCGCAAGGACCGTTATAAAGTCCTTTGGCACACATGGTTACCGGACATATCCCGCCGGTCAGACCGAGCACGCAGCTGCTGCAGGAGCGGCATCTTTCTTCATACCATCCCACCCCCTGGTTGACTGCCAGACCGGAAGTGTCCACCGCGGGGAAAAACAGGTATATCCGGAAACCTTTCAGCCAGAAACTGGATGCCGACGCCGCAGGCCATTGACAGGAAGGCATCATAGTCTTTTACCACATCATCCAGCTCTGCCAGATATTCCCGATCACACTGCCTTTCAACCGTTTGGGCCCCCAGTTCAAGGGGATTGTCGTCCAGCTTGCGGGCCATCTCCAACTCGGTGTTCAGGACGTCAACCTCTTTTTCTCCACCGGCAAGGCACACCGCCACACAGGTGCCGCACCCCACGTTAAGAACCTTTCTGAAGTCTTGGAGCAAATTTTTTATTTCTTCAAAAGGTTTTCTTTTGGCAACGATCATTTTTCCTCCTAATTAATTACATGGCCGACTCAGGATGAAAAACCAAAACATCCTGGAGGTCTTCTCCCAGGTACACCCTTTCATTCGGTCCCAGTATCCCTAAAGAAAGGCAGATGAGGGTCCACATGTGAACGACGGGATAATTGCCGCCGTAATGCTCACTGAGCTCATGAATCTGGGCATGGCAATTATGGCAGCCGGCGATACAGTAATCTGCGCCGGTTTTCTTGATCTGCTCGTCCTTCAGCCGGCCGAATTCCAGACGCTCCTCTTTCATGCCGGACTGGAGGAATCCGCCGCCGCCCCCACAGCAATAATTGTTGGACCTGTTGGGGGTCATATCGACAAAGTTTTCTTCCCCGACGACCGATTTGACCACAAATCGCAGATCTTCGGCAATCGGTTCCCCATAGCTCTTGCGCACGATCTGACAGGGGTCCTGGACGGTAAATTTAATTTTCAGGTCCTTGTTCCAATCCGAATTTACCTTGAGCTTTCCCTCGCGGATCCATTTGGCATAGTATTCATAGATGTTCTTGACGACAAAGTTGTGCTCGATGTTGAATTTTTTCAGTCCTGCCAGGACTGAGAAGGTTACGTGCCCTCATTCGGTGTTGAGAAAGATCTTACAGCCCAGGTCATCGGCCTGTTTGGCCGCCGTGCGGACAATGTGCTCCCAGGCGTCGTTGTCGGCCAGAAACATGCAGTAGTTTTCTCCACCCCATCCCTTGGAACCATAGGTCCAGTCAACCCCGGCAACATCTAAAATCTTCCACAGCGGCACCATTTCGTCGGGTTCGGTGACCGGTTCGCGGGAGTTCTGATTCAAAATAAATTCAGCACCCTGCTTGTCGATGGGCGCCTGCATGTCTTTAAATTCGGGTTGTGCTTCCTGGTATTCTTCCAGCACGTCTTCCACCACGAAGGTGAAATCTTCCGGGCTTGCCCCCATGGCACTGCAGCTGTCATTTTTCAGCGCCATGTCGCAGGAGCCCAGAATGCCCTTGGGGCGCTCCTCGCGGGGTCTTTTAGCCCTGATATTGAAGATAAGCTGCGGAATGTCGATTTTCATGGGACAGACATAGACGCAGCGCTGGCACATGGTGCACATCCAGGGCCAGTCCGACTGTAAGATCTCCTCGTCCAGACCCAGGGCCGCCATGCGCAGGAATTTTCTGGGATCCATGTTGTCCAGGCCCGTGGCCGGGCATCCGGAAGAACAGGCCCCGCATGTCAGGCAAAGGTTCAAATTCCCGTCATCGGGCAAAAGGTTTTTGACTTCGTCGATCAACATGCTTTGCTTCTTACCACCGAGAGCTATGATATTCTCTGGCATAATTGCCTCCCTTTTCTAGCTTTTTTAGTACCCATTTATTGAAATCACATCATGTTTGCACATGATTTATGCCATAGCCAGATTGAATATTTAAGCAATTCTACCCGTCGTGAGCCTCCCTTCGAGAACCTCAGGGTCTACGACAGAGTCTAACGACTGGGTCGAACGATCGATTTTAATAAAAAAGACAGAGCGAACCTACTCCGCCGAAAAGGCTACGAAGGCCAGGAGCGATACCACAAATCTTCAATCGTCAATCGTCAATATTCAATCCCGGCTTGTCCGGGTTGGGATTGCCCTTATCGTTTAAGGGGCTTGGCCCCAGCGACCGTATGTGCGCCGTCATCTCTTTGGCATAGGCCGCAAAGGTCGGTCCCTCACCGGATGAAAGATTGTACATTCGGACACGGTCTGCTTCCAGGCCGATTTCCTCAAGCAGCGTGCGCACGTACTCGACCCGTTCCCGGGCCCGGAAATTGCCTTCATTATAATGGCAGGTGCCCTCCAGGCATCCGACGACATAGGCCCCGTCGGCACCCTTTTGGATGGCCCTGAGCAAGTGCAGGGCATCCACTTTTCCGCTACATGGCACCCGAATGATCTTTACGTTTGCAGGGTAGTCCAGTCGCATGGAACCTGCCAGGTCCGCGGCGGAGTACCCTCAATAATCACAGCAAAAAGCGATGATGTTGGGTTCGAACTCGTCGCTCATATTTTCCTCTCTGCAAAAGAAATGCCTAAATTGCCTAAAGTGAACTAAAGTGCCTAAAATATTGGCTGATTAAGTTGATTGGGTTGACTGGTTGATTGAGTTGAAGGAAATCGGTCCTTTCACCTCAATAAATCGTCCACCCTAGTCAATTCAGCTAATCAATCGCTAATTAGCCATTTTGTTGGGTTTCGCTGATAGCACAAAAATGGCTGACAAGTAGACAAGTAGGTTGGGTTGAGGAACGAAACCCAACAAAGATATCGGGATGCTCAACCCAACCTACGAATAAGCCGTGGCCGATGTTAGAACCAAGCCCCCTATACGCTATCATTCCACCTTCCACATTCCCACTTCCACATTCTTCTCTCTGCCCATGCTCTCAGCACTATCATTCCGCATTCCGCATTCCAACTTCCGAATTCAATCTATTCCGCATTCCAACTTCCGAATTCTACTTCAGCCTCCGCCAGCAGGGCATCAATTTTGCAGGTTATCTGGTTGTCTTCGTAAAAGCTCAGCTGGATCGTCTCTCTGGGACATACCGCCGTACAAACGCCGCACCCGTGGCACAGGGCCTCGTCGATTTCGATGACGCCCTTTTCGGAATTGAAGGCCGGCACGCTGAAGGGACATGAGCGCACGCAGGTCAGGCATTTGACGCAGTAATCGGTATCAACCTTGGCTGTTATGGCCGACAGAATGATCTCGTCTTTGGCCAGAAACGTTGTGGCTCGCGAGGCGGCCGCCTGGGCCTGGGCGATGGTTTCCGATATCAGCTTCGGCCCATGGGCCACTCCGCACAGAAAAATACCATCGCCGCCCATATCCACGGGTCTGAGCTTGACGTGCGCTTCCAGTAAAAACCTTCGGGATTGCGGTTCAGTTTCATGATCTTGCTTAGCGCTGCGGTATCTTCGGCCGCAACACCGCGCTCAGCGCCAGAAGATCGCATCGGATTCTGACATCACTTTGCAGGACATGGTCTTTAACCGTCACCTGAACCCCCTCAGATGATGAT
>PVMK01120410.1_pt1 | contig 15867 bp, 13 predicted proteins | sample 1853481 | NCBI WGS metagenome assembly PVMK01 (sample SAMN08533507, study PRJNA380276) | Marine sediment metagenome, whole genome shotgun sequencing project.
AATTCAATGGGGAAGGAATAATTATTGTACTGGGTCTAGGCCTGGGATATCATGTTGCAGAATTATTCGATAGATACAATGATGCTACCATTGTTGTCATTGAGTCTGATCCAGATATTGTTGAATTGGCTAAGGAGCATGGACCGAAGCTAGATGACAGTATAGTGTTTATCACTGGCAGTTCACCGGAAGAGACAATAAGAAGCATAACCCAACATCAGATAAGCAGCGGCTTTAAACCGGTTACAGTATTTACACTCTCATCAGCCGTATCTGCATTTCCTTCTTTTTATGATCCGATACTTTTATCTCTTAGAAACATTGAATCGGTGAAACTCTGGGACAGGTTGAGATATCCGAAATATCAGACAGAAAGCCTGACAGTTCTGATGATTGATTCCGGATATTTTCTATTATCTGAAGCTGAAAAAGCTTTAACGTCCCTGGGCCATAAGGCTGTAAAGGTCCAGGTGCAAAAGAGCGATCATGGCGACAAGGTAATTTCCGGCTTTATTGAAGCGATAGTTAACTATAAACCGGATTTCCTGTTAACGGTAAATCATTTAGGACTGGATGAAGAGGGGAAAATATCAGATTTTCTCCAATCAATAGAAATGCCTGTTGCATCATGGTATGTAGACAGTCCAAATCTTATAGTAAAGGCATTTGATAAGAATGTTTCTCCATATATGGCTCTTTTCATGTGGGACAGGTCTTATATAAATGATATGAAGTCAATGGGATTTGAGTCTGTTGAGTACCTGCCTCTTGCTACGGATGAAAAAGTCTTCAGGCCATTGATTAGCAAAAAACACAAAAAGAAACTCTCAAAATATATCTGCGATCTCAGCTTTGTCGGAAATTCCATGGTTGAACCTGTTGAAGAATGGATTGCCAGATTAAATGATGATATCAGGCCGATAGCTGAAAGACTTTCAGAAAGTTTCAGCAGATCTTCAAGTATGGTTGAGATGGTGAAGGAAAATGAACTTGTACAAGTGGAGAGATTAACGGAAAAGGCAAAAATGGATCTTGAAGCTGCAGTTATCTGGAAGTCCACATTAAATTACAGGCTTGGATGCATTAAGGAGTTAAGTAAACTCGGGCTGAGAATATATGGTGATATGCAATGGAGAAGCATACTTGATGATAAGGTTGATATATACGAGCCGCTTAACTATTACAAGGATCTTCCATTTCTTTACAATGCCTGTAAAATCAACTTTAATGCCACTAGCCTGCAGATGAAGGAGGCCGTGAACCAGAGGGTGTTCGATGTTCCGGCTTGCGGGGCTTTTTTGCTGACCGACCATCAGGGAAGCCTGGATGGCCTTTTTGTTATGGATACAGAGGTTGTCACTTATAAAGATAAGGAAGAAATACCGGAACTTGTTAAATTTTACCTCAATAATCCGGAGAAGAGGGAAAGCATTGCTTTAAAAGCAAGAGAAAGGGTTTTAAAAGATCATACATATAAACACAGGCTTGAAAAAGTGATTGATATTATGAAGGGGAAATACGCATGAAAACTCAGTCTCGACGATAACAATGAATGAACCGGAAAGAATGGATGCTATTGAACTGAAAAACAGGAAACATAAATCTCTTGAGATAGACTCTAATTAAAGATAAAGGATGTATTTATGAAAATAGAGAATCTTGAAATATTAGAAATAGTAAAAAACAATACTCTGCCAAATAGCACGAAAACAAGTCTATTGCGTAATTGGGTGTATCGCAATGCAGCATATAATCCAAATGGAGGAGAGGTTAATGATTATCTTGCCAATAATGCACCTGCTTTAAATATAGATGATGTTTTTGCAATATGCTTACAGAAGGGGGTAACATGTGGGGGTTTTGCAGAGCTATTAAGACGCTTATATATGGAATTGGGATATTTCTCTTGTGTTATAAGCTTTGGTAAGCCTGGCACTCCTTATACTCATTCTGCAACTCTTGTTTTAATATTAGACGATGGAGATGATAGAGTAATACTGCAGGATCCCACCTTTAATATGACATTTATGGATAGTCATGGACACATTCCCTCTGTTAATAATCTGTTTCAAGATAGTCTTTCGCAGAAAGGATGCCCATACTACCGTGTTTACGATACTGGGATAGTTGGTAAAAATAAAACTATTAATCCGGAAGCATTTTATAAACACCCTTATTATCCTCTTATAAGGGAAGATGGAGAGTATAAAGTTGTGCTGACATTTGAAGGTTACAACATGGCAGTTAGTACTCAGGCAAAAGCTGAAGGACTGCATTATGAAGATGTTTATTTTGATCCTGTAGAAACCTTCTGGTATTTTGGACTTGATGCTATTCCTTCATTATATAGGGATAATTATTTCCAATCTATTCCTGTTACTGAAGGGAATACTTTTAATACGACAACTCCATGAAGTTCTAATTATTCAAAATTTGGGATTTTAATAGAAAAATAAATGACCTTTCCCTGATAAAATAGACACCAGGTTAAATTTATTGGTGAGGACTTGTCGGTCTGCATACACAACATATGAAATAAGAAGTTCTTCTAATACTAAGAAGAATATCCTCCTTAAAATATCCTAAAACACATTCAAGCTGAAAAAAATATTGACGTCAATGAATTGACTAATCCTTCATATCAAAAAATGAAAAAAATAAACTTTGTCTATCCCTATATCGTAATTCATTATTAATCAAGCACTTATGAATTATTCATAGTATCGGTTCCCTTATCTAGAACTTGGCAAGGGAATTGCATCATAACGCACAGGATTAATAGCATGACAGGAGTGAAGTGTTAAAACTGGATTATGAAATTTGAAAAAAACATACTGGAACTAAGACAAACTGAGCCGGAACTGGCAGATATAATATCAAACGCCGGACAGTCTTCCGACATAATGATTTCTGAATCAAAGTCAGGTCCGCTGACACTGAGAGTAAGAAATATCTATATACATAGCTTGTATGATCCTGTAAAGGAAGCAGTTGAGTGGGTGAAGAGCTATGAACAAAATATGTGCAGGGCTGACAACATTGTGGTATTTGGTTTCGGGCTTGGACATCACTTAATTGAACTCTGTAAAAGAACTAATAAAAAAATCATAGTCTTTGAGCCAAACCTGAGCTTGCTAAAGGCGGTAATGCATGTTGTTGATCTGAACGCTGTTCTTTCAAGAATGAAAATCATTACAGATTACTCATCTCCATATTTAAAGGGTGAAACAGTTGTGATGACTCTTAAGCCATCAATAAATCTGAACCAGGAATATTTTGATCAGGTCCTTTCAAAATTAAAAGTCAGGGATATATTAGGTAATGGTTTAAGGATTATGGTTGTTGGTCCTGTATTTGGAGGCTCACTTGAAATTGCCAGGTACTGCTCATCATCATTAATAAATATGGGACATACCGTTGAACTTGTTGATAACAGCAGATTTGAGGACACATTATTTCATATAAAGGAAATTACAAAAAATAAAAACCATTATAACGCTCTGGTTGATCAGTTATCACATTTGCTGTCAGAATTTGTAATGGCAAGGTGTGAAGCGTTCAAGCCTGATATTGTTCTTGCTCTTGCCCAGGCCCCGTTAACACCTGAGATTATGAATAAAATCCGACAATATGGTGTTAAAACCGCCTACTGGTTTGTTGAAGATTTTAGATATATGAAGTACTGGAGACAGATAGCAGGCAGTTTTGATTATTTTTTCACTATCCAGAAGGATGATTTTTTTGATGAGCTTCAACAGTCTGGTTTAAATAATTATCATTATTTGCCTATGGCTGCATTTCCGAATGTGCATAAAACTGTGGAGATGACTGAAGAAGAAATAAAATATTACGGAAGTGATGTCTCATTTGTAGGAGCGGGTTATTACAACCGCAGGCATTTTTTGAGTGGCCTTATTGACTATGATCTTAAAATCTGGGGTACTAACTGGGACATGCATTCAAAGCTTTCCAATTACATTCAGAGATCAGGCAGCAGAGTGGGTACAGATGAGATAGTAAGGATTTATAACTCATGCAGGATTAATATTAATCTTCATTCATCATCATACCATAAAGGCATAAACCCCTTTGGTGACTTTGTTAATCCAAGAACATTTGAAATAATGTCTTGCGGTGGCTTTCAGCTTGTAGATCGAAGGAGTGGGCTCAATGGATTGTTTGAGGAAGGAGAGGAAGTTGTTATATTTGATGACCTGAATGATCTGAGGCAGAAAATTGATCATTATCTGAAGCATCAGGATGAAGCATATAGAATCTCAGAGAATGGAAAAAACAGAGTAATAACAGATCATACATATGAGAAAAGAATGGAGGAGATGCTTGAAATTATTGTTGCAGACAGATTCGAGCCTGCCTCCTGGGGCGATGATAGAGAATCTGTAGAAGACCTGCTCAGAGAAGCTGGTGAAACAACAGAGCTGGGGGAATACCTTTCACACTTTGCAGACCGTGAAAGAATAAACCTGTCAGACATTACGAAAGAAATATCAAATGGTGATGGCGAACTATCAAAAACAGAAGCGTTATTACTTATGATGAAAGAATTTACAGGCTGAATAATTTGAAAGAGATATTGATCATAAACCTGACCAGAATGGGGGACCTGCTCCAGACTACGCCGCTTATGGCCGGTATTAAGTCAAAATATCCTGACAGCAGGATTACTATTCTGGTGAGTTCCGCTTTTACGGAAGTATGTAAGGGTATCCCGTACATCGACGATCTGATGGACTTTGACATGAAAGGATACTTTTTGAGACTTAAAGAGGGAAAGCACTCTCTAATTGAGAATTACAGAATTCTGGATACTCTGGTCAACAGCATTAATCATAAGGAATATGATCTTGCGGTAAATGTAACTCATTCATCAGTCAGCGCAGTTCTTGTATCGCTCATAAGGGCAAAAGAGGTAAGGGGATTTACAATAAGCTCTGAAGGACACAGAGTGATAAAACACCCGTGGGTCAGGTATTTCTTCAACGTTATACCCAACAGGAATTACAATCCTTTTCATATAGTTGACATGTATCTGAAAATCGGAGATGTAAAGCCGGCGACCAGAGGACTGGTTTACAATGTGTCGGAAGAGGATGAATTAAAGGCTGAACAGATATTGAGCAAAGAAGGGGTGCATGAGAATGATGTTCTGGTTGGGTTTCATCTGGGCGCAAGTAGAGATGAAAAAACATGGCCTGTATCTTCCTATGCAGAGCTTGCTGACATGATACACGAGAAATTTGGAGCCCGTATTCTTTTATTTGGCACTCCGGGCGAGGCTGACCTGGCAGCGGAATTTGAAAAATGTGCTAAAACCAGGCCGGTTAATTTAGTAGGAAAAACAGGCGTTGGAGAACTGGCAGGGGTCCTGAAAAAATGCAGGCTCTTTATAAGTAACGACACTGGACCTCTTCATGTTGCAACCTTAGCAGGAACAAAAGTAATAGATATTTCAATGGCTAATGTACATTTTAGGGAAACAGGACCCTATGGTGAAGGGCATTATGTTATACAGGCTGATCTGGCCTGTTCCCCCTGTGGATTTGATGTGCAGTGCAATGACAGGGTTTGTAAGTCGGTTGTGACGCCTGTAAATGTATTTGAGGTTGTAAAAATGGCGCTGACCGGAACAGACGAAAAAAATATTGATCTTACTAAAATGAAGCAGGTACAGGTATATAAATCTCATTTTAAGGATGACGGGTACCTTGACTTTGCTCCACTTATACAACGCTCTCTTGATATTACCGAACTTTATCGCACTATATACAGGCCTGTTTTGAACCTGGAATCAAAAAAGATAAACAGCAAGGTTGACATGCTATGTGAGGGTATATGCAAGGAAATATCCGGTTCCTATGCAGGTGATAACCTGAGTCAGTGCATGGATATACTACAAAAGGATTCAGTAGTACTGGAAAACTTTGTTAGTTTAACTAAAAAGAGTTTAAATATTTTAAGGGTTCTTGTTGATGAAGTCAGGAAAGACAAGCAGGACATTAATAAAATCAAAGAATTATGGCAGAAGATTGAACCTCATGAAAATCAAATTGAAATGATAGGCCATACGCATCCCTGTTTCAGGCCGTTAACATTGATCTTTATGTACTCAAAAGAGGCCCTGGAAGGCAATGATCTGAAGGTGCTGGCAGAAAAGTCTCTGGAGATATATGAAGACCTTTTGACAAAGTCTGAAAATATGCAAAAAATAATTATCAAAATTAATATATTTCTGAAAAGGATTACAAAAAGTGAAAGTTTTGCCATGACGTCTTAACTTAATATGAAAAAATTAAAAGAATCATAATGCAAACTATTGTTGTATAAAAACTAGGAGGAAAAATGAACGAGACAAAGGTTAAATCAGAACAACCTGAGCTGCTTGCTGCTATAAAAAACAGTATCAGTGATGCAAGACAGGTTGTGAAAGAACTTGCTGAAGTATTTGCTGAAAGAATACAGCCTTTACGATTAGAAGAAAGTGAAGCAGTATTCAATGACCTGACCCAGAATATTTGTGATTTACAGGGGCTGATGGAATTCTTAACAGAGCTGAAGGACGGCATGCATTATTTTGAAGGGTTTGAATTGCCGTCTGATCCCATTTCATCTAAAGAGGAAGGGTTGAAGCTTTTCAAGGAAATGCTTGCATCAATGGAATCAAAGGACTGGATCATGCTGGCAGATCTCATAGAATATGAACTGTCTCCACTTCTGGTACAAGAGGAGGAGTGGTTGGGAAAACTTGATGAAAAACTAGTAGATTACGAAAGTTAGGTCCTGTTCAAGGTTTAACGGGAACTAACCGATAACAAAAGAGAGGTCTATATTATATTTATTCATAGATATAGATAATATTCAATTTGTAAAACCTGTATAAGGGAGCGAAACGGTTGTGAAGAAAGCTGAATTTAAAGTTCTTGTTGCGGAAGATGATGATATAGTCAGGGATGTAATAGTCAAATTCTTAACAAATGAGGGTTATTCCGTAGTTGTCGCCAATGATGGTCTTGAGGCTATTAAGATGCTCAGACTTGAAGACATTAAGCTTGTCCTTTCCGATTTGAGGATGCCCGGTGCGGACGGTATGGAAGTGTTGCGGTCGTCAATGAGGATCAATCCCAATATTGCGGTAGTAATTATTACGGCGTATGGAACACTTGATACGGCCCTTGAGGCCATGAATGAAGGGGCCTATGACTATGTTGTAAAGCCATTTGTTATGCAGCAGTTGCTGTTGGTTGTAAGAAATGCTTTTAAAATGGCCATGTTAATGGAAGAAAATAATATGATGGCAGACCAGTTGAAAGAAACATATAGAAAGCTGGAATCCATCAAAAAAGCCGGTGTTCAGAATACTGTGATTATTGACGAACCTGAAGATAATAAAGATGAAATAAGTAATGAAAGTGACGGGAATTTGGAAAGCATTAAACAATACAATTTACTGGTTAATGAATTGAAAATAAAGTGATATTAAATTTGGAATAAATATTATAGAGATGCGCTGGAGGCAGAAGTGATGGATGAAAAAGGACAGTCAAAAAAAAATGATGAGAGAAGAAGTCACTTCAGAATCGATGATGTGATATCTGTGGTTGCAAACCCTATTCATATAGATAAAGAAAAAAGTGAAGAATTTGCAAAATCTATTGCTACTTCCAGGGCGTTTCCAGTTATTGAAGGCCAGACTACAGACACAATAAATGATGAAAGCATTTTGCCAAAGGATCCGGACAATAAAAAACTATATGCAATGATGAATGAGCTGAAAGCAAAACTTGATTTCATTATCAACCAGTTTATTCTGAAAAAAGAAGGACTGAATGAGCCTGAAAAGAAATTTGTAAACATAAGCGCTTCCGGTATCAGGTTTACTGTTGATTATGATGTTAAAGAGGGTGAGATTATGGATATAAAACTGCTCTTGCCAACATATCCTCCTGTGGCGGTATTTGCATATGGAGAGGTGAAAAGATCAGTGCCTATTGAAGACGGCAAATATGATATAGCACTTGAGTATCTTAATATGTCTGATTCTGTAAAGAATGAGATCATACAGTATGCATTTGCTCAGCAGCGGGATTCAATCCGTAGAATAAAAGATACAGAAAATAATGAATAAAGCGAGCATTTTGGGAGTCCTAATCGGTATACTGGCTATCGTTGGCGGTAACGCCCTTGAAGGTGGCAGTGCAGCTTCCATGCTACAGGGATCAGCAGCGCTGATTGTATTCGGTGGCACTCTCGGAGCAACTATCTTAAGTTTTTCAGGAAAAGACATAATGCTGGCCGGAAAAATGCTGAAAAGCGTTTTTGTTGAAAATAAAATGCTTCCTGATGAAACATCAATTATTTCAGATATGGTCAAATTTGCATCAAAGGCCAGAAAGAACGGGATACTTTCACTTGATAAGGATATTGCCAAACTGGAGTACGGTTTCTTCAGGAGGGCTGTAAGGCTTGCAATTGATGGGATAGACCCAAAGACTATCCAGAGCACACTTGATCAGGAGAACAAGACCTTTGAAGAAGAGAGGGGAAGGGCTGCAAGGGTATTTGAAGCTGCAGGAGGTTATGCACCTACAATCGGAATTATAGGCGCTGTATTGGGGCTTATACATGTAATGGAAAACCTGAGTGATCCAAGCAAACTTGGCTCGGGAATTGCCGTGGCATTTGTGGCAACAGTTTATGGTGTTGCTTCGGCAAACCTTATTCTGCTGCCAATGGCAAAAAAAATGATCAATAATATAAAAGATGAAATATTTCTCAGAGAGATTATAGTGGAGGGGGTATCGAGTATACAGGCTGGCAAGAGTCCCTTTTATCTTAAGGAACACCTTAACGCTTTTGCATCGGGAAAGCATACAATCTGATAAAAGAATAAATACAGTTCGAACTACTGACGGAAGATATTATGAGAAAGAGAAGGGATAGAGTTGAGAATACTGAGAATGTCGAAAGATGGATGGTCTCATACGCGGACTTTGTAACATTGCTTTTTTGTTTCTTTACAGCTATGTACGCTATCAGTAATGTTGACGCTAAAAAACTTGACCAATTTGCTTCTTCCATGAAAACTGCATTTAATGACGGTGTAGAACAAAAACAGTTCTCGGTTATTGATGATGTTAAGGTGATACTACCTACTTCGAATGAGACAGAAGAAAATGTAAGGGATATGTTGAGTACAATCATAAAGGAATCAGGTGGGGCTATAGATGTTAAAAGGGATAAAAGAGGGATTGTTATTGCTGTTGCAGATAAAATGTTATATACATCAGGTTCAGCCAGCCTTAAAGAAGAAGCTATGGATTTTCTTGATCAGTTAGCGCAGCCCATTATTGATTATCCCAATCCGGTACGGATAGAAGGGCACACAGACAACATTCCCATTAGCACAGAAGCATTCCCTTCAAACTGGGAACTCTCAGCATCCCGGGCAATAAATATTGCAAAATATTTTGTAGATAAACACGGAATAGACCCTGGAAGAATTACCTCTATAGGTTATGCAGAACATAAACCTTTAACATCAAATGATAGTCCTGATGGAAGGGCAAAAAACCGTAGGGTTGATATTGTATTGCTTAGTGTGTCGGAGAGCAAAAAAGAACCGCTTTAGGGAATTACAAATTTCAAATTACGAATTACAAATCCATCCTCCTCCTCAGTAACCTGCTACGGAGGACGGGTCCATGCATTAATTGCTCAATTTCAAATAACCTCTGAGATAAAAGCCAGCCAGCTTTTCTTTTGTAATTTGGAATTTTTAATTTGTAATTTATTTGTTTTTTGAATGGTACTTTAAAAATATTGTCGGTTTCTGACAAAATAGGAGCCATGACCGAGCCGATAAAAGACAGCGAAGAAGAACTTGAACAACAGTCACTGTTATTCAGGCAGATTTATAAGAGCCAGAAGTGGTGGCAGAACATTATTGATGCTATTACAGACTATCTCTTTGTAATTGACCGGGATTACAGGATTCTGAGGACTAATAAGGCCTTTGCAGGTCTTTTTAAAAAAGAGCCTGCCAATATAATAATGAAGCCTTATTATGAACTTTATGGTCTGACTGCACCTCATGAATGGGCGACATTTCCAAAGGAGGGTTCAGAGATTCAGCCAAAATCCATAGAAAGGGAAATGGACGGCTCTACCTATATGATAAGTTCCTTCCCGATATACTTTGATGAACATGATGCTACTGTTTATATAATGAAGGATATTACTGAGACCAGAAGATTAAAGGACCAGGTCTATCACCTTGAAAAACTGTCATCTCTTGGCACACTGACTTCAGGAGTTGCCCATGAAATCAATAATCCTTTGACAGGCATTATCGGGTACACTGAAATGCTTTTAATGAAGACTGATGATGAAACTACAAAGAAGTATCTGCAGAATGTCTATGATGCAGCAATTAGATGTAAAAGAATTGTTGAAAATATGTTGACTTTTGCAAGACAGAATACTGCTGAGAAGAGCATCGAAAACATCAACGATATAATAGAGAAGACAATTGAACTACATGAATATTTGCTTAAGTCTACCAATATAAAAATAATTAAAAATTATGATAAAGTCCCTGCGGTGTCCATAGACCGTCAACAGATCCAGCAGGTCCTGCTCAATCTTCTTATTAATGCTGAGCATGCTATTTCTGAATCTAATGTGAAAGGTGAAATTGGGTTCAGGACTTCCTATAATGAAACGACGGGAAGTGTTGTTGTCATTGTATCTGATAATGGAGCAGGAATACCTGAGGATGTCTTGCCAAGAATATTTGATCCTTTTTTCACTACTAAACCTGTGAACAAGGGGACGGGGCTTGGTCTTTCCATAGCTCACGGTATAGTAGCTGAGCAGGGCGGTACTATAGAAGTTGAAAGTATAATTGGCAAGGGCACTTCATTCATAATAAACCTTCCCTGTTCATAAGATGTAATTAAGGGTTCGAGGATTCAAGGGGTCAAGGATATAGGGCCGTTATTTAGATCTTTTAACAGTAGCTAACCTTGCTTCAGGATTCAATAATTCAACGAAGATGATTCTATGAAATTTATTACATCACTTGAACCCTCGGCCCCTGGGACCCTTGATATCGGATGAGAATTAATCAGGTAATGGACTTAGAATATTTGTATAGTTTTACTGTTAAGCGCATATAACACTAGAAGATTGGCTTCCACCCACTCTTATCGATAACTGGAGAGAAGCCATCGTTTTCGGGAGCAAAGTCAGATGGGTCTTTTTCTACGGGATCAGGAGGAGAAGGCTGATCATTATTCTCTACCGGTACATCAATAATTATATTAATTGCATCCCTGTCATTATTCCCTCTGGCTGTAATAGTTGATTGATCAATAAGATTCATTAGCTCTTCAGAGATGTTCCCTTTGTGATTAAATGCAGGAGAGTAGTCATCTTTTTGTGAAGCAGAGTCTATCTGGCCTTCTTCGGGTATAGATTCGGGAATTGCTATACTTGGATTCCATCCTTCTTTACCAAAAACAGGTGAGAAATTATCTTTTTGTGAACCTTGGCCGGTCTGGTCTTTTTGGGACATGGATTTGGGAATGACTATATTGGCTTTCCATTTTTCTTTATCGATAACAGGTTTGAATTGATTATTTGAAAGACTATTATCCATCTCTTTTTCTATGGTGGTAGAAGGAGAAGCGGCATTCTGACTATTATTTTCTGCCGGGGCATTAACAAGGGTATTCGTTGCATCCTTGTCATTATTCCCTCTTGCCGTAATAGTTGATTTGTCAATAAGATTCATTAGCTCATCAGAGACTTTTTTCCCGGGATCTGTTGGCTTTTTTGTCAATATCTGTCTTTTTTGTTTCTTTCTGGGGAATTTCAGAATTATGCTTATCCGTCTGTTTCGGGCATCATTTGGATTATCCTTCACTAGGGGTGCAGTATCTGCGAACCCTGCGACACTGATAAGTCTTTTTGGATCAAGACCATTCGCCTCAAGCTCTCTTCTTGCTGCTGATGCCCTCTCGGTTGAGAGTTCCCAGTTACTATAATTTTTGCCGGCAAAGGGCATAGCATCTGTATGTCCTTCTATGCTTACCCTGTTTTTAAGGGATTTTATATTTTCTCCAATGACACGGAGGACCGCTTTGGCTTTGGGAGTCATTTTATTACTTCCACGTTCGAACATGGTACTGCCTTCATTATCGGTAAGGTGTATCCTTATTCCATCCCGGACTTTCTCTACTAATACCTGGTCTTCAAGGTCTCCGAGTTTACTAGCAATTGCGTTATTCAAGGTTTCTTCAATATTTTCAGCTGATTCATCATCTCCCTCCTTTTCTGTTATCACTTTTTCTGAACCTGCTGAAGTATTCTTAAAAATATCATCATCACTTCCGCTCATGAATGAACTCCCGCTTTCGGTATAGAGACTGAAGTGTTGGTAGTATTCAGCAACACGGGCCCTTTTTTCGTCCGAAGTCATGGAGAGAAGCCATAAGAGGAGGAAAAAGGCCATCATGGCAGTGACAAAGTCAGCATAAGCGACCTTCCATGCACCGCCGTGGTGACCAGCAGCTGTAACTTTCTTTACTTTCTTAATAATTACAGCGTTGCGATTGCTCATGCTCTTAGGGCGTCTTCAAGCTCAGTGAAGCCCGGCTTCGCTGATGAAGGAATTACCCGTCTTGCATACTCTACAGCTATTTGAGGAGCAGCGCCTCCGACAAATGATACCAGCGCTATCTTTATTACTTTGAAGGCAATCAGATCTTCTTCAGCGATATATTCAAGATTTGTCCCGACAGGACCGACAAATCCGTAGCTTAATAAAATTCCCAGGAAAGTTCCCACAAGAGCAGCACCTATGCTGTGTCCCAGCACTTCAGGCGGTTCATTAATTTTACCCATTGTTATGACAACACCAAGGACAGCTGCAACAATACCAAGTGCAGGAAGACCGTCAGCAATTTTTGTAATGGTGTGTGCCGGAATCAAAGCTTCATGATGGTGGGCTTCCATCTCGATTTCCATGATATCGTCAAGTTCATGAGGTGTGACATTGGTAGATATTATTACTTTAAGATTGTCACATAAGTAATTCAGGGCATGATGATTTTTTAGAATACTCGGGTATTTGCTGAATATGGGACTTTCTTCAGGTTTTTCAATATCTCCTTCAATCGCTATGAGTCCTTCTTTTCTCATCTTTGAGAAGACTGCATTCAGTACCCCGAGAACTTCAAGGATTTCTCCTTTGCTTAGACTTTTTGCTGTAAATACACGCATTGAAGTCTTTAAGACTTGGCCTAGTACTTTTACCGGGGATGAAATAATAAAAGCGCCTACTGCAGCACCGCCAATAATAAGAAGCTCAACGGGTTGATAAAGAACATGCAGGTTACCATGTTCCAGTATGTATCCCCCTATAACGGAGCCAGTGACAACTATGAAACCTATTATTACAAACATTCAGTTCCTTCCTAAATAATAATTATCTTTCTATTATTCCCGAGTTCTTTTAGATCCTTCTATGTATATATTCGGTATATAAAAAACAAAACTTTAACTACAGAAATGTTCCGTTATCAGGCCTTAAGTAGTCAAAATAAAAAGGAAATTACGATACTCTTTTGGGATGCTGAAAATTGGAATCAGAATTGTTCTAAATCAACATATTGGACTCTATACTGACTCAGTAATTGAAACGATTGATCTAGCTTGGTCGTGTTTTGGAGATGGACTAGCGAGGTGAATTAATAATTAAACTTCAGGAAATTGCATGTTACTGTGTTGTGAAACTCCTTGTCTCACTATGTACTTTGCTATCATTCTCATCAGTGACAACAACTTTCCAGTAATAAGTTGTTCCTGATTTTAATCCTGATAATTCATAGGCAATTTCATTTTGAAGATTAACATCAGGTACTAAAGGATGCTCACATGAACTGCTTTCTTCACTCGTGCTTCCACAAGAGACTATAAACATGGCCGCAATCAATATCAGGACTACTAATAAGGCGAGTTTTCTCTTTTTACAATAAACACCCGAAAACACTATACCAAGTAAAAACATCCATGAGTTAATCCCGGCATAAAAGAATTTATAATTATTCCGACTTGCAATATTACTTTCCGATAAACATCCAGTAGTAAATCCTGAATCCTCACATACCTGTAACGTGTAGCTGACCTGATCACCATTAGGGTCTGTGCTTTTATTCCAGATAAATTGCTCTGTTGTTCTTGAACATTGCTGGCCTTCTGTTGGATAAACAAGCTGGGGCCTGGAAGGAGCATTGTTGTTGTGGGCTTTGATATCTAACTGTTGAGTATCTCCTGAACTGCCAACCTGGAATTCTCCTGCAGGAGGTGACGTAACAATTAGTTCTTCACTGTTAAAATAAACATGAATAACTGCTGTGTCCCCAATAAATGCTCCACCGGGCTGGTCCAGAGAATCGTATATCGGTATATCAGTGAAGTACCAGTCAAACAGGTTTAAACCGTCTGAATCTTCAGCAGCAGGGACATAAGCAGAACCGTCCAGTTTAGTTACTTCAAGGATATAGCCACTTTGTGACTGAGTTACAAGATTACCGTTTACAGAAAGAGTGCCTCCTACCCTGAACGGAACTGGAGGTATTGCATATGCACTGGTTATTGATATGAAAAATAACAAAAAACACAATATATATCGCATGGTCTTCACCTTATATCCCAATATTTATTGTTATTAAACTATGTGTCCTCATATATAATTCACTCAACGTCAAAAGATATACCCGGAGGCATTGGAGGTGGCTCAAGGCCACTAAATTGTTTTTGATCAGGAGGAGAATCATTATCAAGGTTATCGTCAACATCAATGAGTTCATCATGATCAGAAAGTTTATCTTGATTATCATGTTTTGATCCGTCGGCCCTATTAATTAAACTTGATGATTGTCTGATGTGTAAAGAAGGGTTGCTCTTATTCTTATTACTTATAGATTTACTATTGCTGCTCCTTTGAATTTCTCTTGTCTGCCTGGATAGGCCAGGGTTGTGCTCTATTTTCTTTATTTGCCCCTGATCATTAAAAGTCTTTCTATTATTAATCCGCTTGTTAAAGGTTGTTGAGTTCCCATTCATGCTGTCTGCTTTTGGCATTACCCAAATATTAATTGAGGATAAAATGTGGTTATTATAATTAAATAATGCAATAAAGCTTTGATTACTAAACATATCCATAAATATATCATCCAGAGTAAAATGATTATATGATTTAGTTAGAGCTACTTTAGACGGTTCACCATTAAGAATGATTTCAATACTGGATTCATGACCAATTTTTGATAATGCATCTGATATTGAGATATCTGAGAAATCAAATGACCAAGTCCTGTTTTGCTCAGCTATTACAGGATTATTCATAGCAAATAATCCTGTCGCAATCAGGATAAACAATGATATGTTAGACATATTAAATTTCATAATCTTTACTGATAAATATCATTATGGTAATGTCCAGTCTGTTGCTTCCAATGCATTGATCCAGTAACCATGATAAGGCACCATTATTTCTAAATCACTGAATTCCGGGTTCGCAGGATCATAAACTTTCCATTGTCCATTATCAAATGTCCAAACAGAAATGTATTTACCAACTATGGAAGAAAGCGCATTGCTGATTTCTAATGAAGTAGCAGAATTCAGCCCGATTAAATTCCAGCCTTTATTAAGAGTAATTACTATTGGTGCAGCTAAGCCTGATGTTAATTCTGTTAGATCCGCTACATTCTGCTACAATTCTGCTACAGTCAAAACATTGATAACATCATATTCTTATCATCTATCATCCCTTGATTATAG
>PVMK01122936.1_pt1 | contig 15867 bp, 14 predicted proteins | sample 1853481 | NCBI WGS metagenome assembly PVMK01 (sample SAMN08533507, study PRJNA380276) | Marine sediment metagenome, whole genome shotgun sequencing project.
TTGTTTTGGATCGGAAGTTTTGTGAGCGACGATAAAATCTTTTCCTCCCGTTTCTCCCACAATGCGGGGATAGGTTTTATAATTGTGAATATTAGTTCCAATTTTTTGCCAAATACCTTTAAAGACATTTGTAGATCCCGTAAAATGAATTCCACTAAAATCCGGGCTCGCCAAAACAGTATCCGTTATCATCACAGGGTCTCCCATGACCATATTAATAACTCCTGGAGGAACACCCGATTCCTTGAATACATCGAGTATTATTTTTGCTGAATAGACCTGACTATCACTGGGTTTCCACAACACCACATTACCCATTAAAGCAGCACTTGCCGGTAAGTTGGCGGCGATCGCGGTAAAGTTGAATGGGGTGATGGCGTAAATAAATCCTTCCAGTGGACGGTATTCAATTCGATTCCAGACCGAAGAAGATGACTCTGGCTGTTCGGCATATATTTCGGTCATAAATTGAACATTGAATCTCAGGAAATCGATCAATTCGCAGGAAGCATCGATCTCAGCCTGATGCACCGTTTTGGATTGTGCCAGCATCGTAGCCGCGTTGATTTTAACACGGTAAGGACCTGCGATCAATTCCGCAGCACGCAAGAAGATAGCTGCGCGTTGTTCCCATGGGATCTTCGACCATTTTTTTCGGGCTTCCAAGGCGGTTGAAATAGCGTCATCGATATGTTTCTTTTCAGCCCTATGGTAGGTTCCTAAAATATGTTTATGATCGTGAGGAGGTGACATGGTTGCAGTATCTCCCGTACTCACATTTTTACCGTTGATGAATAAAGGAACATCTACAGTACTATCGTACATTGCTTTATATGTTTCTAGAACTGCTGTTCGTTCCGGAGAACCTGGCGCAAACCCCTGTATGGGCTCGTTTACGGCGATCGGCACTTCAAAAAATCCTTTTCCCATAGTTACTTTTTTGTTTTAATTTTAGAGATGCAAAGGTACGAAATTTGAAATCGAATTTGACTTGGATCAAAGTTACTTTTAGAACAAACAAAAAAGAAATTTACAAAGGTCAGGTCCTAAATTCCAAATAATTTTCAATTTCAAAACTTATATCTCCAACTTTGGAATTTGGTTCCGATAGTCCCGATAATCCGATAGCTATCGGGATCGGGATCGCGATCGGGATTGTTTTTTCGGTATTTCTTATTTCTTCTAAGTTTTGAATTATCTATCTTGAAAACTTATTTGTAAGTTTCCTACTGAAAAACAGACTCAAAACGCATGTGCACCGTCACGTTTATACCTCGATCAACCAATGACTTTATCCTTACTTCGAACAGGGATGAAGCGCCTAACCGAAAAACGTTGCCACCACAAGCCTACAAGATTGATGGGGTGAGATTGTTATTTCCGAAAGATGAACTGGCCGGAGGTACCTGGATTGGTGCCAGCGATCAAAACCGACTTATTTGCCTGCTCAACGGTGGATTCGAATCCCATGAACGTGAAAACAACTATCGAATGAGTCGTGGTGTGATCGTGACAGATCTACTGACAAAGCAAGATGTAGCGGCTGCGATTTACAGCTATGATTTCACTAATATTGAACCTTTTACTATCATAATGGTGGATTGGAATGATGAACTTCGGTTGTTTGAATTGATCTGGGATGGAAATGACAGCCATTTTAAGGAGAATATGCTTGCTCCGCATATTTGGTCCTCTTCTTTATTATATCCTTCTGAAATAAAAAGAAAACGAGAAGCCTGGTTCTCCAGTTTTTTACTGAACAATACAAGCCCTGATCCAAATGAATTGCTGAATTTTCATAAAACTGCCGGCGATGGTAACTCTAAAACCAATTTGGTGATGGACCGGGGTTTTGTAAAGACAAAGAGTATTAGTCAGTTTTCAAAAAATGACGACAATACATTCATTCGATACGAAGATTTACAAACAAACCAAATTTCAAATTCCACCTTGTGAATTATACCGGAAAAATAATCGTCTTAGCCTATCCCGACACTTTTGTGACCGTTAGTGACGAGTGGCTTTGCAAGCTATTGCCTTTAGTAGGATTGGGGACCTGGAGTTTTATAAAGGCAGGCCATGCCGCATTGATCTTAATAGAAAATAAAACGGGTACCGCCAGGTATTATGATTTTGGAAGATACATAACTCCCAAAGGCTTTGGCCGTTTGCGAAGCGTTATTACGGATGCCGAATTAACGATCGATTTTCCCGCTCAAATCTCAGAAAATAACGAGTTAACTAATTTAAGTGAGTTTTTGCTTTGGCTGGATACAAATCCCCTGAAGACACATGGAGAAGGCCGCTTGTTGGCTTCGGTTTGCGACGCGATCGACTTTCAGAAAGCCCAGGATTATATTATGTCTCTTCAGCAAAGAGGGAGCATACCTTATGGCGCTTTTGATAAATCGGCCAGCAATTGTGCACGATTTGTGACCGAAACTATTTTGACCGCAACTTCGGATAGGAAAATAATTAACGGACTTAATATTAATAAAAAATTCACGCCCAGCACCGTGGGCAACGTAGAGAAAGCTGCTGCTTTGCGGTCTGTTTACGAAGTTTTTAATGGTGAGATCAATCTATTCACAGGATCAGCATTCAAGGAGAATTTGAAAAACTACTTTGACAAAAGTAAACCCGGCATCTCTCATAACTCTGTAACAAATGGTAAGAGTTATTCTCCCCTATTACCAATTAACGCTCAAAAGTTGTCGGGGATAGGAAGTAATGCCTGGTTCGAATTGACTTCGGAAGAGGAGCTGCCTAAACATCACTTCAGAATTAAGAGATACAACGATCTACATAAAGTTGATTTTGATGGCGTTTTCTTTTCTTCAGCATTTGATATCACTCAGACTTTTGAATTTACCTACGATTCGCATTGTGCGTTTTGCCATATTCTTCAGAAGAACGAAAAGATAAAATTGGAATGTGTAGCAAGCTATGTAAATTTTAATTCATCGCGAAAGGTGCGTTCAGCTTAAAGAGAGGAATATTCGCCTTGATTTCTTTCTTGCGAGATATCATTTTATAATATCCCTGCATCGAACCAATAGGAGAAACCAACAAACATCCACTGTTGTATTCATGTTTATCACCGGGTTCGATCACCGGTTGTAGCCCTATTACACCCTTACCTTCAACGATTTCTATATTATTCAAGGCATCTTTAATTATCCAATAACGTGAGGTGAGTTGTACTTGAGCGTTGCTTTGATTTTCAATGGTCACCCTATAAGAAAAGGCATACCTCTTTTGTTGGTCCTTATAAACAGTCCCTTCAAATTGAGTTTCTACCGAAACTTTGATCCCTTGTGTAACTTGTTGAACCATACTAATACATCGCTGCCGTAATTATGAAAAACAGGAGTCCACTTATTGTGGCACTCACCACAAAAACTATGTTTAAAAATATGAATTTTATAATAGTTATCAATCTATTTTGCTTATAAAAATTCCGCAATGCTTTGTAAAAGTAAAATGGACCAATAATGCCGAAAAGTATGCCGCCCAACATTTCATTTCCAATCAGTAAGTCCGGTACTAATACAATGAGCATTGCCAGGAAAATAAAACTGAAAATATGGAAGATCAAGATCATATGTTCCATATAGGTATATTTCTTCTTGGAATAAATAAGCCAGAAAAAAAGAGCGTAAAAAGGTGTAAAGAAAAACACAAAAAAAGGTGTTTTTTCCATAAGGTAATTAAGGAATTGCGTGGGGTTTTCTTTTACTTGCTCAATAGCCTTATTCTTATCATATATCCAGCGATTGTATCTGGTATTGTTGTGTTTCAAACTGTCGAGTGCCACCAAAGGATCTTTAATATTCGTTGTCTCATAAAAGTTGATGTAGAGTTCAAAACGTGTTAAACTTCTCGGAAACCAGTGTAGCGTATCTAAGTGTTCTTCAGAAATATAATCGTACGATTGAACAGTATCTTTTTTCTTGAATATAGGGTTGAATAAATTGATCAAAGAATCCAATTCTTTTTGATCGGGAATGTTTTCGAGCCCTGGTATGGAATCTACCGGAACCCCTTCACTCTTAAAACCGAATCATTGGAAACGGTATCGGTTGGAGTTGTGAATATCTTGAAATTATCTCCGGTGGGACCCATCTCAAAGTTGGGGCCATCTTCATTGAAACGGATTCGGTTATCAGTACCACTGAACGAAGCGATAATTCCCGTTAGTAAAAAATAAATGATCGAAATGCTCAAAAAGAACCGAAATGGATTGGCATACATCAGTCGTTTTCCGTCGACATAATTACGTGTAATGGTTCCGGGCCGAAATAACAGATCTTTCAATGTATGTCTAAAACGGGAATCATAGGTGATGATGCTTCCAATAAATTCACCAAAAAAGTCTTTTAACGCAAGGCTTTTAGTAGTGTTGAGCTGCCCGCAGTAAGAGCAATAAACATCACTCAATTCGAGTGGATTTCCGCAGTTAAGGCATTCGGGCCCTCGAAACTTGACTGCTTTTCTGCCAATGGTCTTTTCCGGTAACTGGTTAGTCATATCGTAAATTTAAGGAAACTTCCCGACAGTTTTGTAAGAAGCTAAATATCCTTCAGATCTCTGGGAAAGGTTTTGAGAATTCATTCAGTATTAGGACTTGAACTCGATCCTACTGAATCTATAGTGCAACAAAACTAGTTATTGGTAATAATACTCGAATTGGATTTACCATAACCAATAATGCGGTCGAATCGTTCCCCTGGACCCCGATAATAAACAAGTACGGTATAGTCATTTTCGGTTTCCCAATAGTCGCCACCAATGGTTCCTTCATCAACACTACCATCCCGATCCACCAATACAAATCGATAGTTATAAAATCCTTGCTTGAACAAACGCGTAGTTCGATACAAATCACTGATCGCATCATAGCTCAAATAAGTACTTTCGTCTATGCACCAATTGTTGAAACTACCGTAAATATGAATTTCTTTGTCTCCAATATCCTCAAAATACTGGAAGTTAAAGTGTATACGAACGTATTCAGCCTGAATGTTATGATTTTTGAATCTAGCGGAACGCACATTAAAATTTCCGTTGATATCGGGAAAATAGGTGTAGACTGCGTTTGCACGTGAACCACGGGTGTAAAGAAAGTGCTCATAAATATCGGTTAATTCCACTCTTCGAATGGTAATATTACCACCGAGTAGCTTCGAACTGTCAAAGTTTAAAAACTCATTTCCTCCCCAAAAGGAAGATTCAAGATCGTATCTATAAATTAATAAACTTCCAATAGTGTACTGTGGCTTTAGATCGGTAATAGCGCTTTTAAGATTGCTATTTTGTAAAACAAGGGTTTTTATATTTTCATTCGGATTGATCAATAAATGTCCGGGAGAATCGATAGTGAAATGAACGCTCTGTTTTGCGTTGATAAATTTAAGTGTCCGGGATCTTTTTATATCTACTGCCACTTTCACCTCGTTTAGCATGACCATGAATTTTCGGGTAAAGACCAGATCTCCATCATAATTATAAATACTCATAAGATAATTCCCACTTTTTAGAACACCCCGGGTGTCTTCATTCGGTATTCGCAATGTATAGTGAGAATATAATTGAAGGGAATTCAGTGAATTTTCATAGTCCACAATACGGATATCATCAAATCCATCGAGGTATTCTCCTTTTGAAAGGTCGCTCGGGGTCCAATCAAAATCATGGTGGGTGATTCTATAATAATAATCTGCTTCATCACCATTGATGTCATCAAAAGAAAGCAGCAATGGTTCGCCTAGTCGGATAATAGGTAACCTGCTTTGTTGCGTGCCACCTCGAAATTGGATCGTTCGTATATGATAAGGTTCAATTTTTTCAATCATCTGCGCTTCAGAAGAAGAAAAAAAGAATCCCAAGGTTAAGGACAACAATAACATCTTGTTAATCATAAACTCTTAAATTTTGCCGTTAAAGATAGACAATTTTTGTGCCCAAAATGACAGGGAAAATGTCACCGGTATATTTTCACGAAAATTACTTCCATTTATTATGGGATACGCGTTTTAATTATTAAATTTGCCTTCCCAAAATCTGAGTAAATTTCAGGAGGGAATTAAAGAGAACTTTAATACAAGTATTCTATGTCCAAAGACATTAAGATTAGAAAAGGTCTTAATATTCGATTAAAAGGCGAAGCAGAAAAAACTCTTTCCAACGCACCGCGCTCTCGTTCATTCGCCATCAGACCTCAAGATTTCCATCTCATAACACCAAAAATGGTCGTAAAAGAAGGAGCCAAAGTACAAGCCGGAGACATTTTATTTTATTCAAAATCGCAAGAAGAACTCAAGTTCGTTTCTCCGGTGAGTGGTACCCTTACTGAAATTGAAAGAGGGGCGAAACGAGTGATCACCAAGATCACTATTGAAGGAGACCTACAGGATACTTATAAGGATTTCGGGAGTATCGATCTGAATACAATAAGTCGCGAGGATCTCAAAAAGCATTTGATGAATTCGGGTTGTTGGCCGTTCATAAAACAACGTCCGTATGACTTGATCGCGAATCCGGATATTGTCCCAAGAGCGATCTTTATTTCGGGATTCAATACCGCTCCATTGACAGCCGATCTCAATTTTACGCTTCAAGGAAAAGAAAAACTAATACAAGCCGCGGTTACGGCATTGAGTAAATTAACCGATGGCGCTGTTCATGTTTCTATAGGAACCGGACAGGATTCTCCATTCAGCGGATTGAAAGACATAAGCTTACACAACTTCAGAGGCCCGCATCCTGCAGGTAATGTTGGAACCCAAATTGCCAAACTCGATCCGGTAAATAAAGGGGAAACCGTTTGGACGGTAGCTGCTCAGGATCTTGTTATTATTGGTGAGTTGATCACAATTGGAAAATTCAATGCTGATAGAGTTATTGCTTTGGCGGGTTCTTCAGTAAAAACACCTAAATATTACAACACTAAAATTGGCGCTGAAGTTTCGACCTTCGTTTATGATTCGGGTCTTTCAGAAGATAACTCAAGATTGATAAGCGGAGATGTATTGACAGGAACAAAAATTTCGCCAAAAGGTCACCTGGGATATTATGATAATACGGTTAGTATTATTCCTGAAGGTGATGATTATGAGTTTTTTGGTTGGGCCATGCCTGTTTTTAAGAAAATATCTCCAACACGGGCTTTGACTTTTTCCTGGATGTTTCCGAAGAAAAAATACAACTTAAACACCAACACCAATGGCGAGCACCGAGCCTTTGTTGTGACCGGAAACTATGAAGAAGTATTCCCAATGGATATTTATCCGCTGCAAATTTTAAAAGCCTGTTTGGTAAAAGATCTGGATGCTATGGAAGCACTTGGAATGTATGAAGTAGCACCCGAAGATTTTTCCTTGACCGAATTTATTTGTGTGTCCAAACAACCACATCAGCAAATTATACGGGAAGGATTGGACTTAATGTATAAAGAAATAGGATAACGCTATGGGTTTGAAAGGAAAATTACATAAGCTAAAAGAAAAATATAAGGGCACGAAAATGGCACCTGCGTTCAACGCTCTGCATACCTTTTTGTATTTACCAAACCTTACTACTCATTCCGGTGGCCACCTTCGCGCGGCAGATGATCTTAAACGGACCATGAACATTGTGATCATGGCTTTGTTGCCTTGTTTGGTCTTCGGAATATTTAACGCCGGATACCAACATTACCTCGCTTCAGGAGACATTCAGGCAGCCACGGGTTTCTTCAGTCCGGAGTTTTGGTCGATGGAAAACTTTAGTCTGGGAGCCTGGAAAGTATTGCCGTTAGTGCTGGTATCTTATGGAGTTGGTTTGGGAGTAGAGTTTTTATTCGCTGTGATCAAAGGACATGAGGTAGAAGAAGGATATTTGGTAACGGGAATGTTGGTTCCCTTGATCGTACCTATCGATATTCCATTATGGATGTTGACGGTGGCTGTGATCTTTGGAGTGGTAATTGGGAAAGAAGTATTTGGTGGTACGGGAATGAACATTTTGAACCCGGCCTTAACCATACGTGCTTTCTTGTTCTTCGCCTATCCTACCTGGATGAGTGGAGATAAAGTATGGGTGACCGGTGCTGTTGAATCCATAGGCCAACCCGATGCAATTTCCGGTGAAACCATTTTGGGAAGTTTGGCACAGGGTAATTCTGTTGGATATGATATTATGGATATGTTCTATGGGTTCATCCCGGGTTCCGTAGGAGAAACGTCTACCTTATTAATATTGTTGGGAGGCGTGTTCTTAATATTTACGAAAATAGGTAGCTGGCGTATAATGTTTTCAGCTGTATTGGGTGCCCTGGGAATGGGACTAATATTCAACGGTGTTGTTTCCGCGGAATGGATTGGTGAGAATAGTAAATTTTTCAGCTTGATGAATACCGAATTTTGGCAGCATCTATTAATTGGTGGTCTGGCCTTTGGTATTGTCTATATGGCGACAGATCCTGTAACCGCATCGCAAACCAACAAAGGGAAATGGATCTATGGAATTATGATCGGGGTTCTTTCGGTTATGATACGTGTTTTTAACCCGGCCTATCCGGAAGGAGTGATGCTGGCCATTTTATTGATGAATGTGTTTGCGCCCACCATCGATCACTATGTGCTTCAAGGAAACATTAAGAAAAGAGCGAAACGTATAAAAGTTAAAACTGTATAATTATGGCGATCAATACGGATAAAAATAGTTACACCATCTTCTTTTCAGTTATAATGGTGTTGGTGGTTGGTTCTTTATTGGCAGGATTTGCCAGTGGATTAAAACCAAGGATCCTGGCAAATGAACGATTTGAGAAACAACAAAATATACTTTATGCCATGGGGGTGAACAATAATGAAGGCCCCAATGATGTCGAGTTTATTACAACTGATGTTGTGGAGGATGAATTTAATAAATACATCACGAGGCAAATTGTGATAGAAGGAGACCTAGAGACCGAAGACGATCAAGCCTACCTTATCGATATAAAGAAAGAGGCCAATAAAGCGAAGAAATCGGACTACACCCGAAGATTACCAGTATTTATCGGTGAGATAGACGGGAAAGAAATTTATGTTATTCCGGTTCGGGGAAAAGGACTATGGGATGCTATATGGGGGTTCATTGCCATGGATAAAACGATGACCATACAGGGTGTTTATTTCGACCACAAGGGAGAAACTCCAGGACTAGGTGCTGTGATCAATCAACGTTTCTTTATGGATGATTTCGCAGGAGAAGGTTTTCTTCTTAACGGCTCTTTCAAAGGTATTACTGTAGCCAAAGGCAACAACGATCCGAAGAACTTAGACAAAACAGATTATGAAATAGATGCTTTGGCAGGGGCGACAATTACCGGAGACGGTTTGAGCGCCATGTTAAAAAAGGATGTAAAAATGTATGTGCCTTACTTTAAAAAATTAAACCAATAACAGTATGGGATTATTATCTAAAAAAGACAGTAGGTTAATTCTTGACCCATTAGCCGAAAACAACCCGATCACCATTCAGGTATTGGGGGTCTGTTCTGCCCTTGCGATCACTGCACAGTTGAAACCATCAATAGTAATGGCGATCTCGGTAATTTTTGTGTTGGGCATTGGGAATGTCTTGATCTCCTTGTTACGAAATATTATTCCTCCGAAAATTAGGATCATTGTTCAGTTGATTGTAGTAGCAACATTGGTGATCATGGTGGACCAGGTATTGAAAGCGTATGCTTATACCTTGAGTAAAGAACTTTCTGTATTTATTGGTTTGATAATCACCAATTGTATCATTATGGGACGGTTTGAGGCCTTTGCCCTGGGCAACGGACCATGGCGTTCATTTCTCGATGGGGTTGGGAATGCCTTGGGTTATGGTGTGATCTTGATCATTGTAGGGTTCTTCAGAGAGCTGTTAGGGTCGGGAACACTTTTCGGATTTAAAGTATTGGGAGATTCCGTAGAAAAAACCGGAATGTATGCGATTGGGTATGAGAACAACGGATTTATGGTATTGCCTCCTATGGCGCTGATCGTGGTAGGGATCATTATTTGGGTCCAACGCAGCAGGAATAACGCATTGATAGAAGAACATTGAGATTATATGACATTAGATGTAAGACGGTGAGGGTCTAAAGTCTAATATCTAAAATCTAATATCTTATAATATGGAACATTTAGAATTATTTTTTAAATCGATTTTTGTGGACAATATGGTATTTGCATATTTCTTAGGGATGTGTTCATATCTTGCTGTTTCTAAAAAAGTAAGTACGGCTGTTGGGCTGGGAGCCGCGGTGATCTTTGTGTTAACGGTCACGGTTCCATTAAACTGGTTTTTAGACCAATATATTTTACAGCCGGGTGCTTTAGTATGGTTGGATGGAAATTCAGATTCACCCGAACTGAGTGCTTACTATAGCTATGACCTCAGCTTTCTTTCTTTCATTTTATTCATTGCGACCATTGCGACCATGGTGCAATTGGTTGAGATCGTTGTAGAGAAATTTTCACCTGCCTTGTATAATTCGTTGGGTATTTTCCTGCCGTTGATCGCTGTGAACTGTGCCATTTTGGGAGGTTCCTTATTTATGCAGTCAAGAGAGATTGAAACGGCCTTGCTGGCACTTAATTATGGTTTTAGTAGTGGTATAGGATGGTTCCTTGCCATTATTGCGATCGCTGCCATCCGTGAAAAGATTCGATATAGTAATGTACCTGCTCCATTACGTGGACTCGGAATTACTTTTATCATAACAGGATTGATGGCAATTGGTTTTATGAGCTTTGGTGGAATGCTTACCGGGGGCGATGAAGAAGAGGCTAAAGAAGAAACCAAGACTGCGATCGAAGTTGAAGACCCTCGTGCCATGGTAGTTTCAACGGAAGGGCAAAAAATTGAAATAGATAGTGAGACCGCGCAAGCAGAAGTTTCAGAAATAAAAAATTAAACTATGTATTTAGCATTAGACCCTTTGTGGGGGACCATTTTTTTAACAGTCGGCGCATTTATGCTCCTTACGTTACTATTGGTCGCATTGTTATTGTATACAAAACAAAAGTTATCTCCCTCGGGTCCTGTTAAGATCACTATCAATGGCGAAAAAGTGATCGAAGTTGAGTCCGGAAGCACCTTACTTTCCACCTTGGGAAACCATAAGATATTCCTGCCTTCGGCTTGTGGCGGTGGAGGAACCTGTATACAATGTGAGTGTTATGTTCTAGAAGGCGGGGGAGAGGCTTTACCAACTGAAACACCTCATTTTAGCAGAAAGGAATTGAAGGAGGGTATTCGTTTATCATGTCAGGTTAAAGTAAGGCAGGATATGAATATTCAGATTCCTGAAGAGATATTCGGAATTAAAAAATGGGACGCTACTGTAGTCAGTAATTATAATGTAGCCTCGTTTATCAAGGAATTTGTTATAAAGATTCAGGAAGACATGAATTATAAAGCGGGTGGATATATTCAAATTGAAATTCCACCTTGTGAAGTAAAATTCAGTGATATAGACATTACGGCCCATCCTGAAGAACATGAAACTCCGGATAAGTTCCGGGAAGAGTGGGACAAGTTCGAACTGTGGCCTTTGGTGATGAAGAATACCGAAACCATAGAGCGTGCTTATTCTATGGCCTCTTACCCTGCCGAAGGCCGTGAAATCATGCTGAATGTACGTATTGCAACTCCGCCGTGGGATCGTTCGAAAAACCAATGGATGCAGGTAAATCCCGGAATCGCATCGTCATATATTTTTAATTGTAAAGAAGGTGATAAAGTTGTGATCTCCGGACCTTACGGCGAATTCTTTATCAATCCATCAGACTCTGAGATGTTGTACGTAGGTGGTGGCGCGGGAATGGCGCCAATGCGTTCGCATTTATATCATCTGTTTAACACATTAAAAACGGGGCGGACAGTAACCTATTGGTATGGGGGACGTTCAAAACGTGAATTGTTTTATATAGAACATTTCAGAAAACTGGAAAGAGAATTTCCTAATTTTAATTTCTATTTGGCACTTTCAGAACCATCTCCGGAAGACAATTGGAAAGTGAAAAAAGACATTCATGATGAAGAAGGTGATGGTTTTGTTGGATTCATTCATCAGGTCGTGATCGATAACTATTTGAATCTTCACGAATCTCCTGAAGATATTGAACTGTATTTCTGTGGTCCACCTTTAATGAACCAGGCCGTTCAGAAAATGGGGGAGGATTTTGGAATCCCGGATGAGAACATCCGTTTCGATGATTTTGGAGGATAATACTCGACTTTATTAATATTCGAAGAACGCTTTATTAATATGAGGCGTTTTTTAGTTCTTATGAAAATTCACAATAAATTGATACCCTATCTGAGACCGAGCTATTATCACAAGAATGTAAGATTTTTTCAAAAATTGTAAAAATATCACCTTTACAGAAGGTAATTTTTTAATCTAAAACACATACATTATATCGATTAAAAGTTGTTTTTTGTCGATAAAGCACTATTTTTGAATGTTACGGCAATTACGATATATTTTATCAACCCCCGAGATCAAGCCTAATATTGTGAAAAATTTTACTAGGATGAGCAGAATCTATATCACATCATTGTTAACGGTATGCTTTATCATCTGTTTCTCTTTTATGACAACAGCGCAGATAAGCAAACAGACACCAAACGATAACCAAAAGAGTCCGCTACCAAATAAGTATGCTAAACAGATAGAGAATATTGTAAATAGCTACGATCAAGTTAAACTATCTGTGATGTTCGCGACGGTATCAGCCAGACATGCATCGAATAAGGCACAGGTTGAAGCGTATGCTTTATTGAACAATATCCCAATAAGGTATGAAAATGAAGATGGTGTCTTGTTCGAATTGCAGTTTATCGCAGACGATGGTAGTCCTATTTACTACAGAACTTATAACTCAAATGCAGCTATTTCGACTAGAGCCAACTATTTAAATACCGGCGGAGGCCTTGGATTAAACCTTAACGGGGATGATTTAATAGCCCACGTTTGGGATGCTGGCTTGGCAAGATCGACGCATCAAGAATATGACGGTGCCGGTGGAACAAACCGATTTTCTATCGGTGATGGCACATCAACATTGCATTTTCATTCCGCACACGTAACCGGGACTATAATTGCATCGGGAGTACAAGCCGCTGCAAAAGGGATGGCATGGCAGGCAGATGCTGTGGGTTACGATTGGAATAGTGATACCGGAGAAGCTACCACCGCCGCCGCTGGAGGAATGCTTGTATCCAATCATTCCTACGGTTATAATGCGTCTTCAATTCCAGATTCCTGGTTTGGTCAATATGGACAGGATGCAAGAGATTGGGACGGTATTATGTACAATGCACCTTATTATTTGATGATGGTCGCAGCCGGAAATGATGGTAACAATAATACATCAAATGGTATCCCCCTTGATGGTCAATCATTCTATGACAAATTATCCGGACATTCCACAGCGAAGAATAACCTGGTCGTTGCGAACGGACAGGATGCTATTATTAATGGTGATGGTAGCTTGAACTCAGTAACTCGTAATTCGGGAAGTAGTGAAGGGCCAACGGACGATTATCGGATAAAACCAGACATTATGGGCAATGGCACCGCCTTATATTCTACTTATCAAAATTCTGATACGGCCTATAACTCAATTTCCGGAACATCTATGGCTTCGCCAAATGTTGCCGGTTCGTTATTATTATTACAAGAACATTACGTTAATTTATATTCCACCTTTATGAGAGCGGCTACTCTAAAAGGATTGGCCCTGCATACAGCAGATGATGAAGCACCAAATGGTCCCGATGCGCAAACAGGTTGGGGATTATTGAATGTGAAATATGCGGCTGAAACTTTAACAACAGCAGCATCAGCGAGCGGAAGCGCAATTGTTGACGAATTAACCTTAACACAGGGACAAACCTATCAAATTAGTGTGCAGTCGAATGGAATAGATCCGCTTATGGCTTCTATTTCCTGGACTGACCCTGCTGGGGCTATAAATAACGGCACCAATAGCAATACACCGGCGTTGGTAAATGATCTGGATATTAGATTAGATAATGGTGCTATTTTTACACCTTGGAGACTAACAGGTGTAACAACTAACGGAACAGGAGACAATGTCGTAGATCCGTTCGAAAGAATTGATATTTCAGGCGCGTGCAGGAACGTACACACTTACCGTAACCACAAAGGAACACTATCAGGCGGAGCGCAGGATTATCTCATTAATTGTTACCGGAGTCGTTGTGGCTTCTACTCCAATTATTAGTTATGCCAGTACCACGGGCAATACATCTGAGGACAGCAATTGTAGCTTTACAGATATATTGGTTGCTTTAAATATTGCTCAAGGGCCATCTGCTAATACTACTGTAAACTTTACCGTAGCCGGAGGTTCTGCAACAAGTGGCTTGGATTTCGACCTAATGACTCCAAATATTACGTTTCCTATTGGTTCAACCTCTTCTCAGAATATGACCATACGTGTATATCACGATGGCTTTGTTGAAGGAGATGAAACTGCTATCATAGATTTTACCGTAAATGCAAATGGGGGAGATGCGACGGCAGACTTGAACGCCGACAGTTTTACCCTTACAATTAACGATGATGATATGGTTCCGATAGCGGTTCAAACTTCAACGTTAATTACTGAGGATTTTGAAGCTACCGCCTGGGCGTCCTTTGGACGGAGACGGCGATGGAAATGATTGGCTGGGACTCACGGGTGTTACTTATACGGGTATTACAGGCAATTTCCCCGGATCGGAAACAAATCTCACGATTCTCGGCGGAACAGGGACTGCAAATGCAAATAATTATCTAATCAGCCCTCAACTGACTATTCCTTCAACTGCCACTAATGTAGATTTTACATTTGGTATTGGAGCAGTTGTTACTATTGAGCATTACGCTGTATACTGGGCAACTAATGTGTCTTCTCCAGCAAATATCAATTCGGGTATACAATTGGAAGAAAGAAATGCACTTGCCAATGCCGGAGAATTTAGAATCGTAAGTAGTTCTGCTATCGCAGGTCAGACGGGATATTTTGTTGTAAGACACTTTAACTCATCCTCGAATAACGGAATTCTTCTTTTCGATAACGTTACCATCACAGTTGATGTCGCAATAGCGGTTCAAACAACTACGAACCCGGGTACCAGCGATCAAAATATTTTACCCGGTACCGGAACCATTTATACTTCAGATTCGTCTAGTGGCGATGTAATGTTGAATATAGCAAACAGCAATTCATTCGATTATGGATGTGTCGATGTTTCGGTATCCAGGGCTGGAACCGGTGCGCAGTCCTATAATGGAAGTACCTCTCCGGACTTTGTGACCGACAAAACTTTTGATATCGTGCCTTCGAATACCACAGGTTCTGGTAATACAAGTATTACTTTTTACTTTACGGAAGCTGAAGTATCTGGTTGGGAGGCAGCTACAGGTCTTTTAAGAGCATCTTTGGTCGCTGCCAGAGGAACCGCTAGCTCGGTAACCGAAACTTCTACACTTACTGTAGGAGCATTTGGAAGTCATGTAACTCTCACAGGTTCCTTTACCGGCCTGGACGGAACCTATTACTTTGGCCCCAATGGTGCCTTTATTTCGGCTTGTGCCGGTATTGCAAAAATTTGGAACGGATCCACCTGGTCTGGAGGCTCAGCTCCAAATGCAACCAATACCGTTACTATCGATGGAAATTATGACACTGCTGTTAACGGAGATATTGTTGGATGTACCTTACCGTAAACGTTGGAAACCAATTAACTGTCAGAGCAGGTGATTATTTACAAATTGAAGGTAATATATTCGTAAATGGAACCTTAATAATAGAACACGAAGGAAGTGTTGTA
>PVMK01118029.1_pt1 | contig 15866 bp, 17 predicted proteins | sample 1853481 | NCBI WGS metagenome assembly PVMK01 (sample SAMN08533507, study PRJNA380276) | Marine sediment metagenome, whole genome shotgun sequencing project.
TAGATCTGCACCAGAAAGAAACCGTTATTGATGGCTTAGAAAACATTTCTGAGGGAACAAGCTGGTTCGGTATTTTTTTTCCTATTCCAATTTGGTACTCAACGTCTACAGAATCAAACGCCTGTGAGGATATGGGCAATCGTTTGGGCAAGATTCTGTTGGAGAGAGCTAAGCAATAAATGTATTCTTAACTGGTCAAATTGAATGTCCGCTTTTGGCGCTATGTACATAGATGTAGCATGTGTAAAGCAGTACGCCTGATAGGTAAACTATAATATTTAAATTAAGAAGCTAGCGTGGATTTCTTGCGCCAATCTTGGTTACATGAAATGTTAGTCATTTTATTCAAAACAATCCCGCTTTGCTGTCGAGAGTATTTACAATTGGAGAGATATGCTATTCAAGGAATGGTAAATATCACATTAAATCATGAATATAATGTTTATGGCACAACAATTGCTTGCTAATTAAGGAAGTTTCTTTATACGAATTATACAATTAGAAGTAAGAATCTATGATTCTGCTTCGACTAGTTATAAGACACGGCTTCCATAAATGATGAAAACTCTGATTGCGCTCATTTCAGTCGTCACAATGTTGACCTGCCAAACATTCTCTTATGCGGCAGCTCAACCCGCAGACTATGTACACACCATTTTTAAATGCAAAAATGAAAAAGGTGCATACACCTATCAGGAGCAATCATGTCCAAAAAAATCTTCAACACTTTCTTCTTGGAAGTCAAAGATCCAACAAACTATCCCTTCGTCTTTTTCTATAAATTTGTTGCCAAATGGCACTTACATGACACAGGGCTCGGCAAACTCAGTTCCGCTTGTTTTTCACATTGATACGGGAGCTAGTTATGTAAGCATTCCTCAAGAAATTGCTTATAAAGCAGGGATGGTATGCGGGAAAAAGGTTCACGCCGAAACAGCAAATGGAAGTACAACGCAGTGTGAGTCGATTATTGATAAAATGACCTTTGGGATTTTTACAATTCAGAAGGTAAAGGCGATGATTATGCCGAATCTATATCAGCCGTTGCTTGGAATGAATGTACTTAATATGTTCCATGTTGAGCATACCAAAGGCATAATGAAGATTACCGATGAGTATTAATCATTTGATAGTAATCATATTTGGTGACTGCTATTGTGCAATCAAGAGTAGTAAAATCGACTTTTCCCAGTGTCCCTGACATATTCATATTAGGGGCAAGAGTACTCCTAGTCCTTGGTTGAGCCGCTCCCTTATCAATGTAGTACCTACCCCACTTTCATTTATCCAATTTTAGCAAAAAAGATTTCCAGAAAGAAAATCGGTAAATGGCTGCTTTCAACCCAAAACAGACTTATTAGTGTATCGTAATGTACGATGAATTAACGATTTATTAGTTGCAAGCTACATGAATATACTTGCAGGAATTACTCATCAATGATTTAAAAATTTCGTCAAGGAAAAGATAAATGAAAATAAATAATTTCGGAATGACATGTAGTATTCTTGCTATCTTTGTTACCCTCGCAGCTTGCCAATCAACGGCCACTTCCTACAAATCTTCAGAGGCCTGGAAATTAGAAAGGAAATCGAAGGCTTCCTTGAATAAACTCCTCCAGTCAAACAAAGACGCCAGGAACCTCCAGAAAAACGCTACGGCAATCCTAGTGTTTCCTAGTATTTTAAAAGCTGGTTTCGGGTTTGGTGCCCAAGCTGGTAATGGGGCACTTATGATGAAAGGGAGAACGGTCGCATATTATAATTCCTCCGCGGCGTCCTATGGGTTTCAAGCTGGTATCCAGGGGTTTGGGTATGCATTATTCTTTATGGATGGGGACTCATTATCTTATCTCAGAAAGAGTTCTGGATTTGAGCTTGGTGTAGGTCCAAGTCTCGTCGTTGTAGACAAAGGTTTTGGCAAGAATATGACATCGACTACACTCCGAAAAGGGATTTATGCCTTTGTCTTTGATCAGAAAGGGATCATGGGTGGAGCGGGTGTCCAGGGCACGAAGATCACCAAATTCAATCCATAAATAAATCCGACCCACCAGAAAATTAAGGAGTTACAGGCTTATGCTTGTAACTCCTTAATTATTTCTTGTAACATGCCGCCATTTTAATCGGTTCGTAATTTTGTAGTTATTACTATTTACCCCACACTTCTTCCAGGCGCCCATCCCGACCGCAACCACTACGGTAGAATGCATAGCGAATTGGATTCTTAACATAATAATTCTGATGATACTCCTCCGCCGGATAAAAAGTCGTTGCAGGCAATATCTCGGTCACAATCGGTTGACTAAAACGTCTAGATGCGACTAATTCAGCCTTAGATACTTCGATTTTCTTCTTTTGGTCAGAATTATGATAGAAGATCGCACTTCGATATTGCGGACCACCATCGCAAAACTGGCGATTGAGAGTAAGTGGATCTATTGTCGGCCAGTATGCAGCCAACAATCTAGCAAAGTTGGTTTTGGCGGGGTCGAAGCGCACTTGCACCGCCTCAATATGGCCGGTTGTGCCGGAAGATACCTGCTTGTAGGTTGGATTGGTTACTGTGCCTGCAATGTAACCAGATGTAGTGGAAATTACTCCTGGTAATTTGTCGAAATCTGCCTCAGTACACCAGAAGCAACCGCCGGCGAAAGTGGCAATACCCATCGTTGACTTAGTTGATTGGTTGTCAGATGTGGGTCATGTTTTGGGCGTCTATTCGTTCACACGCGACAAGTATGGTAAACGCCATTACACTGCCTAATATTACATAGCTACTAGCTATCTTGCGAAAAGTAAATATTTTGAAGGTTATCAGGATCAACTCCTAAGTGCTGGTAGTGGTTTCCAATCTGGCACAAATCGTAGCGCTACACCATTGTTGCACCAGCGTTCTCTGCGAGGTGGTGGGCCGTCATTAAATAAATGGCCTTGGTGTCCACCACATCGTGCGCAATGGTATTCGGTGCGTGGTATGATCATCTTAAAGTCACGTTTAGTTTCTAAATGACCTGCAATAGGCTGGGTAAAACTAGGCCAACCAGTGCCGCTTTCGTATTTATATGCACTCTCAAACAATGGCAAATAGCATGCAGCACAAATAAAGACACCATCCCGATGCTCATAATTTAGTGCACTGGTACTCGGGCGCTCGGTATCCTCCTCAAACAGCACCTTATAAGCCTCAGGCGAGAGAAATTTGCGCCATGCCTCATGAGGCTTGATTAGAGGGATGACCGTACGGCTGGTGCTTGCGATCGCTTGCCCCCGAGAGCACGCCGCAATTAGAGGTAAAATAGCAAGCGCAGTAAAACTTTTTAATAGAACTCTTCGTTTCATAGAGTCTTCTCCTAATTGTCAAAAACTATGATCGTTGAGGCACGGTATAGTTCATAGATAAAACTAGTTCTGATTATCTGAGGGACTTGACATAAATCCTACTCTTTGGATTAATTGCTATGCAAGCTGGGTAAATAATAATACCTTTACATGTTGTCAAATAGGGACTTTTAGGGAACAACAGTATAGAAACCGATAATTAGCCTATGGCAAGCTTAATAAAAATACTAACATTTTATTAAACTTCTGAATTTGAATGGCGACGGGGGAAAATAATCTAATAGAATCTACATACCGTGATCCAGGAAACAGATGGTAGAACTAATAGAGTGGACGGGTAAGCGGTGCCTAATTCAGGCAAGCCTATGTTTTATGTTACAAAACTTCAGCTTTGTGCAGAAACACTTTCAGTAAGTTGGCGAAGCCGAGCTCCAAGCTCCAAAGCTAGGATTCTCCAGAGTTGAGGGTATTTGTCTGCTAGTGAACTGAAGGCAAGCTCTGAAATACGTGCCACAGTAACTTCATCAATTGACACTACATCTGCTGACCTGAGACAGGTCGGGTCAATAACCGCCATTTCACCGACGTAGTCGCCAGAAACTCGCTGTCCAATTTCTTTTCCATTAATTTGTATAGATACATGACCACTGATAATAAGACAAAAATCGTTATCAGTTCCATTATGAGAAATGATTGTGGAATTCGGAGCGTAATTAAACAGGAAACACGACTGTGCCAAAGCAATGGCTAGATCCTCATTATCAAAAACAATCTTTTGCTTAAGAATTTCTTCAACCAGCCTTTTAAATCCTTCGTCACCCCGGAAACTTTCATTCATGTTAGTCACCCTCTAATAGGTTAGCAGCAAAACTTTGTATTAGTAACATTGGAAGTTCATAACCTAGATTAGATCATAATAGTTGCAACCCAGCTACCATAAAAACAAAACTAAAGATGTCTACGTATTCTATATTGTCACATTTTAACTTTAGTCTAGGCTGGTGAGTTTGTTAATAGAATGTCAATGAAATCATATAGTATATATACTCCATTGAGCGATACTTATCCAGAGAGGTTATTCTAATGCTATAAAGGCATTTTTTTAATTACATTACGCTATTAATTAATATTAGTGTGTAAATTATTCCAATACTATTCCATGGAAAGAGACTTTATCTGGTCAAGTAAAATATTTTTCTTAATCAAATTTCCTTGTCCACAATTACTGTGGATAAGTTTGTGGATACTTTAGATTTAAGATCGTTAAGCTATCCTTTCATAAGGATATTTCCTAGTTAGATTAATTTTTAAACGTATAATTTTCTCTTGTAAAACATATAGTTATTTACAAGATCAAGATTCATGCGGGTTTGCCCGATATGATTATGCAATTGTCGTAACAAATGTGGATTATTGCAAAAAGTCAAGACAAATTTACTGCAAAAGTCAAGACAAATTTTCTCCTAAATTCTCTCCTGAAAACAAAAGTCTAGCAGCTATGTTGGTAAGTCACGGTATGATGTCGACACAAATCGACACACAAAAAGATTAGTCGTCTTGTACAGACCTAGCATGACTGTGTCTGAGAAAATCAGATTGTTAATTTGTCCTAATTGTCTTAAAAGCGACTTTATCTGCCTGCTTACTTGTCATTTCATTTCTGCTATTTGTTTTCTCTTTATTCTCATCAACACTTCGATACTTGGAAGAATTCTTTAGGAAATTAACATCGCTATTTACACACGCAAGTTTCCACAATATGTGCGCCTTAACAATATCTTGTGTAACACCCAGTCCTTCATAGTACATGATACTTAAATTGTCTTGTGCCTGTGCGTATCCCTGCTCGGCTGCTTTGTGATACCAAGTTGCGGCTCGAATATAATCCTGCTTAACACCCTGGCCTTTGTCATACATAACTCCCAAATTTGTTTGTGCTTTAGCATATCCTTGATTCGCTGCCTTGCGATTCCAACTCACTGCTTGTTGGTAATCCTGCTTAACTCCCAGACCCTTAGCGTACATGACACCCAGATTTGATTGCGCTTTAGCATATCCTTGCTCGGCTGCCCTACGCCACCAAATCATGGCCTGCTGGTAGTCCTGTTTAACTCCTTGACCTTTGACGTATAGGACACCTAAATTTGATTGTGCCTCTGCATTCCCCTGTTCAGCTGCCTTGCGAAACCATAGCGCAGCCTTCTGGAAGTCTTGTGCAACTCCTTGGCCTTTTACGTACATTACACCCAAATTTGATTGCGCTTTCGAATGTCCTTCTTCGGCCGCCTTAATCCACCAAATAGCATCTTGCTGGTAATCCACCAGTGTAATTCCTAAGTCCTTGGCGTACATAAGTCCTAAATAATGTTTCTGTTCAGCTGCCTTGCGAAACCATAGCGCAGCCTTCTGGAAGTCTTGTGTAACTCCTTGGCCTTTTACGTACATGACACCCAAATTTGATTGCGCTTTCGCGTACCCCTGCTTGGCTGCCTTGCGCCACCAGATTGCAGCTTCATGAGATGTCTTGCGTAACTCCTTCGCCGTTTGCATACATGACACCTAAATTCGAGCACGCTTTCGCGTGCCCTTGTATGGCTGCTTTGCGATACCAATTCGCTGCCTGACGGTAATCCTGAGTTACTCCTTGGCCGTTAGCGAATATGAGCCCTAGATTGTATTGTGCATTTGCAAATCCCTGCATGGATGCTTTGTAATAACTATTCACAGCCTTCCAGTAGTCCTGAGCAACTCCTTGGCCATTGGCGTGAGCGAGTCCTAGATTGTATTGCGCTTTCGCATACCCTTGCTCGGCTGCCTTTTGATACCATGCTGCAGCCCGTTGGTAGTCTAGAGCAACTCCTTGGCCATTGGCGTGAGCAAGTCCTAGGTTGTATTGTGCTTGCACGTGCCCTTGCTCAGCTGCCTTGTGATACCAGGTTGCAGCCTGATAATAGTCCTGAGGAACCCCTTTACCACTGGCGTATATGATCGCCAGGTTGTACTGAGCCTCTATAATTCCCTGCTTAGCAGATTTCTTAAAAAATTCTGCTGCTTCAGTGTAGTTCTTGCTAGCGTAAAGTTTCATCGCATTTTCAAAATCACTAGCAAAAGTAGGGAGTGCCAACAAAGCAAAGCAAGCTAATACGGTATTTATTATTTTTTTCATGGAGTCCTTTTGTCGTTTCATTCTCGTTAGCACGCGCAATATGTATGCCGCATCTTCAGGAGACGTTTAGAGGTTAAACGGACGATTTGGTGGAATGGTTAAATGGTAAAATAGCTCACGCTATTTAAATCAATGAAGAGCGAGGCTTTTCTGCCTCAGTTCCATTTCTGATACTTTAACAATTTGTTTGTTAAGAACAGCCAACTCTTATTTTTGCACCTATCCCAGCTTAGATTGCCTTTATCGCTTGTATTAGAAGGCTAATCTCTATTAGATGATTAATATTCCCATCTGCGCGTAGTAGCGCGAGAAGTGACATCTTTGCAGACGATAATCGTGTGATTTTCTTGGGGGCTATTCTGCAGGGCTACGAATTAGAGATGACACGTGCTCTGATTTATACGAGTGTGACGATGAAATGGGGAATTTACTAAAACAAGTGTATTGTTCTGTCTATTATATTGTTCGTATCAACTAGGCAAACAATAGCCAGTTCATTTTTTGATACATAGAAAACTTACTTCTCAGGCGATTATACGGAAACAGAAAAATTAGTTTATCCCTTGACGAAACAAGCAAATAGAATTGCAAAATATATTCTCGGCTTGATGCATGGAAGCAACAATGATGTTACTTAAGATTATCTTAAGACAGGACGCGGGGATTGATATTGATACGAATTAAGACGCGATTATCGTTTCTTGTAGTGTAAGTTTTAGTAAAAATTTCGCTGGCCAGACCAATACTCTGTCAGTAAAGCTCAACATTCTTCGGATATACTCTTTGATCCACGTTCTATAGTTGCTGGTGTTACTAACCAAAATTTCGCTTTTGCCTTTAACCCTGGAGCAAACTTAATGAGTAAGTTGGGGCTTGCTTTGAACAGGTATTTGATTAAATACCACTCAACTTTTATCAGCCCCCATCAACTGTGCCTTAGATTTCCTACCAGGTGCTGCAGGAGGAATATATCCAGCTATCCGACAACTTGTTCCCTCAACTGTCTTCCCCTTCTCGTGCCTAATCAAATGACATGTCATTATCTCGCCTTTGGTAGCAAGCTCAGACAAATGAAGGCGTACATTGGCAAGTGAGATCCCTGTAGCTACAGCAATTTCCATATCAAGTTTCTCACCATGCTTTTTTAGGTATTGCAAAATTTCATTCATAGGTTCATTACTAGAAATATTCATGTGAATAGGATGTAGAGTGCTGCCACTTTTTCAATCAACGTTCCATTACAAACTTATGCAGAAGATGCTTACTAACAGCAACTAGCCACGCTAACCTCCACGGCTATTTAGTCACCAACTTGGCAATCCTCCGCCCTTCAACTACCTTTGTATTGTTGTTATACCACGTGGCGAGCTATTGCGACTATTTATTATCGGTTTGGCCTTGATACGCGTTCGCAACTCAAAACCAACAATAGCCGTATTAGGCAAGACGCACTTCCAGATTTCTTCATATCCATCAATATCTTGAGTTCATCTACGCACTCCATCGACACTGCCCAACACCAATGAAGGGAAAACAAGTGTAAAGATAACTGACACTTTTTTTCGTGTCTTGTCATCATTAATTGATCTTCTGAATATCTACTATTGGCACTTAGTAGATATATTGCAGAAAAATCCTGCCAACTAACACATCAAGGAACGATGAGAAATTCCAATCTTTCTATAGGTACAAATAATAGTGAACAATGGGATATAAAAAATACTAAAGTCTAAACAAAGATTTAAAGGATAAAATAAATGTTACCGTGAGATCGGTTTAGTTTGGCGTAAACCCAGTTTTCAAAAAAAGAATTTCAACCATTGGGAGATATAATTCTAAAATGCATGAAAGAGTAATTTGGTTTTTTATTTTTATAAGCTGCATAGCCTTTAATAACGCTATTGCTAAGAACTTATCTGATAGTTTTGTTGAGCTTGAGAAATTTATTCCTACCATCAAACTGGATATTCGTTATTACACTTCTGACAACTTTGTTGGAAAACGCATTGATGGTTACGAAAGCCCAAAAGCCTTGCTCACTATACTAGCGGCAGAGGCACTTAAGAATGTTCAGGCCGAACTTGTAGCCTCCGGGCTTAGTTTGAAAGTTTATGACGCGTATCGACCACAGCGTGCAGTTGATCATTTTGTGCGCTGGGCAAAAGACTTGGATGATATAAAAATGAAGCTAAAATATTACCCTGAAGTTGATAAAATGAATTTATTTACCAAAGGCTATATCGACGACAGATCCGGTCATTCCAGGGGTAGTACCGTGGATGTAACGATTGTCTCTTTAAGCGATCCCGAATTAGTTGAGTTGGACATGGGTACAAACTGGGATTTTTTTAGCCCAAGCTCATGGCCACAAAGTTCTATAGTAACGCTGCAACAACGTGCTAATAGACTTCTTCTATATAATGTGATGAGCAAACATGGTTTCAAGCCACATAATGAAGAATGGTGGCACTTTACTTTGGAAAATGAGCCCTACCCAGATCATTACTTTGATTTTCCAATACAATAATTAACTCTAGTAATGTCTACTTACAGTCTCTAAAAATCCGTTTTTGGCACAAAGCAAACATGCAATATCAATTACTAGCGGGGGACTGGGAATGATCTTTCTTCAGTTTACCGATCATCTCATACAAACGATTTAGTTCATCTTCTAGATTATTGTTCGGCATATCAACACCAACACGGTTATACCAGTATTTAGCATTGCTTATGTTGCCTTCTATTCGATGCAGGTAAGCATGGATAAGATAAGATAACTCATCAGAATATTGTTGTACTATTTTATGTGCCTCGTCCCAGTTTCCATTACGAGCAAGGCTTAGCACTTTGATATGATCGCATTCCATACACTACCTTGGCAGCTTTAAGGTTCAAACTATATTCTAACATTACAAAGTATTTACTAATACTTGCCCAGTATCAATATTAGCGCCAGTAGATGTAAATAAAATAAATTTAGTTACAAAAAACCTTCTTTTTTGATCCATACTGAGCTGAGTTGGAACAAAATATTTTTAAACGGATATGGAATAGTAATGTTGTTGTTCTTAAGACAGCTTGAAAGACGACTTGAAAGACAACTTGAACGGGCCTTGCAATCTCTTCCCTTGAAACGCCTTCGCCATAGGTTGCTTTCGCCGCGCTTTTGGATACGGGCTCTAGTCTTCTGGGGTGGTTCGATCTGTGTAGGAATAACGGCAATTTTCTTCGGAATTGGAGCTGAGTGGGCCAACCACTATAATCAGTTATTATTGGAAATTACTCCATTCCTAATGTTGCTTGTCGCTCCGTTGGGTTTGGGCACAATTGCCTGGATAACGCGTCGTTTTTTCGGTAGCTCTCAAGGCAGCGGCATTCCTCAGACTATCGCTGCTCTTGATAACAAGCAGATACGCGATCAAATTCTCTCCCTACGTATTGCCTTTGGCAAAATCATGCTCACCCTGATAGGATTGTGTTGCGGCGCTTCTATCGGTCGCGAGGGTCCTATGGTGCAGGTAGGCGCCACTATCATGCATTCCCTCGGTCGATTGGTACGCTTCTCGCGACTGCAAACGGAAAAGGTCTGGTTTTGGCAGGTGGCGCCGCAGGTATTGCAGCTGCGTTCAATGCGCCGCTTGCAGGTATTGTATTCGCCATAGAAGAACTAAGTCGCTCTCACGTGCATCGCACTAACGGAACTATCCTGACGGGCGTGATCCTAGCCGGTATAACTTCCATGGGGGTGCTTGGAGACTACCCTTTTTTCGGCCACAATTCTGCTTCCTTGCAACTTGACCAAGCTTGGATTCCTGTGCTGTTGTGCGGCGTATCTGGTGGTCTGCTCGGTGGGCTGTTTGCTCGCATGCTCATCGCTATGTCGCGCGGCCTACCTGGACATGTTGGCATGTTTGCACGAGAGCGGCCAGTTGCGTTTGCCGCTTCCTGTGGTTTCGTTCTTGCTCTTCTTGGCCTAATCTCGGGTGGCACTACTTTTGGTACCGGTTACGCAGAGGCTAGGCACATTATCGAAGGAAGCCAGGAATTGCCGTTACATTACGGCATCTTCAAGTTCCTCGCCACCATCGTCTCTTACACTAGCGGTATTCCGGGTGGTATCTTTTCGCCCTCCCTTGCAGTGGGCGCAGGCTTTGGACTCAACCTCTCAGAATTCATCCCCTCCGTGCCAGTCGGCGCTGTTATTTTGCTATCCATGGTGGGCTACTTTGCGGGGGTTGTGCAGGCACCTATTACCACCTTCCTTATCGTCATGGAGATGACCGACAACCATGAGATGGTGCTACCCTTGATGGCTACAGCATTGATTGCTACTGCCGTTTCCAGCATAATCTGTCCCCGCCCACTCTACAGTTCTCTGGCTGAGCAATTCCTTTCCTATGGCCAGTCTAACCAAGAACTAGGCGAAATAGGTGAAAGCACACCTCGTCGAAACAGCTAATCTTCAGAATTCCAGCTTCAGGTCGGTAGCAGCCATTTACTGATGTCCGCTGAATCAATTATTAAATTGCCAGGGCTTTAGATTTACTCCGTATTCCTACTTCTGTTGCAAAATAATGCCGATAGATACTAATGGGGTAAGGCCCATAGCCTCAAACTCTAATGTTTTTAGGATCAGGCAATATCCTCACTTTTTTTATCTCGTTTGTTATTAGTAAGTTACATTATGTTTGTAACAATCAACCATGTTGGAAAGCAGGAGTAATATGAGCGTTGTAAAACTACTTCTATATTTGATGGCCACAGTTATTGTTGTGGCGTTTCTTTATGTGAGTTTTATATATGCGATTGTCGATCAGACCACATTGCGACAAGAAGCATTTGATAATTGTATGAATGTTTTTGGAAAGAATAGACATTCTTTCTTTGATATATGCTCGAATCAGCGTGTTGAGATTAAACTACCAATCTGGTTATATCTAATACCCTATCTCCCAGCAGGGCTGCTTTGGGGGCTAAGCTGGTTACTAAACATAAACTTGCATTTGTCCATTAACGCCTACCCTAAGCGTATTGTCGCAGGACTGGTTTGGTTGGGTTTAATCGCTGCTATGTATGCAATTATTTTAACATTTTGGATTGCGATATATCTCAGCGAGAAACCGCCGCTGATGATTTTTTTCCCGACGATTATTCTATCTGGCTGGGTAATCGCACCACTACTATTTCAGCATCTACTTGCACCAGCAGAAGAGATACGCCACATGACTGCCCTTAAAATTGGACTAGTATTGATGTTTGTCACACCAATAATGACAGTTAGCTTTTCTTTCATCAACGCCACCATCGAAGCGCTATTAACAAAATCATTGTTAATTAGTTGATTATCTGTTTTAGGTCAAAAAAGGCCATTTAAAAAATCTGCTTTGTGCCAAAAGTAGACATTCAAAACCTGTGGAATTCAGATTAAATAAAATCGTAAAGTTCTTCTTCTGTTAAGTTCCTTATCTTCCCTTCGCTGTTTTTTCTAAATCCATCTGCATACATGTTGCCAATACCTAGAATCCAATGACAATATATCTCGATGACAATGCGTAACTCACTATCATTTATCGTATCCTTCAAAATTATCATAGAGCATGAATTCTTATCTTCGACTATCTTCTCTTCTTGGTAATCTTCTAATTGAGAAAGTTCAGTGAAAGATTTTCTCTTCAATTCTGAAAGATATTTTTTAGATAATTTGTTTATTTCTTTCATAATTTATTTGCTAGTCTACCTAGTATCTGTTTTATGCATAACTAAAATCTGTTACTAAAACAATTATATTCACCTATATAACGGAGCATTGAGTGTTAGGTTTACCTATATAACGTATTACCGAGAAGGAATGCTGAGGTTACGGAGAACTTTCAATGTCCGCTTTGTGCCAAAATCGGACATTGAAAAATCAATTTTGGCCGCATATAAAATTAGTCATTTTATTCAAATCGACCACGTTTTTCTGTCGAGAGTATTTACAGTTGGAGGGGTATGTTATTCAAGGATTGGTAATATATCACATTAATTCATGAATATAATGTTTATGGCACAAAAATTGCTCACTAATCAATGAGTTTCTTTATACTAACTAAATAATAATAAGAAAGAATCTATGATCTTGCTTCGACTATAGTTACAAGACACAGCTTCTATAAATGATGAAAACTTTGAGGGAACTCATTTCAGTCCTTAAAAGAGGTAATCATGGACTTGGTGACAATTCTCATAGTAACCTTATTTGTTGTTTTGATATATCAAGCAAAATGACAGGCAAGATTAGAACCAATCTTTAGCCATCCCTCAATGTCTGCTTTGTGCCAGAAATGGACACTCAAATTTTATTTCTGAAAAATTTTTCGCGCCAAAATTGAAAGAGCGTTTTTACAAATAGCGTCAAGGTAGGTTTATGTAGTACCTCCGCTACGGAGGATGGAGTTTTTCCAGACTAGGTGCACCCCCCTTGTTTCTAGTTTCAACAACAAAATATGGTAGATAGATGCCGCCTGAATGTAGTATCTTTGTCAACCCACAACCCACCAATAAAAAGGCTAAACCTGGATGAAAATAGTCGGCATTAAACATATCTGTGAATTGCTGAATAAGACTGAGCGCACGATTCGAGCTGATATTGTAAGAAGGCCCCAATGTGTTCCACCGCCGATTATTATTCTAGGCACCACCCTATTATTATGGAAAACAGACGTAATAGATGATTGGCTTGATAAGTACCAAATAAGAGTGAAGGGGGCACATAAAAAAACTTTTAACGTTCGTTCAACAAAAGGTGTCGAATACTAATGAAACAAATAAAATCAAAGAAGGCACAACGAGGCCTTAGCCTGCTCATGACAATGGCTCTAGTTGCTATTATTGGTATTTTGGCAGAAGTGGCACTCTCAGCTTATCAAGATCACGTTGCCCAGGCGCAAGTCACTAAACAATGAATTAGCTATTCAGCTTTGATCCTTTTACGATAGGAGCATATAGTTACATGCTCCAGGGAGAAATAAATGGCAACTGCATATAAATCATGAGATGAGGTGCGAATAAGTGCAGAAGGCAATAATTATCATAGGATTGGCAATTGTACTAATCGGGGTACTTTACCCCTATCTTCGCAAACTTCCTTTTGGACAATTGCCTGGGGACATTTTCTACAAATCAGATAACTTCTCTTTTGTATTTCCAATTGTCACCTGCATTATCATCAGCATTATTCTGACAGTTATTTGGAATTTGTTTCGATGAACCTAAACTTTATCTAAGAAAAAACTATGACGTTTCATAACTGGGGCTTCCTTTGTCGGCGATTTATCAGAAAGTGCTTTGGTAACAACTGACTTTCATGAGTGAAGAAAAACTGACGCACATAATCATCACAGCGATCTTTATTGTATTAATTAATGCAATCATTCAAATACACAGGAAACGAAAAGGTGATCTGCCTAAAGAGTCAAAATATCCTACTGAGCAAACCTACCGCTTTCACAATTTTGGGCGTAGACTGGGTATTGCTTGTAGGAAATTCTGCGCCCTAAAGAAATATTAGGAGGTAAAATGACTAAGATATATACATTTATACTTCTATTTTTTTCCGCCGTAGTACTTATGTTTTTACTTTCTTCTGCTGTAGCTTACGCAGCCCCACCCATATTGGTAGACGGTCAAACAGGTAAGTATCTAGGTACTTTATCTGAGAATCCTTATGACCAAGATTCTACGAGCAACCCATACGGTCAGTATGGTTCGCCAAAATTGAAAGGGCTTTTTTACAAATAGCGTTAAGGTGGGTTTAGGTAGTACCTCTAATATAGGGGATAGGGTTAGTTACAGACTAGGTGTGTCCCCCCACTACCTCCTCTTGTAGGAAAAGAACACATGTTCTTCTACTTGGCTGAACGTCTGCTTTGTGCCAGAAGCGGACATTCACAATACGACAATGGATACTTTTACTATCCAATTTCTTTCTCCTTTTTTAAATCCATGCTATAACTTTATTTTTGTTATAAGAGGTTATTATTATGGGTGATATTAAGGTTGGTGATTATGTCAGAGAGATAAAAAGTGCTGATAGTATGAATCTGTTTATTGTTGAATCTATTAATGGTGATCAAGCTGAATGTGTTTCTTTTGTAAATGAATCAAAGAAAGCTACTTTTCTTTTAGCTAATTTAATAAGAGTTAATCCTCCTGATGATAGAAGATAGTTAGTTTTCAAAACTGCCAATAATAAATGTGGCATATTTGTGCCAAAAGCGGGCATTCACAAAACGGTCAGGATCAGATTTAGCCAATTCCAAAAGCCCCACGACCTCGCATGCTGCATGGATTTAGATAAGGTGTTTTGGTAGAATCAGCACTGAGTAAGAGCGCTAACAGAGCGTCATCTGGCCGCAGATACGCCACAGCATCAAAAAGAGCTTTCATTTATTCACACCACAGGGAGAAAAAATGTCTCTACACGAAAAAGATTCCATACGGGACAATCTAGAGGACGAGGTATATGCGTCCGCAGATCTTTCGGTGGTCATGCCGAAGTACAAGATTCCAGAGTTAGAGCAGAATCCTCGCCATGCCTACTCCGTTGTCCACGACGAACTGATGCTTGATGGTAATTCCCGCCAGAACTTGGCGACGTTCTGCCAGACCTGGGCAGAACCTGAGATCCATCGGCTCATGGATGAGTGCATGGACAAGAACATGATCGACAAGGACGAGTATCCGCAAACTGCTGAAATTGAGGGGCGATGCATACATATGCTTGCCGATCTATGGAACTCACCGGCTGGCGCCAATACGATCGGTTGCTCGACGACTGGCTCCAGCGAAGCCGCTATGCTCGGTGGGATGGCAATGAAACGGAGCTGGGAGGCAAAGTGCAAGGCAGCGGGCAAACCAATTAATAAACCGAACATGATCACCGGGCCGGTACAGATTTGCTGGCACAAATTTGCTCGTTATTGGGACATCGAATTGCGCGAGATCCCGATGGAGAAGGGGCGACTACTAATGACGCCCGAGGAGGTCCTCAAGCGCTGCGACGAGAACTCCATCGGCGTTGTGCCGACACTGGGCGTGACTTTCACTTGCCAATTCGAGCCCGTCAAGGCAGTAGCAGACGCGTTGGACCAACTGGAAAAGGACAAAGGGCTGGACATTCGGATGCACGTCGATGGTGCCAGCGGCGGTTTTCTCGCGCCGTTCTGCGCCCCGAATCTAGTTTGGGACTTTCGTATTCCCCGCGTCAAATCAATTAACACGTCGGGCCACAAGTTTGGCTTATCGCCGTTGGGCGTAGGCTGGGTGATCTGGCGCGAGGCGCAAGATCTTCCTGAGGAACTGGTGTTCTGGGTGAACTATC
>PVMK01136735.1_pt1 | contig 15864 bp, 13 predicted proteins | sample 1853481 | NCBI WGS metagenome assembly PVMK01 (sample SAMN08533507, study PRJNA380276) | Marine sediment metagenome, whole genome shotgun sequencing project.
TCTTTTTAATATACGCGCACTTTCGCTATATTATTAGCCATTCCGTATAAGTTCACATTTTGGTATGGAATATTCTAAAAAAGCCTTAATATTTATTAACTATTTGAGTATCTTTATCCTGAAGGGTTCTTACTATCGGCTGGAGCTGATAAAGATCTGAAATCTGAATCTCCGGGGGAGGGTGTGAAAAGCGGTTCTGCTCCCCTAATATGACCCCGACAAAGTGGCAACCCACTTCAAGCGCGGCCTTCCGGTCATCTTCACTGTCTCCCACAAAGAGTATTTCTTGGAAACGGGCTTGGGCCAGGTTTTGGATAAGCCATAAATTTTCAGTTTTGGTTGCTGGTGCTCCATATATTTTGGAGGTATAGCGATCGAAGGACCGTAATGTTACCAATCGATTCAGAGTGGGAGTTGGCGTTCGGGAATTAATAAAAATAGGAATGTTTTGTTGGGAAATCCACCTTAAGGTTTCAGTTGTGCCTGGGACTTCTTCACATGTTGCGATGGCTTGTTCGCAACTGAAAGTGTAATCCTCAGCCCATTGAGTAGCTAAGGCTTCTGGGCTTTGATGCTTGGGGATTTGGTTTTTGACTACGAGTTCATGAACGATTTCAAGAAAAACGCCATGGCGATCTTTAGCGGGATATTGTTCAAGAATTCGTGTGACCGTAGACCCGGTAGGATCGTGGGAGTACGTGACTTCGTAAAAGGTCTGAAGCTTTATGTGATTGGAGACAACTAAGGTTCCATCAAAATCAAAGACGATGCATCGAATCATGACACCTGAGGGTCAGCAATGGGTATATCGGCGGTGTTTTGTGATGTCTGATTCGGAGTGATTTGGAAACGCCCCCAATGGTCGACTAAGGTTTTTCGTTCAGACCGGGGCAATTTATTGATTCGTTTGTCGGCATAAAACGAGTCATTGTTGTAATGGGTAGTGGAAATTTCTTCAAAAATGACACCGTGGTCTGTCCAAAAAGAATGCCAGACTCCTGGTTGGATAAGTATTGTTTCCCCTGGATGGAGTATGCGTGGGTATCCGTCGGTATTGACATGCAAAATGCCATACAGAATTTGAAACGTTTCTTCTTTCCTCGCATGGTAATGGGAAGGGTGGCGTTGGGCAGGGAGTTGAATGACAAGTTTTTTGCAATATTCGCGGTTAATGCATTCAATTATGGCCGCACCGGTTTTTCGAAAATTTTCAAGGCCATAATGGTGCGAATATTCCACTTTAAACTCACTACCCAATTGGATTTTGGCTTCATTGGGTAGGGCTTTGATCTCGTGAATGGCCTGTTGTAGTATCACGATACCTTGGTCTACATCAATTTCTACGGCTTCTTGCATGACCGGTTGATTGGGAAGAACCTCCTGAAGGGCTTGATAGCCATCCTTCCAATGCCCACTTTCTAGTTGTCCTTCAATGTAGGGCATCGCAAAGTACACTGAGTCTCGGGAAAGTGTATGCCCTTTTTTAATAGGACGCTTGGCAAACACGCCACGACGTAAGCCATCAAGTGACGCTTGTTCAATCTCGGAAACGGGAGGCCGACTATCGGATCCGCACAACACAGTGGCCCGTCCATGAGCTTCCAGCCATTTGTCGACCTGCTCAGGAGTGGACGAATAGGCATTGAGTTTTATCGTGTCGGTTTCCACACCAATGTGGCGTTCAAAAAGTTTGGCCTTAAGAGCAACAGCGAGTTGAACGGGAATGGTATCATCTGGATTTTCATGGGTGGACCACCCAATGGGAACCTGAGGATATCGATTGCGCAGCACTTGTATTTGGTTGAGAGCGAGCATATCGTCTGGAGTCGGATACACCGAGACGCAATGCATGAGAGCAAACTGTACGGCCCGATGCTGAAAGAAACTGGCAACATTGTCAATGTCCTCAAGAGTCAGCCCACCTGTGGAACAGACAACCGGTGGTCCTGCATTGGCTATTTCTTCAAGAAGAGGCCAGTCTTTGGCTGAGCAACTCGCAACTTTTAATACATTGAAGCCCATGTCGACAGCCACATGAACAGACTCTTCATCGAAAGGAGTACACATGGCTAACAAGCCTTGAGCCCAGACTTCATTCAGCAAGACTTGAAATTGGGCCTGGTCTAACCGAGTGGATTGAAACCGTTGGATATACTTGAGTTCGCTCCCTTTTTGATGGCTGGGGTGAATGAACGAATCGAGCTGACGAAATTGAAATTTAATTGCCGCGCGTACCGAACGCCTTTTTATGACTTCCGCAACCGACTGAATAATCCTCAGCCCATGTTCGACGCTTCCCTGGTGGTTATTCGCGAGATCTAAAATGAACAAATTGTGAAAGTCGAAATCTTGGTCCATCATTTTTCATGACCTTTCTTGTGCCAGTTTACCGCAATTCCAAAGCTTGAGGTATATAGCCTTTTTCATAATTAATGTGAACCGTGCGTTTTTTTGCCTCTGAAAGATGGGCAGCCGAAACGACCATCATCGTTTCAAGGCCCCGCTCAAGGGAAATTGCTGATGTATTTTCCTTACCTTTTAAGACAGAGTCAATATGCTGCAATTCCCAAATGAAATCATCCGGACGTGTTTTTTTAATAATACGTAATTGAGCATCTTCCTGATTGATTTTCCAATTGACTCGATCAACGCCAGGTTCGTGGCCGATTGTCAATTCGACATAACCGTTATTCCCTTGTATGCGTGCCCATTTTCTTGCGGGAGAGGTGATGACATCCTGAACGACCCGTCCAATAAGCCCGGTTTCGGTCTTGAAGTGAAGGAGGCAGAGTTTGTCGTAATCAACGTCCTTTGTTTGGATATAATCCAGAGCCGCCGAGACCTCAATAATTCGGCCTTTTCCTAATTGGGTTGCGAAAAACTGGCAAAGATTAATAGCATGAGAATGCTCTCCGCTAGCTCCACCGCCGCGGTTCCAAAATCCCAAATAGCTGTCTTGTGGACCTTGAAGCCATGGGTGTGCAGTAAAAATCCCACCCCAATGTTCACGGAATTCTACGTCGATAGTTTCAACCGATTGTAACTGTTGGCTTGCGAGTGAGGTTTCCTGTGCAGCTTTCCCAACCACATGATCATATCCGACAAAAGTTAAGGTGTTTGATTCGGCCACTTGCCTGTTTAAGGTCTCGGCTCCATCTAAAGTTGGGGGGCAGAGTGGTTTTTCAATCAGGAGGGCTTTGGGATGTTCCTTGAGGGCATCCAGTGCTATAGAGAGGTGTGAGTCTGGTGGAGTCCCAATGACAATTAGATCAAAATTTCCTTTGGGTGCTTCATTTACTAAACACAGCTTGATGGCATTATCCCATTTTCCATAGCGGGTGGGGTAAATCATCGATTTGGTTCGATCTAATGCTGCTGGGTCAAGATCGCATAATGTGACGCTCCATCCTAGGGAACGGGAAGCATGGGCAAGGTGATTGCCAATGGATCCAGCGCCCAATATTTTCACGCTATACATATAAACCTCCTCAAAACTTTCCTAGGAGCCTGTCCGAGATAAGAACGATCTACTGCGGGTATGCTGGATTTGGTCAGATCTTCTGATAAATAGTCACCACTATTCGTCTCAAACGATCGAAGCATCTGACTCAAACCATCGCCCACCCGTGAGATCCCTTATCTCGGATAGGCTTCTGATCCGACATCTACATTCAAATATGGTATGTATGAAAATGGTTTAATTCCAGATCATCAATTCTGAAAGATTAGTTGGAAGAAATCTCAAAAATACTGTTACTCAGGGCTTTGACCCCTATGTTGTTAAATCTGCTTAAAGCATTTTGAAAGCTATTGATCCGTCTCTCGATTTGGTAAAGGTCAATTTCTGGAAAAATGTGCTTGAGGTATTCATAGCGTCGTGCCCTGTTCTGATCGCCAAGACGAAATGTTGCATTAAATTTCCGTCGTAATTTTCGGCTAAGAGCATGAGTTTTTGCAACCATGACTGTTTTCCAATTCGGAGGTAATTGTAAGCAGGTGTCCTCAAATTTTTCTAATGCGCTGACAATTCTTTCGCAAGCAAAGGGACCCTGAAGAGCGGCAATAAAATCTTCAATTAACTGCTTCTTTTCTTGCGCCGCTGATTTTTCAGCAATTGGGGCAGATACAAGGGACGTCTTAATGAGTTGGATCAATTCTTCACATGATGTCGCTTTGTGGCTTAAGGTGTTGGGAAGTTTTTTGTCAAATCGTTCTGAGGTGATTGGTTGATAGGAAAAAACTGGTCGTCCCAGTAAATAGCCTTCTAATCCAGTGGTGCAACTGTTGTGGATAATACTGTCCGCTGCCAATAGCCAGGGAATAACATGGCCTTCAATATGGACTTGAACATTTGAGCAGCCTTTCGCAGCCTGTATCCAACTCTCATGGCTTTCAGACGGATGAGGACGAATGAGAACGGTATGGTTGGGAAATGCTTCGGCAACCTTTCCCACCATTTCTTGAAAGAATTGAAAAAGGGTAAGGCGGTGCTTCGCCATTCCCAATTCGGATTCATCCACTTTCGAAGGTGAAAGAGCTGCCATATCGAGGGCTTTTCTCTCATCCCCTTTGTTGGGACGAAAGTGATTGAGCTTACCGAAGTTGGTGTTTATCAGAATAATTCTTCCAAATCTTTTGCGTATGCTCTCAACTTGATCCGACCAATAGGGGCGTAACTCCGGGCGTAATAAATCAGTGCGGGGATTCCCAGTGATATGTATGGGCATTTCGTTATAATTATGTTGCATTTTCCAGATTCTAGAATTTTCTGGGCCCCAAGCAAAGAACAGTTTTGGTTGTGGAAATACTTCGGTCCCTAATTTTTCCTTCACATAGACCTCGGGCGAGCAATAGACAATGGCCTCCTCGTCTGATCCCACGAGGGTATGTCCCAAGTTATTCAGAAGGGTGTTGGTTACTTGGTTACGAGGGTGAAGGTTGGTGGGTATGAAAATTGATCTGGGCAAAGAAGCCAAGTTGAGCTTAATTTCATGTTTCTCCCCGAGGATGACGGAAAACCCGCGTTCAGCGGCAAAGCAGGAAAGTAAAACCTTCGCATCAAATTCTCTATTAAAGACTTCAACAGGAATGGTTAGGCGGCGTCGAGATTTGCTCATAGTGGACACTAAGCGGCTTAAAGGACTGTAAGCTTAGTCTATTTCCTAGCTTTTTAATCCCTTGATAGGGTCAAAGATTCCTAAAGTCTCTTTGACTTTTTGAGCGACAGCCTCAGTTTCGTTTAATCGTGGACGCCTTCCGTTTTCAATGGGTTCTCCAAATAGCCGAGCAATGCCTTTTTGGATCAGGATTTGGTGCAGCACATTGAGATCTCGTCGTGGCTGAAAAATTCCTTTTCGAATCAGACGAGCGCAAAACCGTTCCATGCCCTGTTGAGGGCGAAGGGTGCCACGTTTATTGACCGGCCGGGAATGGGCTCGTTGAACAATCCACTGGTTGAGGCGAACATTCCATGTTGGTGGGCGTTCGGGGAGCGGAATAATATAGACGGGTTTTCCTAATGAGGAGACCTCGGCCAACATTGATTCACTTTCTCCAGTAATAATGATCACATCAGCTCCGGCTATATAGGCTAGATATGGGTTGTCAGGTTGGTTAGGGCGCCATTGATGAACAAAGTGTTCTGGGGATAATATGGACTCAAGGGTTTGAACGACTTCCTTCCCGGTCCGTGGAGACGTGACGGCGAAGACCGTTCCTTGGCATTTCTCAGCCAGGTCTTTTACCTGATTCCCTATAGATCGAGCGAGAGTTGAGGTTAATTGGAAGCGGTTGGTGGAACCTCCAATCACCAAGACAATACGGGGATGGGAAGTGTTGTCGAATAGGTCTGGCCACCGTTGAATGAATTCGTCCAATTTCTCTTGGGTCACTTGATGGAGTGGCGTAATAGTTTCAATCCTATTGGGGTGTGGAGGAAATCCATAATAAGTTGGAGTAACGACCACATCAAACAAATCTGCAGAACATCCCCCTTTTCGACCCAATTGCACGATACGAGTTTGTTTGTGACTTTGGTGACGAATCCACCTAGCGATCGGGCATGGGCGCCAGCCGGTTGAAATCACAATATCTGGCCAGGGCGGGCAAAGGGGAGAAGATTGGAGTGTGTTTAGCCCAATGCAATTTGGAGGAAAGAGTCCCCAGAGAAATTTTTGGACTTTGTTCCAACGGTAAAAGTGTAAATGCTTAATTTCATAGGGCCAGCCAAGGGATTTTGCCAGACCTTCTGATTGGGTTGTATGCCCGACTTTTTCGTCAGACAGAATCCAGACGAGCGGTGGAGAACCGATCCAATGGCCCCCACAACGAATGAGCTGGTGATTGGTTACACCGGCATTTTCTTTTTGGAACACGAGTTTCCAATGAATCGAGGGATGGCGGGCGCTAGTTGTTTGGAAATGGCGTGTCCACCAGTGAAAATCTCGTTTTTGGGCATAATGAGATTCGCCGGCCGAAAAGGAATGGGCAGGATCAGAATCCTGTATGTGAACATAGACGAGGAAGTTGGTAAGACGAAACATTTCTTCTATGACCCAAGGGATATCTTCCAAAGGAAGGTGCTCTAGCACGCCTGCTGAATAAACTATGTCAAATTGTTGAGAAGGCAAGGAATCGGGATCTTGTTTGAAGACATCGAATGGAGTGGTGGTGATTGCAGAAGATCTCGCATACATCCACTCGCGGTTTTGGAAGGCGTCTTGGGACGAGCCTACGTGATAATAAAGCAGCGTTCGAGCCTGTAGTGTGGTGACGTATTCAGCCAGATTTTTCAGATCATCTTCCTGTTGGGAAGGAGCCGGCAAATCCTTTGAGGCTATGGGCTTCGTTGCTGCCTGGTGGGCTAATTCTGTAAATTGTGAACTGGGTTGAGTTCTTGAAAATATATGGTATCCAGCTCGGTTGGCACTTTTCTCCAAATCTGCCCAGACGTCTCCTTCCAGGCTGTTCTGATAAACAAACTTTTCTGGAAATGGATGCCATGGTTGTGTATGAAGGGCAGTATAATGTAAGACCTTGGACTTTCCTGTCTGATATTCTTCGTCTCGAGCGTTCCATTCGTGGTCAAGTCTCCCCCAAAGGTTGTTGATTGCCAAGGCTTTTTGAAGAAGAGCATTTTTTCTTTCCTGTTGAGCCGCTTTCAGAGTCCAAGCGGCAGCCATTTTTTTGCAGTCCATAATCATGACGGATGAATCGTTAGAGGCGATGCTCAAGAATCCATGGTCTTTTAAGTCCAGGTCGAATAATTCTGCAGGGTCAGTGAGATAAATCTGGTCCACGTCATTATAAATAGCTCGTCCAGAACCACCGGCAAAGTCAGGAATGGCAAAACGGTAATTCGTAAATCCTGTTAACCACCGGCGCCGATCAAACCCGATTAATTCCTTCATAAGATAGATTTCATAGGTTCGGGAAGGGTCTCGAACCAAATCAATGGACCAGACAAAAATTCGTTCGGCTCGGGCTTGAGCGGTTTCTGTGCCCACATAAATTCGAACGGGAGTTTTGTGAGAAGCCGAGGAGTTGTGTTTAGGCCCTAAAACAATTTTTTCCGGACTGAGTCGATATCCTGGATGGCGGGAATGGAGGGTCTTCATGAAAAAACTATTCCTTGGAGAAAACGCTTAAACGTTAGAGGGTAGGTCAACCCAGGTTAACACGTTCTATTCAACGGCTACATTATCTGGGGTTCAAGAGATTCTGAATGTTCCTCTAAAGAGGAATGTAAGGCCGAAAAGCCTTGAATAATCGTTTCAATTTGTTTCGGTGTATGGGCGGCGCTGACGCTACATCGTAACAGGCTTTCTCCGTTTGGTGTGGCCGGAGGAATCATGAGATTCACATAAATCCCCTGTTCCAGTAAGCCTTGCCACATGCTCAACGCTATTTCCTTGGTGGGGATCATCGCGGCAATCACGGGCCCAACTTCTGCTCCCAAGATGTACCCGGCTTTTCGTAATCCGTCATATAACTGGTGAGCATTTTCCCAGAGTTTTTCGCGAAGTTGGGGGTGGGTTTGGATAATTTGAATAGCGGCTTTGGTTGTAGCCACGACCGAAGGACATGAGGAGGCTGTAAAAATGTAGGGACGGCTGGTATACCGAATCAATTCAAATTCGGGATGATGGCTGACTCCAAATCCACCTGTGGACCCTAGGCTTTTGCTGAATGTCCCAACAATGCAATCGACTTCATCTTCAACGCCCACTTCTTCAGCCAATCCACGACTGTTTTGTCCCAATACTCCTAATGAGTGAGCTTCGTCGACAACCAATGTCGCCCCAAACTGCTTTTTAATGGCGACGATTTCGGCTAAGGGCGCTCGATCTCCCAGCATGCTATAGATGCCTTCTACGACGATAAGCGTCTTTTGGCTTCGTTCACCTAGTCGCCGGAGACGTTTTTCTAAGTCCGCGACGTCATTGTGCTTAAATCGGATGATATCAGCCCCACCCAACCGACACCCGTCATAAATACTGGCATGAGAATCGCCATCTAACATGATGACATCCCCAGGTCCAGCCAGAGCTGAAAGAATGCCAAGGTTCGCTTGATATCCCGTAGAAAACACAATGGCCTGTGGTAACCCATAGAAGTCAGCAATGGCCTGTTCTAATTCAAAATGACTTAAAAAAGAACCATTAGCCATACGCGAGCCAGTCGTTCCTGTTCCCTCCTGTGCAAGGGCCTTTTGCCCGGCCTCAATACAATCGGGGTGAAACGTTAACCCTAAATAATTATTGGTGCCGACGAGGATGGTGGGCTGTCCATTAATCATCGCTTCTGTTGGAGAGAGGACTTTCTCGATGGTGATATGAAAGGGATTTACGCCGGTTTTCAACAAATCTTGACGAGCTTGTTGGATGCGGTGGAATTTTTCGAACAGGGACATACTTAGGCTTTCACTAACGTTTCAATTTCAAGAACGAGTTCTTGAACCGTTTGAATCGTAGGAAGGTTATTGAGGGGAATGGAGATGTCAAAATGGTCTTCAATTTTTAAGAGCACCTGCATGACTTGAAGTGAATCTAAGCCTAGTTCCCCAACAAGTTTTGTCTCCCCTCTCAATAGTTGTCCTTCTTTCGTGAAGGGTTTGAGAATTTCGAGGAGTTGGGGAAGTATTTCAGGTCTTGTTTCCATCGCATCATTCTTGTTTCGAGAAAAGAGAATGTCCTCAATAGTTTAACCTGGAAACCGCAGTTGGATCACAAAATCCCACACAAGATCTTGGCGCACCTCGCAAAATAAAAAAATGTCTCATCACCCAGAAGGTGACCACGAATTTTTTGATTTCACTATGCACACCAATCCCTTATGCGTCTTTTTGCGCTCTACTGCCGTTTCTAGGATTTTCCAGATATTGATTAACTGAGACTATCCGATGTGAAGAGATGGCGCAAGCCTTTCGCTAGAGGGATTTGAGGGGTCCAATCCAGTGCCTGAGTCACTAGGGTGGTGTCACAGACCCAATTGGGATGTAGGAGCTCGTTCACTTTTCCCGTGGTGAACAACGGAGAATAGCCGAGTAAGCTTGCTAAAATCTCATTGCTCTTTCCTGCTGTGCGTAAGAGATAGGGGGGGCAATGGAAGTGAAGTCGTATTTTTGAATTAATGGTCCGAAAGACCTCCGTCCATGTGTATCCTCCTGGGAATCCATCATCAACTTCAAATATTGTTGAATCCGGGGATCCCTTTTCTAGCCAGCGCAGAATCACTTGGGCTAAATCTTTTACATGGATAAGGGAAAATTTAGCATCGGAGGGGCCCAGTTGTATGCCAATTCCCTTATTGATAAGGGTGAAAAGAGGAAGAAGAGCCTTGTCATTTGGACCATAGACTGCAGGTGGTCGAAAAATCACCCATTTCATTGAGCCGGCCTCTCTCATCAAAGTCTTCTCTCCCTCACGTTTACTCCATGCGTATGGTGAGAGAGAAGGCTCCCGTGCGGCCAATGAAGAGAGAAGGACGAAAAGAGGTGGAGATGATTGGGCCAGACAGGCTTGGATGAGATGGGATACTCCATTCACATTGGTTGGCTGAAAGTCAGCCTGGTCGATACCTCGTATTGTAGCAGCACAGTGAATGACGAACCGGCAATTTTTTACAAATGGAATCAGGCTATTGGGGGTTGCCAAATCTCCAAGGATAGGTTCTACACCGAAGTTTTCAAGTTTTCTAGCTTGTTGTGGAGAACGGACTAGGGCTTGAACCGAATAGCCCGCATGGCATAAATAATGAGCTATTGCTCCACCAATGAAACCTGAAGCCCCCGTAAGAGCAACGGTAGTAGCCATAGGAAAATGTTTTTGGAAACAGCGACGTGGTCAGACGTGGATTTACGATTGCGCTTTTGACAATGGCGCCAATTCTTCCCATTGTACTCGTTTGAGAAAATCGGCTTTCGCACGGGAACGAGATAGTTTTCCGGATGATGTTCGCGGGAGGGTTCGGGGTGGGATTAATTCTATGTGACAAGGAATCGAGATTTCTGAATAGACCAATGAACGAAGTCGATTCACTAAATGCTCTCGTTTTTCCCCATCGGATTCCCGACATTGTATTACCATGATAGCCAGTTCATCACCATTAGGATCAGAAACTGAGAAAGTAGAAGAATCTCCTGGACGCACTTCTGGCTGTTGTTCTGCTAAGAACTCTAGATCTTGAGGCCAAATATTTCGTCCATTGATAATGATCAGATCCTTGGACCGACCAATAATAACAAGGCTGTTGTTAACCCAATAGCCTATATCTCCGGTATTCAGCCATCCCTCCGGTGAAAGAACTTCCTTCGTTAATTCCGGGTCATTGAAATACCCTGTCATAATACTTGACCCACGGACAAAAATTGTCCCACTTTCCCGATCCCCAAGCACATGACCGTCCGAATTTCGAATTTGGACCTCATAGCCGGGAAGAGGGGTGCCACAATTTACAAATTTGCTACAGCGGGTTTCTTGTGAATCCGTTTTCGTCAAGGATGACGGCAGTGGCTTTGCTTCTTGCCTGTCCGATAGCCAATCCCCATCTACCAGGTCAACTTCCAGTCCTTTTGAAAGGGGGGCAAAACTGATGGCAAGTGAGCATTCAGCCATCCCATAGCAAGCTAAGAAAGATTGATCGGTGAACCCCTTGGGTTTCAGAGCCTTTGCAAATCGTAAAAGGCTATCAGCTCGAATGGTTTCCGCGCCAACACCTGCAATCCTCCACGCGCTAAGATCATATTCTTCTTTGGAATCTTCCCCTAGACGTCGTACGCATAACTCATAGCCGAACGAAGGACTAAAGGAGATCGTTGCACGACTCTTGGTCATGAGGCTGAGCCATTGTTTTGGACGCATGGAAAAATCCCGCGTACTGAGATAGTCAACCGATAATTGGGAAGCGAGGGGCCCTAGAACAAACCCGACAAGCCCCATATCATGATAAAAAGGAAGCCAGGAAACACATCGATCACCCGACCGTACTTGCAAGCCATCTCGAATAATGCCGGCTAGATTGGCCATGACCGCGGCCTGAGTGACTTCAACACCTCTTGGCCAACGAGTACTTCCTGAGGTGTATTGAATATAGGCCAGTTCATGTGATTCTAAGGGACAGAGTGGATGCTGGGTTTCTTCCAGCGAAGCGAAGACTTCTGGCCCCCCAACAAGAGAAAGCCCCAAACCAAATGAAGCTTCTTCGAGGAAAGGTTCAAATCCCTCTGGAGCCATGGCTATGGAGGCCTGGCAGCTTTGAATCAATCGTCGTAGTTGGGTGACGTAGGCTTGATGCCCGCCCAAATGTAATGAAATGGGCAGTGGGACAGGGATTAATCCTGCATACTGGCAGGCAAAGAAAAATCTAATGAAATCAGGCGTAGTATCTGCAATTAAGGCTGCCCGAGAACCGCGAGGCAGCCCCAAACTATTAAGGCGTTTCGCAAGGCGTTGTGCTTGTTCTGCCAGATCTGAATAAGAAAGAACATGTGTTAATTTGCCCCTTCCCGAATAAAAATTGCAGCCTGTTTGTCCAGTCCCAGCATAATTTAAGGCATCAGAGAGGCTTGGGAAATCACCGGATTTCAGCAGCAAGGTATTATTCGTAGGAGTAGCTATCATATCGTTTACTTGTGTGCAGGGCATAGGAGTACTCTTAAATGAAGATAAAGGCATATGTTAAATCAGCAATTGACATGCCATAAAAATTTTCTGCTAAATTACGCTGTTTCCTACGAAATGGGTGCTATCCTGCTAAGTACGATAGCGTGCGGTGTAGTAAAAAAGACTCAATTTGGGTGAATTTAGTCACAACGAAAACTAATTTATAGCTAAGAAACAATACGTGCTAATTGATAGTTTTATTCCAGTTTTCTTTAAGATGAGCAAGGATTGCGAAAGTGAGAGAGGGATTCGTTTCATTTGGGTTTTTTAGATCGGGAGCTCCAGGCCATCCCTGGTCAAGAAATTGCTGTTGAAAAAATGTACGAGGGGCGTCATATCGAGGAATGACATGAAAATGCACCTCTGGGTCGACCATCATTAACATGAGGTAATTAATCTTGTTATAGGCAAAGGCACGTGAAACACCGGCTTCCATCTCACGAATGATCCCTGGCAGTTCCGCAAAGGCTTCCTGGCTGATTTGGGAAAATGCTGTGGCGTCCTCTCGACAAATCAAAACCAATGAGCCAAGAGTCACCTGTTGGGGGCGCAAAAGCGCAACCCATTGGTGAAATTCTTTGAGGCAGGTGTCGGGGTACCCAAATTTTTTCATGGTCGTATTCATAGAAATAGTCTTATACCCAAACAATGCTTATAGTGTCTATGAGAAAATATGAGACTGCCTGTTTTATAGATGCACGTGACGCCGATCCAGATATAAGTGCAGATTATACCTTGAGTTTCAAGTGAGAATCTTATCCCAACATGATCATTTGGTAAGGTCAACCATCTAGAAAATATTTGTTATAGATTTTTTGTCAGGAATAGATGTGGTTGTTCATCTATTCTTGTGGTTTCTTAAGGAGATTTCTATAATCGCTCTCATGCATAGTTAATAAAAATTTCGTCTGGCTTGGTACGTGTTGAGTCCCACAATCAAGTGGCAAAGGGAAGGTGTTTAAAGTAGTGTGTTAACCAGGTATTGGTATCGAGAAAAATATTTTCTTGATCGCATGGTGTTTCGCGATCTGATGTGGGCCTACGTCTCTTATCCAAGCATTCAAATGTATGGGGTGTTACTGGTGAGTAGTACGGTCTTGGCTCTGGTGATATATCCCTATTTCCCGGTTTCTCCATTCCGCATGATAGGAAGTATTATTGGGACTTTGCTGGCCTATCCATTTGTGGAATATGCTCTGCATCGATTTATTTTACATGGGCGATATCTTTACCGTTCGTCTTGGACGGCGGCCCTGTGGAAGCGGATTCATTATGATCACCATCAAGACCCTAATAATTTGCATGTTCTATTTGGATCAGCTTCAACCACTCTGCCCGCTATTGTGGTGGCGACGTTTCCTATTGGAATGAGCATAGCTGGCTGGGCTGGCGTCCCACTGTCCTTTGCGACAGGCTTGGCGTGTTTCATGGTGTATGAACTGTGCCATTGCATGCAACATCTTCGTGTGAATCCCAAGAGTAAGTTTTTAGGACGGATAAAACGCCACCACTTGTTGCATCATTTTCATAATGAACAAGGCAACTTTGGAATCACGAGTCTCATCTGTGACCGCCTATTTGGTAGCTTGTATTCCAATGGCGAGAAGGTTCCGTTCAGTCACACGGTATCAAATTTGGGATACCAGGACGAAGAACGATTGCATTACCCCTGGGTTGCGCAATTATCTGAGCAGAAGCAGTAGATATTGATGGCGGTTGATTGCAGACTCCTCTTTCCTTCATCTCCTTTAACCTCTATTTTTCGAGTCCACGACAGTCAGGATCTACCTGGGGCCAGGCATTTTGATTCGGATTGAACCCGTTAAGGATAAGGCCGGTCTTAAACAGTTTGTCCGCTTTCCTGCTGACGTGTACCGGGCAGATCCAGCGTGGGTGCCTCCTCTTATTTTAGAGCGGCTTCATTTTTTTTCCGCAAAGAATCCGTATTTTGAACATGCTCGCTGGCAATGTTGGCTGGCCTATCGAGGGTCTGTGCCTGTTGGACGGATCAGTGCCCAAATCGATGAGTTGCATCTATCACGCTATAACACTCAGACGGGGTTTTTCGGGATTGTTGGAAGCGGAAGATTCTGCTGAGGTCTTTCAGGTTCTTTTTCAAACCGCAGAAGCTTGGCTTCGAGCTGAGGGGATGACGGCGGTACAAGGGCCATTCAATTTATCTATTAATCAGGAATGTGGTTTATTAATTAAGGGCTATGAAGATCCTCCAATGGTGATGATGGGTCATGCGCGACCCTATTATGCTAAACACGTTGAAGCCAGTGGTTACCACAGAACGCAAGATCTGTTGGCCTATTGCCTGGGGATAAATTTCCCTTTGCCTTCCGGGGTCGCCACCTTTTTAAATAAAGCTAAGGATTCAGTGCGGATTCGCCCTTTACGGCGGAAGCATTTACAGGAAGAATTAACAATTATTAAGGAAATTCATGAGGAGGCTTGGGCTGAAAATTGGGGGTTTTTGCCGTTTACCGATGCAGAATTTGCTGAATTGGGTCAGCAAATGAAATTGTTGGTCGAGGACGATTTTGTGCAAATTGCAGAAATCGATGGGATCCCATGTGCCATGCTCGTGGCATTCCCCAATCTGCATGAAGTGATTCATGATCTTGATGGGCGTTTATGGCCATGGGGGTGGTTCAAGATTCTCTGGCGGCTGAAGGTTTCATACCCCAAAACAGGACGGGTTGCCCTCATGGGAGTTCGGCGACGTTTTCAGTCCAGTCCGATGGGCGCCGTGATGGCTTATGGAATGATTGAGGCTGTTAGACAAGCCGGCTTGCGAAAAAAAATTGAACAGGTCGAGCTTTCTTGGATTCTGGAAGACAATAAACCTATGCGGCATATTCTTGAGTCCCTGGGTGCTGAACCCTATAAAACGTATCGCTTGTATGAGAAATCACTCCAATGACATCTGCAAGGGTGAATGGACTGGGCGAACAGGAGTCTGAGCCTCGCCCAGTGACGGTATTAGTCTTGGCCGGCGCGCGACCTGGTCGAGACCCCGTCGCCGAGGCCATTGGAGTGCCTATTAAAGTGTTGGCCCCCGTGGGTGGGATGCCAATGGTGGCCAGGGTTTTGAAGACCCTCGAAGCGTCATACTTGGTGGCGCAACGAGTCTTGTGTGGACCTTCTTGGGAAGTTGTGCAAGAGCAGACATTTTTACGGGATCTTGTTGAAAAGGGAAAGGTCCGTTGGATGGCTTCCCAACAAGGGCCAAGTTTGAGTGTCAAAGGCTTTTTAGAGCAATTCCCCGAGGATCTTCCTCTCCTTGTGACGACTGCCGATCATGCGTTGTTAACGGTTGAGATGGTGGAGTATTTTCTGCGAGAGGCCAGCCGAGCTCAGGTTGATGTGGCCGTCGCGCTGGTCCCATATTCAGTGGTCGCAGAAGCCTATCCACAATCTAAGCGTACCGTGATACGATTTCGAGGAGGAGGTTATTGTGGGTGCAATATGTTTCTTCTTGGTAATTCAAAAGCGGAAAAATTAGTCGATTTTTGGACTCAAGTTGAGCGTGAACGCAAACGGCCACTTCGGTTGATTCGTCGGCTTGGATGGTTGATGCTTATTCGCTACGTGTTGGGATTTTTATCGCTAACAGAGGCGCTCCGCGAACTCAGTCAACGAATGGGGCTCTCAATCAAAGAAATTATTCTACCGTTCCCCGAAGCTGCGATTGATG
>PVMK01142919.1_pt1 | contig 15864 bp, 15 predicted proteins | sample 1853481 | NCBI WGS metagenome assembly PVMK01 (sample SAMN08533507, study PRJNA380276) | Marine sediment metagenome, whole genome shotgun sequencing project.
GTGGCGGCCGAACTCCTCACTCTCCGAAAGCAGCAATTGCATCCCGAGGCAGATCCCGATCAAGGGCTTTCCGGATTCCGCCACGCCGCGCAGTACATCCACGAGATCGTGCTCGCTGAGGGTCTGCATGGCATCGCCAAACGCGCCGACCCCGGGAAGCACGACCGCGTGCGCAGCCTCGATCCGGCCGGGATCACTCGTCACGATGGCCTCGACGCCGACCTGCGCAAAGGCATTCTGGATGCTCTGGAGGTTTCCGAGCGCACAGTCGACGATGACAATCGAGAGGTCCCGCGTATCCATCGCCTACCTCTTTCGAATCGCGTCGGAGCTCAGCTTACCGGTTGGTCACCGGAACGACGCAGGATGAGCGAGTGCACCGTCTCGGCTTGCCGGAGCTCGAGGAAGCGACTCATCTTCGTTTCGGCATCGAAGACGTAGAGACCCGTGTCGAGGCTGATGTTGAGCGAGATTCCCTTGAGTTTCTCGGGGTATCGGTGCTCGGTGGCGCCGATGAAGTAGTAGCACCCATCGTAGTCGAGGCCGCGCACGAAGGACGGAAAGCGACCCTGGCAGTTCCAGGTGTTGTCATAGAGTTCTCCGCGCATCGAATCGAGATAGCAGAGCTTCCCGTTGAAACGGCTCACGCTGTGCGGCATCCAGAGCCCGCTCACCACGGGCCCGAGGATCTCTCCGGTGACCTTGTCGATTTCGAGGATGCCGCCGTCGTAGACCTCCTGCAGCCAGCTTCCCGAAAACGAGAAGATCGATACGTAGAGCGAGTCGCCGTGAACCCAGCAGTCGTTCACGTGGTGGTTGTCCTTCTGATTCTGCGACCATTTGCGCGAAAAGAAGAATTCGCGCAGAAGTTTGCGATCTTCCATCGAGTAGACGGCGACCGAGTCGCGCCCGGGCTGGCCGATGAACACGCAGCCGCTGCTCGGATCGTAGTGGGCGCCGTGCGGTTCGGAGTTGGGCTGAAGCTCAATGGCGCCCTTCTCCCGGAATTCCGGATCGAGTACGACGAGGCCACGCAGCATGTCGATCGCGAGAAGATCGTCGCCCTGGTAGGTCATGCCACGGCATTTTCCGGTGAAGACCTTTCTGTAGTCGCCGGTCTTGGTGTCGCATTCATAGATACCGCCGCCGTGGGTGTCGCTGAAGGCGTGCTGGGGCGAGCTTACGAGGACCTTCCGCTCTAGATTTCGCAGATCATCCTTGTTCTTGCGCTCGTTGAGGAGCGGGTTGCAACAGAACTCATCGCCCATCACGAAACCCATCTCGTAGAGTTCCTCGATGACGCTCGCATAGTTGACCGTGCAGATGACGATATAGATCTCGTCCCGGCTCTGTTCGAGCAGATAGCGGGGTGGATGGACCTCGAATCCGCAATAGACGATCCCGTGGTTGCTCGGATTGTTGTCGACGATCACACCGCTGGGTGCCTCAATGTGATCGAGCGCGCGCTCGATCCAATTCGACGCCCCCCAGAACACCACCCGCTTGTCGCGGATGAGCCCAGAGAGTTCCCCCCAGTTCTTCCATTTCGAAGATGCCATCTATTATTCCTGCTCCGGCTCGAACGCCATTGTCGCGAGTTGCATCCGCGTTTTCAGGTCGTCGGGTGAATGAGCACCCACTCGCCCGCTTCCTGTCGCCAGAGATGAGGAGAGCGGGCGCCGTTGATCACCTCCCAGTAGCGATCCTCGCTAATGCCCATGTACTGGAGCACCTCGGGGAAGTGTTTCTTCGGGAATTCGCCCTCGTAGCGGTCACACAATGCCACACCCTCGTCACGCGAGATGATCTGATCGCGGATGTCGCGGCAAGCGTCGTTCATGGCCCGACCCTGCCCGAATTTCACGTACATCGTGTAGTAGTGCTGTCCATCCATCCGGTCGTCGAGGCTCGCGTACTTCGAAAAGGTACCTTCGCTGCGGCCGTCGGGGTTCGACTCGAAGTTGGCATTCTCCTTCGCGTAGTAATAACTGGCCTGCGGAGACCAGCTTAGGTAGTAGCTCATGTAATGGATATCGATGTCCGTGGCTTCGAAGTCCTCGCGCAGTATCGGCATGTAGGGATGCATGTCATTGTGTAACACGCCCTCGTTGGGAAGCTCCTCATAGGGCACGCCCCCAAAAAAGAGCGGATCGCTCGTGCTCTTACGCGTGAAGTGTTCGGGGTCCATCAGCGGGCTCATGTTCTGATCGAACGAATCGTGGCACTCAGCCTGATTCTCGCCGTACATGATGAGATCGACGTCGTATTGCATCGCAGTGCGGGGAGCGACGTTCTTCTGCCCGATGATGAAGGGTTGGAAGGGGTTGACGAGGTTCTCGAAGGCGAATCGGGTCAGCTGCGCGTGCACCTTCGCGTTGGGCGTAACGAGGATGTTGTCGAAGCCCGCGCGAATCCAGTTCTGCATGTTGCGCCATCCGACGTCGGTATAGATATGGGGCGCCCACGTCACCGTGAGAGGGTTCATGCCGTACTGGGTCTTGAGGATGTGGCTGACGAAGATACTGTCCTTGCCACCGCTACCGGGTACGATCACGTCGTAACGCCCATCGTCACGCCGGTGCCGATCGCAGAGCTCGATGAGCTAGCGCTCGCGGTCTTCTCAGTCGAGAGTCTTCTTGAACTCCGCATAGCGACAGACGTCGCAGACGCCCTCATCGTCGAACCCGGAGGTGCGGGTTGGCATCGACCCCTCCTTCTTGAACTCGGGAGAGCTCGCGGGGCGCTGGTTCGACATCACGCAGCGCTTGCAGAAGATCACCTGCTCCGGAAGACCGTACTTCGTCTCCAACCTGTCTTTTCCTCCTCGGGCCACCCGATCCCGCAAAATCCAGGGTGCGCCCCGTGCGCTCTCGGGAGCCGATTGGAGCGCAATGGTACCGGGAACTCTTTCGATTGCAGTGAATGGTGGCAGAAAAGCACCGCGGGCGCCGCGCCGACGATTGCGCCAAGAAGCTCTCTGGAGAGCGCTCCGACCACGGCCCCGACGCGCCGAGCTGCGGGGTCTTCGCCGTGCTGACTGCAATGCGCCGGCATGATATGCTGCGCGACCCAGTCGGGGACTCCGCCAGGAGCGCTCGCCTTTCCCCAGGTACCGGACCCCATGTTGCAGGATGCACGGCCACTGCTGCTGATTCCCATTGAGAACCAGGTACGCGAACTAGACGCCAAACTGCTGCTGGCGCTGGTCGCAGCCGAGCGCGGCTTCCCCGTGATCCTGGGCTCGCGAGCCACCCTGCACCGCGAGGCGGCGTCCCTCCCCCGGGGTGTCTATCTGGCAAAGAGCGCCCGCGCCCTCAGCGTGCGGATGTTTCGCATCTACCGCGACCTGGGAAGTGAGATCGCGGCGTGGGACGAGGAGTCGCTCGTCCGCAACCCAAACCGCGAGTTCTGGTACCGACGACGACTCTCGAAGGAGGCTCTCGAGATGGTCGGCGTCTTCTTTGCCTGGGGCGAGGACGACGCGGATGTGCTCCGCGGCTTCCCCGACTGGCCCGCGGCGACCATCCACGCGACCGGCAATCCGCGCATCGACATGATGCGACCGGAGCTGCGGGGCTACTTCGACGAAGACGTGGCTGTGCTGCGGCGTCGCTACGGCGACTTCGTGCTCGTCAACACCAACTTCGGCCTGGTCAACCATTACGTCGAGAAGATGTCCGGCGCACTGCCCCTACCTCCGGGATCGAACCGCCCCGAAGATCTCGAAGTCGCCAGAAGCCTGGTGTCTCATCGACGGGAATTGTTCGAGCACTTCAGAACGATGGTCGCAGGCCTCACGGAGTCTCGCCCGGAACTCACCATTGTCGTACGACCTCATCCGGTCGAAAACCCCGCCGTCTGGAATCAGATTGCCGCCCTGCATACGAACGTGCACGCGCTGAACGAGGGGAACGTTCTGCCCTGGCTGCTCGCCTCGAAGTTGCTGATCCAAAATGGTTGCACGACGGGAGTGGAGGCTTTCGCTCTCGGTGTGCCCTCGATCGCCTACCAGCCAGTGGTTTCCGAACGGTGCGACAGCGACCTCCCAAACGCATTGAGTGCGCGCGCTTTCGATCTCGACCAACTCCATGCGCAAATTGACGCGGTTCTCGAAGGCAAGTCGCTGCCCGAAGGCGAAGAGCGCGACAAACGGGCCCGCCAACACCTTGCCTCGCTCGAGGGTCCACTGGCGAGCGATCGCATCGTCGACGTACTCGCCGACCTCTATCCCCCGGGCGCTTCGTTCGTACGACCGCAACCTCTACGCCATGCGGCGGCATGGCTACACTCGGAGGGCCGCGCGTTGGTAAAACGAGCGCGGGCGCGGATTCCCGGAAATCGCAACAGCGCCGACTATCAACGACATCGCTTCCCGGGCGTTACGCTCGAAGAGCTTCGGGAGCGGGCGGCTCGCCTAGCCGAATTGCTGAACCGGTTCGCCGAGATACAAATCCAGCAGCGCGCCGAAGACACCTTCGAAATCCGGCCCGGCTAAAGACCTTACGATCGATCGGACTGCGCAGGTTCCGTCAGGGAAGCGGATTCTGAATCGTGCGAATTTCGCGCCATTGGTCACTCACGGACGCTGGATCCGGCAGTGCATCGGAGGCCTTCTTCCCGAGCGCGCAGAGATAGCCAACGTGAAGGTGATCCGGAGCGTAATCGATCGCGAGCACATCAAAACCGGCGCGCGACAGATAGCCACGCATCGTTTCATCCGTGAGGTAGTAGGGATGGTCAATCTTGATCGCCTCTTCAACGGATCCGTTGCGGCGGTAAGCCGCCCGGAAGTCCACGATGTCGACGAAGAACAGCCCCCATTCAGAGAGCAGGTCGCGGATTTTCGATAGCGAGAGAGCAACATCCAGCAGGTGATCGACGGTCTGGCACAACACGATGAGGTCATACGTTGCGCCGCCCGAGTCATAGTCCTCGACAAAAGCCGTCACGGTTTCCAGGCCCAGCTTTCGGGCAACATCGATTTCCAGTGGGGCGGGGTCGATCACGGTCGCCAGGAGATCGAAGCGCTCCTTCATCACGTGCGCCACGACGCCGGTCGATCCACCGACATCGAGAAGGGTCTTGCAGCTGCGTTCGCGCAACCGCGGTTCGATAAAATCGGCGCACGAAGACGCGTACTCGCGCTGTTCGTCTTGGATCGATTCTGCGTCGATCAGACGGCCGTGATAGGCGCTCACGAGTGGCCGGTATACGTCGGTGTAGAATTCCGCATACGCACTCGCCTCCATCACCGGATTGAGGAAGACGAGACCGCAGCGAAGACAGCCATCGGCCGTCGCGGGGAACCCGTAGCGATCTCTATGGGTGAGGGTGACGAAGCGGTCGCCACCGCAGAGATTGCAGTGGAGCATCCGTCGAACGGGCTTTCCCGCATAGTCGTAGCCCAGCTTCGCGATCCGTTCGTACCGCGCTTTCAATTCGGTCTTTGCGCCCATTCGAGCGCCTAGGCTAACATCTCGCGCAATAGGCCACCATCTCGCGGGGCGCGCAGAATTCGGGGACCTAGCGCATTTCGATCATTGCTCCGATTTCGGCCGTCGCGTTCGTCTCGCTCACCCGGCGCATCTTGCGAATCTGGCGCGCTCGTTCGCACGCCTCCACACTGTTCTGGCCGGCGCTAGAGGCATGGATCGATAGATCGTTCGGAGATGTTGAATGACGGAGCTCGATACAAGCCAGCTGTTCCTATCGAAAAGATTGGGTGAGGTTCGAATCGATCCCTGCTGTTTCTTCCATATCGACGACTATCTTCCGGACGATTTCTACGAATTGCTGCGAGAGACCTTCCCCGACCAATCTACCTATGAGAGTGACGACTCGAAAAAAATGGCCTTCCGATCGTCCGTCGAGTCCGATCCGTTCGATGCCTTCTGCGCGAAAAACCCCGCCTGGCAGCAGCTGATCGACTTCTTCAGTTCGGCGGAATTCTCCGAAGACGCGAGAACTGCTCTGGCCCCTGCGCTGCTCGACGCCCGCGGCATCCTCGAACACCGCCCGTGGCTCGATTGCACGAAGCGCGCGGTTCCGAACAATCCGCTTCGCTACGTCTTCCAGGAACCGATTCGAACGACTTTCCAGATCAGCCTGCTCCCAAGAGATGGGGTCGTCGTTCCCCATGCGGACGCGCCGCGCAAGTTGATCAGCCTGCTGCTCTACTTCCGGGATCCGGACTGGGAGGATTCCTACGGCGGCGCGACGGAATTTTATGCGCCGTTGAATCCAGACCTCGCCCGCACCTGGACGCCGACGGACCGAATCCCCTTTGAACATTTCAAGGTGATCGGCGCCGCGGGATTCGAACGCAACCGTTTGTCGGGTTTCGTGCGCTCGAATGCATCCTTCCACGGCGTACCACCGATCACTTGCCCCCCCGGAATGGCGCGCCGCGCGCTCCTGATCAACATCAAACGACTCAAGTGGTCCAAGCGCCACGATCCGTGAGCTGCCGATAGGCGTTCAGTCAGCGCCCGGAGCGGGCGTGTTGATCGGGCCGAGGGCGGCCTCGATCGCGTCGGCATCGGGGATCGGCCCGGGATCGTAGCCGACGAGCGCATCTGCGATGGCTTTCAGGTGGGTCGAGGTGGTACCGCAGCAACCACCGACGATGCGCGCGCCAGCGTCCCGGGCCAGGCGCGCATAGCGGGCCATGATCTCTTCGTTTCCGCTGTAGACGATCTCGCCGCCGACCATCTGCGGGATTCCGCAGTTTCCCTTGGCGATGAGCACATCGGTATCGGATCCACAGCGGCGGATCTTGGAGATCGTATCGATGAGCATCGACGGCCCGGCACCGCAATTGGCACCGAACGCGATCGGTCGGGGATCCAACGTTTGGGTGAACGCCCTCGCCTTCTCTGGCGTGTCGCCCATCATCGTCCGCCCCACGGTGTCGAACGTCATCGTCGATACCACGGGAAGGCCTGAACTCGACGCCGCCGCGACAGCAGCCTCCAATTCGCCGAAGGCGAAGATCGTCTCGATCCAGAGCACGTCCGCGCCGCCCTCCGCGAGCGCCTGCGCCTGCTGGGCGAACGTCGATTCGGCTTCGTCGCCGGTCAACGTGCCGTAGGGCTCCAGCATTTCTCCCGTTGGCCCCATCGATCCGGCAACGACGACCGGCCGACCTGCGGCATCGGCTGCCCCGCGCGCGATCCGGGCGCCCGCCTCGTTGATTTCTTGGGTTCTTTCTTCCGCGTTGTCGAGCTTGAGGCGGCAGCGATTCGCGCCAAAGGTGTTCGTCACGATGATGTCCGCACCGACGTCAATGAAACTCTCATGGAGCCGCTTCACATCTTCCGGCTGATCGAGATTCCAGAGATCCGGGGCCTGGCCGGCCGGAAGCCCCATCCCCATCAGGCTCGTACCCATTGCGCCGTCGGCGAGCAGATAGTCGCGCTCGCCGAGAAGGTCGCTGAGCAGGTTACTCATCGGGCCACTCCTGACTGACTTCTACCGGACGGCACTTTCTTCTTGACGGGCTCCCTCAGCTCGGATCCGGAGCCGGCGTACCCGGACCGCTCGGCGGGAGTTCAGGCATCGCGATCAACTCGGCATCCACAACGCCTGTCAGCGACTCGAGAAACGCCTGGATCGCGCTTACCTGCGCGTCGTCGACCGGAATGCCAAGTTGGAATTCGGCCATGATGCGAATCATCTCGTCGAGTTCTTGTATCGATCCGTCGTGAAGATAGGGGCCCGTCTTCGCGATATTGCGCAGAGACGGCACCTTGAACACCCGCTCGTCCGCCTGATCGCCCGTGACCTCCATGCGCCCGAGATCTTCGGTCGGGTACAGCTTGATGACACCGAGTTTCTGGTAGAGGCCACCGCCGATGGCTGCCCCCTGATGACAGGTGGTGCAGCCGGCCGAAACAAACGCATCGAGCCCCGCGAGTTGTTCATCGCTGAGTGCGTTGTCATCGCCGGCGATGAATGCATCGAACGGACTCGGCGTCAGGAGCTTGCGCTCGAAAGCACCGATGGCTCGCGCCATGTTGTCGTAGCTGATGGGATTCTCGTCCTCGGGAAATGCCGCTTCGAAAAGCGGCGCGTAGCCCGGGATCGAATCCAGTACGGCGACCACGGCCTTTTCCGACGGCATGGCCATCTCGATCGGATTGAGAACCGGCCCCTTCGCCTGTTCTTCAACGTCCGCTGCGCGCCCATCCCAGAACTGCGTGATGTGGAGAGCAGCGTTGTAGACGGTGGGTGCATTGCGACCGCCGCGCTGCCCACGGTGGCCGGTGGAGGTCGGCTGCCCATCGACACCGTGGCGATCGAGAAGGTGGCAGGTGTTGCAAGAGACGTCGTGGTTCTTCGAAAGTCGCGGCTCGTAGTAGAGGGTCCGACCCAACTCGACCTTCGCGGGCGTGATGGCGTTCTCGGGATTCGAAGCTTCAACGGGAAGCGTGCCGAAAACAGCCGCAGCTCGCGTGCGAAGTGCGCTGCGGTCAAGGGCCGGCGCAACCGCTTCCGTCTCGGCTGCAGCCGCTTCGGTCACGGATTCGGGGGCAGCGGTGACCGCATCCGATCGCTCTTCTCCACCACAACCAACGAGCAGTGCTGCGATGAGAGGCATCGCCGGGAACACACCCCATCGCGTCGTACCCCGCGTTTTTCGCGATCTTCCCAACCGGCTCATTTCCTTCCCTCCTGCGTTTGTCTGCGTTTGTCTGCGTTGGGACAGCGACTTTTCCCACCGCGCATCCCATAATTTCCGCAGATCGTTTCCGCAGATCGCTCCGCCGAGCGGTACCCTTACGGCTGCAAGAACCGCGACGATCTGGATTCAACCCTGCAACTAGACATTCTAGCCGCAGAATTCAACGGCTGCGTACGAGAACGATCGAGGTTCGGGTTCAAGAATGGGCGGCGTGGCCCTCAACACCCGCGTGCCCCAACAGCGTCGCGGCGGCGATCGTCCAGAGCCCGAAGACGATCACCAACGCGCCCACCGCCCATCGCACGCGCCCGCGATTGACGAAGCCCATCAGCGCATTCGAAAAAACGCCACCGCTGAGCATGATCGGCAGCGTGCCCAGTCCAAAACAAGCCATCCACCGCGCACCCTCGAATGCACCACCCGCAGCAACCGCCCCTGCGAGCGCAGCGTAGACGAGGCCGCACGGCAGCCAGCCCCAGATCGCTCCGAGCACCACCAATTTCCAGGGCCGGTCGAGTGATCCCAGCCGTGTCGCGAACGGCGCGATGTGGCGCCAGGCACGCGATCCGATCTGCTCGATGCGCGCCATTCCCATCCACCAGCCGGATAGATACAGGCCAGCTGCAACCAGGAAGAGTCCGGCGAATACGCGCAGCGCGGTGATTCCAAGCGGTCCAAGCAGAGCCAGAACCGATAGCCCAAGCCCTCCCGCGAGGGCGCCGGCAACCGCGTAGCTGAGAATCCGGCCGAAGTTGTAACCGCATTGTGCGAGCAGCGTACCGCGCACTGTACTAGGTTGGGGCAGTGCTCCCGCGAGGCTCGCGGAGATACCACCGCACATGCCGATGCAGTGCAGGCCGCCGAACAATCCCAAGAGCGTGGCCCCCACGAGCGACAGATCCATCGAGGGATTCACGCTGATTCGCCTCCGGGACTGGTCGAGGGCTCCAGGTCGATCGAGGGCTTCGGGTGCAATCGGGTCGTCGTCGAACAAAATGCTGTGCGCCGCCTGATCGAGGTCTTCGAATTGATCGTTATTGACCGCCCAGATGAAACCCCAGACAGCGATGCCGAGCAGCCCGAGTCCCAGCGGAATCAAGATAAAGAGGATGCTCATGTAGACACCTGCACTTTATTGAGCCGCAGCGCATTGCCGACCACCAGTAGAGAACTGAACGACATGCCGATGGCCGCCGTGTAGGGGAGCGACCAATCCCATGCTGGCCAATGGAAGAATCGTCAGATTGTAGAGCAATGCCCAGGCGAGATTTTGGCGGATCACGCGACGCGTCTTGTGCGACCAATTCACGGCCCGGGTGAGGGCGTCGAGATCGTCTTCGAGCAGAACGGAGTCAGCGCGGGCGCGCGTCAGATCACTGCCCCCGCCCATCGCAATCGAAATCTGGGCGGCGGCGAGCACGGGGGCGTCGTTCACCCCATCTCCCGCCATCGCGATGACGGCTCCACTTGCCTGCAGGTTTCGAACGTACGCGAGTTTTTCCTCTGGGCTCGCGCCGCCGCGAGCTTCCTCGATGCCGAGGCGGTGAGCGACACGGGTGGCGCCGGGCGATGGATCGCCGGTCAGAAGATGCGTGCGAACCCCCGCTGCGCCGCAGACGTTCGATCAACTTCGCAGCGCCCGGCCGAAGCTCGTCGCGCAGCCCGAACCATGCGACGGGCCCGCGCTCGCCAACCAACAAAACGGTACAATCCGCCTCATCGAAGATCGGCACGGATGAACCGGGAGCCAGCGATAGCGCCCAATCGGCACGCCCGAGGCGGTATCCAACGCCGTGAACCTTTCCCGAAATACCCGATCCAGTCACCGTGATGGCTTCCGAACAGGCAGCCTTCGACTGCGCGAACGACTCATTTTCGCGTCGAACGCCCGGGCCGCTCCAGCGGGAAAAAGCCCGCGCAATGGGATGGGGACGAGTGTTCTTCGAGAGCGCGTGCGGTCGCCACGCACTCGATCTCGCCCTCTTCTCCGAGTGGCCGAACCGCGACCAACTCGAGTTCACCTCGCGTCAGCGTTCCGGTCTTGTCGAAGACAAAGTCACTGATACGTGCGAGCCCTTCCAACACATGCCCACGCGAAACCAACAAACCGGTACGGGCCAGGCCGTTGGTGGCGGCAGCCAACGCAGCCGGAGTCGCGAGCGACAACGCACACGGGCAGGTCGAAACGAGTAGCGCGAGCCCGATCTCGAAGGCTCGATCCGGCTGCACGTGCCACCAGTAGAAGGTCACGGCTGCCGTCAAACCGAGCACCGCTGCCACGAAAATTCGCGCCGCCCGATCCGCAGCGCGCACGGTTGCGGGACGCTCTGCCTGCGCGCGGTCGAGTAGCGCCACGATGGATGCGAGGGTGCTGGTCGCGCCGGTACGCGTAACCGATATGACGAGCGGGCTCTCGATGTTCTGGCTGCCGCCAATGACCGGATCGCCGGGCTGCCGCGCATGAGGAAGCGGCTCACCGGTCAGCAGTGCTTCGTCGACCGCGCTACACCCCTCCACGATGATACCGTCAGCGGGAATCGTCTCGCCCTCCCGGACGCGCATCAAATCACCCGGCACCAGGAGGCGGCAGGCGACGACTTCTTCTCCGGTCGGGCCGATGCGCCTCGCGGTTCGAGGAGCACCGCGCAACAGGCGGCGTGAAAATTCGTCCGAGCGGCGCCGCATTCGCGCTTCGAGATAGCGCCCAAGCAGAAGGAAGAAGGTGAACATGCAAACGGAGTCGAAATACACTTCACCCGAGCCACGCCAGATCGATCCCACACTCGCCAGATACGCCCCGCCAATCGCGATCGCCACCGGAACGTCCATTCCGAGTCGACGGCCTCTGAGGTCCCTCAACGCGTTACCGAAGAAAGGGCTGGCGGCATAGAAGACCACCGGAGTCGTGACGATCAGGCTGACCCAATGCAGCAGAAGGCGGTAGCGATCGTCAATTCCCTGAAAGCTGCCGGCGTACAGGCCGACTGCGTACATCATCACCTGCCTCATGCCGAGCCCCGCCACACCGAGCCTGCGCAGCATCCGACGTTGCTGATCGCGCGCGTATTGCTCCTCGCGATCAGGCTGGAATGGGTGCGCGGCGTAGCCGACCTCGGTCACGGCGGCGAGCAACTCGCTCAGTTTCGCGATCGTCGGATCCCACGCGAGCTGAGCGCGATGGCTACCGAGGTGGACGCTGACGTCGATCACACCAGGGCGGCGTCGAAGCTGCCGCTCGATCAACCACGCGCACGCCGCACAGCTGATCCCCTCGATCGAGAGCGTCGCGCGCTTGATGCCCTCGGGATCGCAGCGCACAAAGGCGCGCTGGATTTCGTCGTCGTCGAATGATCGCGACTCCTCGGCCGAACTCGGACTGAGCGCTTCGGGATTGACTCCATGACCTTCGCGATGTCGATAGTAATCGTTGAGTCCCTGATCGATGATGGCCGTCGCCACCGCCCGACAGCCGGGGCAACACATCGGCCGATCGACGCCGTCGATGATGTCCGAGTAAGATAGACCCGCTGGCACCGCCAAACCGCAGTGGAAGCACGGCTCCACCGCACCCGCGAGCGCCGTCGCGGCGCTCATCCGCCCGCGCCCATGATCAGTGGTTCCGATGACGGGAAGTAGAGCGTGGTCGTTAGGCGCCAGGAATCAGACGCACTGGGCAGGCCCTTCGGCGCCGGCGAATCGCCTGCCGACGCCGCTTTAGGAGGAGCGAGGCTCGCGTACCAGCGTCCGCTGAGTTCCGCACTCAACTGCCCTCGGAAGGGGCCGAGATCCGGCCGAACGAGCGAGATGGACCGATCGCTCGACGCCCGCGTCGGATGGCTGAGATCCAACACCAATTCCCGCACTGTCGCGAGGCCTTCACCGGTCAGCTCGATGCGCACTTCGCCGGTTGCGTTATCGATCCTGAGTTCGGCGCGAATCGACCTCCGCACCGCGTTGGTTTCGGACTCGAGGCGACGGTTGATCTGCACGCCGTTTTCATACCAGGATTCGCTGACCAGCGAGTCCTGGTTCGCGAATGCAATCACTACGGTCGAAACGCCCGCGGCAACCGACGTAAAGAGCAAGGCGATGATGAACCACGGCCAGAAATAGCGATACCAGGGAAGTCCGGCCGTCGGATCGATATCATTCATGCTCGGAGCCTCCCGGGTCGGGGCCCGCTTCGACGGGCCTCAGGAATCGACTCGTTTCCGTAATCGCATGGATCGGATCGCCAACGCTCTCCACGGTAAAATGGACATCGGAGTTCGGTGCGGCCCGAACCCCCGGCGCGGTCATCAGGCTGATCGGAATCGACACCTGGCTCCCGCCCGCGATTTCGACTTCCGTGTTTCCTGAATACTGCAGCGGAACCTCCCCTTCCGCGCGAATCGTATACCTGCGCGAGCTCTGCTCCATGTTCCTGATTCGCAGCGTGTAGGTGTTTTCGACCGAGCCATTCCCAGCTCTCGCGGTAGAGGCGCCCGCGATCGCGAATGATGTCCAGCCCAAGGGGGACGCGCGTTGCCAGGCCGAACGCGAGCATGCCGAGCATGCCGAGCAGCACCGTTCCAGAACTCCACAAACGAAAGCGTGTCTTCGCCTTCGGAATGCCTTCGTCCTGGTTCTCGGAACTGAAGCGAATCAGATCTGGCGCGTAATCCATCTTCTTCATGACGCCGTTACACACATCCACGCAGGCCGCGCAGGTGATGCACTCGTATTGAAGGCCCTCCCGAATGTCGATTCCGGTAGGGCAAGCCCGCACACAAAGACCGCAATCGACGCACGACCCGAGGCCCCGCGCGTCCGGATCGACCCGTCTGGAGCGCCCCTCCCGCGCGGCTCACCGCGCCCGGCGTCGTAGCTCACGATCAGCGTATCTCGATCGAACATTACACTCTGGAATCGCGCGTACGGGCACATATGGAGGCAGACCTGCTCCCGCAGAACGCCCGAAAACAAAAAGCTCGCACCCGCCAGGGACAGGATCGCAAAGCGCTCCCGGTTACCGACACTCAGCTCCGCGATTTCCCGGAGAAGGGCCTCGATCGGCGTGAAATACCCCACCAAGGTGATCGAAATGGACAGGGCCAGAATCGCCCAGCACAGATACTTGAAGACTTTCTTCCCAAGCTTTGCGGAAGACCACGGCGCCTGATCGAGCTTGATGCGCTGATATCGCCCTCCCTCGATCTTCCGTTCGATCCAGACATAACAAAGGGTCCAGACCGTCTGCGGGCACGCGAATCCGCACCACAGCCTGCCGGCCGCAACCGTAAACACGAAAAGCGTGAGCGCCGCAATCACGAGCAGGAACGCGAGCAGCACGAAATCCTGGGGCCAGAACGTCGTGGCCCAGAACGCGAACTTGCGCTCGGGGAGATTCAACCAGATCGCCTGCCTGCCTTCCCAGCGCAGCCACGGCCCGATGTAGAAGACCGCCACCAGGACACTCAGCGCAAAGCGCCTCAGGCTCTGGAAGCGACCCTTGACCCATAGATACTGGATCTTGCGCCAGCTTTCGTAGAGCGAAACGATCTGGAACTCGTCGGGATTCTCGTCCGGTGTTCCTTCGTTGGAACCGGCTCGAGCACTTTCATCCGCGGCCGCATGGCTTACCCGATCAGTCCCCGCTACCGGGGAATTCGAGAGACTGTAGACGTAGAGTGCGAGGAGGTGGATCTTCTCGGGCTCGAGAATCTCTCCGTGCGCGGGCATCTTGCTGTTCTTGCCGTTGCGAACCCGATCTTCGATGTCGGTCACCCGCCCCCCGTGCAACCAGATTCCGTTGGTCAGGTTCGGTGCACCCATCGCAGGATTTCCGGTTCCGTCCGGACGGTGGCAGACGGCACAGATTGTCGTGAAGTGGACCTTGCCCTGCTCGGCGAGTTTCGCGTCATGCGGCCGGCCGCTCAGACTCAGCACGTATTGCGCCACCTGCTCAATCCCGGGCTCACCGCCGATCACCGCACCGAGCGGCGGCATCATGCCATTGCGGCCCTGCGTGATCGTTTGCACGATCGTTTCGGGAGCTCCGCCGTAGAGCCAATCGTCATCCGTCAGATTGGGATAGCCATCACCGCCACGCGCGTCGGATCCGTGGCAGGTCGAACAGTTGTTCGCGAACAGCCGCCCTCCCATTTCGATGGCTGCTGGCTCGGCGAGGAGTTCGGGAATCGACTTCTCGAAATAGCGCGCGTAGATGGGGCCGTATTGCGACTTCGCGTTGGCGATCTGGCCTTCCCATTGACCACCAGAAGTCCAGCCCAGGATTCCCGCAAAATTCCCCAGCCCGGGATACAGCGCCAGGTAGATGGCCGAAAAAACGATCGTCAACACGAAGAGCCAGGTCCACCACGCGGGCAGGGGGTTGTTGAGTTCTTTGATCCCATCGAACTCGTGCCCCACGGGTTTTCCAATCTGACCCGGCTTGACCTTCGCTTTGCGATTGACGTAAAGCAACCACGCACAGCCCAGCACGTTCAGGACCACCAGAAAGATCACATACGCACTCCAGCCGCGGGTCATCGCTCGCGATCTCCCGCCGAGGAAGTCGTGCGTTCTCGTTCATCCGCGAAGGGCAACATCGCGTCGTCCTCGAAGCGGCTGCGGTTACGCGAGCTGTACGCCCACCAACAGACACCGCCGTATGCGAGCATCGTCGCCAGCGTGATCAAGCCCCGAAAGTCATTGATGTCCATCGCTCAACGCCTCGCCTTGAGATGGGTCCCGAGCTGCTGCAGATACGCGATCATGGCCTCGATCTCGGTCTTGCCCGCGACGGCTTGCTGGGCACCTTCAATGTCCACGTCCTCGTAGGGCACGCCTACGGTACGCAGCGCCCTCATCTTCGCGGCTGTGTGGTCTCCGCTGAGCGTGTTCTCTGCGAGCCAAGGAAATCCCGGCATGTTGGATTCGGGAACCACGCTTCGCGGATCGATGAGGTGGGTTCGGTGCCAGTCGTCGCTGTAACGCTGGCCCACCCGGGCCAGATCGGGACCCGTTCGCTTCGACCCCCACAAGAAGGGATGATCGTACGCAGACTCCCCCGCAACCGAATAGTGGCCGTAGCGTTCGGTCTCCGCCCGCAGCGGCCGCACCATCTGGGAGTGACACCCCACGCATCCCTCTCGGATGTAGAGGTCACGGCCTTCCAGCTGAAGCGCGGTGAGCGGCTT
>PVMK01149747.1_pt1 | contig 15862 bp, 9 predicted proteins | sample 1853481 | NCBI WGS metagenome assembly PVMK01 (sample SAMN08533507, study PRJNA380276) | Marine sediment metagenome, whole genome shotgun sequencing project.
TAGGTTTGGCTAGCAATATTGGATTCTGCGGATTACGCCAAATGGAATGCCAACTTTGCGTGGCGACGGCTTATCTACTTGCCGCTGAATGCGCCACTGTGATTGCAAATGAGGTGCCAGCAAATAGATGAAGTAGTGAAATTGACTTTACTGGCTTGCATCGAACTTTCTGATTCTAGTGAGATTGCATCAAGTAAAGAGTGCGTTTGGTCGCAGGTACAGGGGTCTTTTCTACAATTTGGAAATGTTGCATGAATGCTTTTTCAAATCCCTCGGGCGTATAATCAACAAATATATCGCGCCGACTGCTTAGAAGTTTATCAATCTGTCCATCACCCCTCGGCACAAACTCGATTAATAGCCAGTTACAGTTTTTACCGAAAAACTCGGACACGCTTGCTAAGGGCACATTATTTGAAATTGCCAGATGATGAATCAGTCCGAGCGCCATAATCATATCAACAGGGCCCCGCTCAGAGATTGAGTCTCGCTCACTATTGGCCCAGCCTATAGCAGGACTGGGGTTTGACAGATCAATCAGCAGCGGCAATACAGCTGTTTCTTTTTCTTGTGCTACCTGCCGATAGTTGCTTTCGACGCAACCCGGGTCAATATCCCAGCACACAACCGATGCACCTTCGGCAGCAGCCAGTCGGCTGAAGCGACCAGTATTGCCTCCCATATCCCATACTGAGGCCGGTTTGGTCTGGGCCACAAATTGTCTGACAAGCTTTTCCTTGAATTCCAGGCCTTCTTCGCCGTAATTATTGTTGGCCTGGTAATAATCAAACCATTCAGTGCCGCCAGGCTTCCATTCCAGTTTTTGTATCGCACCTTGCAGGCTATCTAAAAGGCCATAGAAGGCTTTTTTGCCAAATTTCCGGACTTTTTTATTCTGGGTTTTGCCATCAGCTGCTCTCTGGTTCAGTGTTGCAGTTACCTGGCTGCGGGCATGCAGCCAAAGGTGCATATAGAGTGCTGGACTAAATCGAGTTTTCCCGGGCAACAGACGGGTCGCAAGAGGTAACGGAACGCCATCGATATTTGTTTTGAATAGTTGATTGAGCCCGATATCAACATGCGCCATTAATGCTAATGGCGCCAGAAAATGCTGGCAAAATTGACGATATGCTATCCACGGAACTCCGGGCTCATTAATTTCAAATGACAGGGTGTCAATAAAAATTGGGCGGCCGCCAAAAAACTGTACATTGTAGGCACTCGCATCCTTAAGCGTCATGCCCTTATCCAGAGCGCGCTTTTGAATATCCAGTGTTAGTAATGCTGCATCCTTAAGCTGGCTAAAAGACCATTCATAAGGATAGGAAATATGGGGAATAAATTCAGGCTGAAGCACGCAATAAGCATCAGTGGTTGCCTGCAAGGAATTATCAACGACTTGATGTTCGACTAGCAGGCCTGTCGACGATAATTCTTCATAAAGGCCGGATGAGATTAACTGCTTGAAGTGAGGAGCATAAAATTCATTTACCTGGCGTAGCAGTACTCCGTTATTCCAATACAGAAAGCCACTGGGATCGCGAAAGGATCCGGAAATACGGTCTATGGCCATTATGCTGGGGTCGCTTGACTGCCCTTGCTAAGGTCAACATGTGTATGCATAGAAAAAGGAGTGATTGAAAATGTAGGCAGAATAAAATATTTGCTCATTACTGATATCTGACTCCAGATAAATTATTGAGTGGATTTTATCTGTCGATCTGCAGGAACGCAATATCCGCTTCCCCGGTTACTGTAGCTCACCATGCGGCACTAACAGTGTAAGAGCAGGTGTGCGGTGCTTTAAAGCCTGATTGTCAAAGTGCCATGGATGGCTGAATTCCTCGGGCTCTGTTGCAGGCAAATTATCAATTGGTTGTCGGAAAACAAGGTGACCAAAGTCCAGCCAGAGGAATGGCAGTCTGAAATGTGACTTTAGTCGTTTCTGTGCTTTCATCATGAGGCAAGCGCTTCCCTGTGTCCTGGTATATCCTGCCGTATTTTGTTCTGACAGCCATTGAATGAATAGCCACCAAGAATTTCACTTTTGGTATGTGGGTGTGGATTACCGCCATAGCCATCACCGACTTGGCCATGTGCCTCTATCAACTCAATTATATAGTCCTGAGAATTGCGTCTGGGTATTTTGTAAAGTTATGGCTATATCAGTTCCCTATTTATTATGTAAAAACCAAGGCTTTCTAGCTAATTTAGTTAAGTCATTGTTGAACATAAAAAACTAGTTGCTTTGAAGTAGTTTCCGCCGCCCCGAATTTTTTTCATGGTGGAATTGCGTTATGTTGCATATAACAGATCGGAAAAAACGGTAGTGATTAACTATTTTGCGAGTAGCCATATATGTTCACCGTGCCTTAGTATTTCTACCGCAACTACTAAACCGCATGCCCAGGGCAGCTGCATTTGGAGTCCGTCTCTATATTGCGCTTGTAGTCATTCAGTTTGTTTGTGGCTTCATGGTGGGCGCCGGCCTGATAATGTTTGATTATAATCTCGACTTTGTTTCCGCCTTTCTGCCGGTGGATGATTAAGGCAATCTGTCACTCATTATTTTTCCGCGAGCTTAGTGCTCTGCAGCCATATTTGGGAACCGACCCTCAAACCTACCTCTACAGAGATTGTCCTGGTGGTTAGCTATTCCATTAATAAAAAAAGCCCGCACTAGGCGGGCTTTTCTGGCTTTGTCTCACAAATCTTTTTTTGGCTTACTCAAATATATATTGGATACCCAAAGTGAAGGCACCGATGTAATTTCTGGTGCCGCCGTCGTCGGCACCCCATTTGTTTGTATTAAAGCTATATGCATCCAGCTGTCCAGACAGTGAGAGATGTCGGTTCAGGCTGTAGCGAACACCGCCACCAATTGTCCACATGCTTTCTTTATCATGACCAATGCTACTGGCACTTGCATCGATCTGGCCTAATCCAAGCTGGCCAAAAAGCTCCCAGCCACTATTAGAAAAAGGGAAAATGCCTACGCCGTTCACCGACCAGGCATTAAAATCTATGCTTGACTCATCTATAGCATAGTCACCCAGATAGGTGTAACGGGCATCCAGGGCAAAGTACCTGTTAAATTTGTAACCAGCACTTACCTGGTATGCAAAGTCTTTGTCGTCCATGCAACACCAATCTTGTATTATGGTGTTGTTGTCATCCCATTTGGTCCACCCACCAGCACCGGCGATGTATACCCCAAGTTCTTTGGATTCTTCTGCCAGTGCATTGCCAGATGCAAAGAGCAGAGTGGTGGCGAGTATGAAACCTAATTTAGTCATGATTTTCGTCCTTGAAAACAGTTGGTGTTCCTCAGCCCGATGCCAGCTAAAAGCATCGCAAGTCCGAGAAACCAAATCCACACCCCTAACCCTAATGGCAGGCACGTGTTGAGCGTTAGAATTTTCTTGCTTGACGATGGAACTTTTGCAATTTGACTCACTGTTATTAGGTTAAATAGATTATCTCTAATGCCTGTCCCTTAAGTAAAAAGATAATTTGCCATCAATTAGGCTTATCTGGGCCCGGCCGGTTCTCGTACCCGTATCAGGCTAACAAAAATGCTGTGCCTATTAAGTTGCTATTGTGTTTGAATCCAGTTTATACAGGGCAAACACTAATAACCAGCATCAGGAGCCCGCTTACTATATGGGGTGATGTAAAGTAGGAATTAAGCGTTATTACACAGTGCGCTCAACGCAAGCCTTCCAGAGTCAGAACAGCTGGCAGATTATTGTTGCATCGGAGCGTTCTGATAGCGCGGTGGTGGAAATCACCTGGCCGTGTGGCGCGACCAGCCAGTTGACAGTAGCTGCTGGAGAACGAAAGGTAGTAAAGGAATAATCGCCTTATAGCGGTATATAACAGGTTTGTTTATCTGGACTATCTGGTATAAGGGCTTCTAAATTGGATACAAACGTCTGCATTTTGATGGGTAGTCAGGAATGAGTGTACTGCAAAGAATAATTAATAAGGCGCGAAGAGAGTTGGGCAGGTTATACGAACGACGCTACTATTTTTTGCACAAGGTTAATGGCGCTGTAATTCCACAGCACAACCTGTCGTATATGCCTAATGGTTTTTCGATAACAAAAGTAGGTAATACTGGCGTATCAGTTATAGATGGCTTTTGCACGCCTGAAGAAGCGCAGGCAATAATTGATCTGGCTAAGGATCATTTAATTCCCTCTGCTGTTCAAATTGACGGCAAGTTCGTGTTGGCGGAAGGGAGACAATCGGATACAGCGCTTATGTTCGGGCCAAAACGACCCGACCCGGCGTTGCTACCTTTTGCCTGTCGTGCGGCTGCCCTGACGGGGTTGCCGTATACCCACCTCGAAGGAGTGTACGTAACACGGTACGGTGAGGGAGGTCGTTATGATGAGCATCTTGATTGCGGCAGCAATTTTAAGGTGGATCGGCTCTATACCATTCTATTATATTTAAATGATATGGAACCTGAGCACGGTGGCTCCACCGCCTTCCCCCGCCTCAATATCGAAGTACAGCCGCGGGTTGGGCGAGCGGTTAGCTGGACAAATATGAATCCTGATGGCTCCGTACATTACGAAGCAAGTCATGCTGCGTTACCGGTAAAGCCAGGTGGAGAGAAATGGTGTATTCAGTTCTGGTTTCACCCGTACAAAATGTTTGATGAAATTAAAGGCATAGTGCCACAGGCTACAACGGGAGTGCCGCTCTGTGCGCAGGACGATCTGCCGGATGGCGCCAGTTTATTTAATGGCCACGAGGCGTAAGCAATAGTGTGGAAATATCATTTTCCGTATAACTTTATGTTTCATGTATAGCGCCTAGTCGAACGCATTAGTCGCCCTGGCCTGCTGTTCGAGCATTTCCCTGCGCTGTATTGATTCGCCGCCTTTGCGCACGCCAATTTTCGTGCATGCGGTATGCCTGATTTTCCCATGCCAGTAGTGGCCCCCAAACCATCGCAAAAAGAAGAAACAGATGTCGCCAGTGTGTGCTATCTATAAAAAAGCTTTGTACCAGTACACCAATCACACACGTATAGGCTGCAATATGAACAGCATCGACGTCGGGGGCTAGTTGAAAGAAGCGGGCACCTTTCCAAACTGTTAATAGTATGAAGGCAATAAAAGAAAAACCGCCAATCCAGCCCGATTCAATCAGTACATGCAAATACACATTGTGAGGGGCGCCCTCAAAAAAATACTCCTGCTCACTCTGTCCCTGCGCCAATGCCTAGTGGAGTGACTGTGATTGATTTTACTATTTCCAATTGCCGTGTTAATCGACCGCCCTCACCAGTGTCATAGTACTGAACAATTTTTAGTCGTTCATTCAGCATGTTCTGTATTTTCTCGGTTGATGCAATGGCGCCAATAAAAATACTGCCACCCATTACAAGCAATATTAATGTTCCAACAACCCTTTTCCGTTTTTCAGGCGCGCGTTGTGTTCGAATTCGAATTATAAAATATAACAATGCCGCAACTATAAAATTGACCCAACTACCCCTGGAGAACCCCAATAGAAGTCCGAAGCACGAAATACCAAGTAGTGCGGAGTAGGTAAATAGTTGTGCCATATTTGCTGTTTCAAGGCGGGCCAGCGCATACAATGCTACTGGTACGATGAAAGGTCCGTAGACATTAGGGTCTTTAAACAGAGCGCGAACACGCCCATATTCAAGTAGCTGTTCACTGTTTCCAGCTAAACCATAGTAGCCTGCGATGCCTGAAAATATTGCAATTAGTCCGGCAACGACGTAAGCATTCCATAAAACCGCAGTTACCCGTTTTGGATTTTCGTAAATCAGGCAGACAAAGAGCAAACAGGAAGCTGCTACAAAAAACCGTACGCCTACCGGGCGAAATGAATCGACAGGTTCAGGCGCAAATGCACTCGCCAGAATATTTGCTACTAGATAGAGCCCCAGAAAAAAACCGGCAACACCAAAACCAGGAGGAATTCTCATTCCCAGTACAAAAAATAGTCCTAGTGCAAGTATGCAAATTATATCTGTTAAAGCTGGCTCAACGATTACTATGGAACTAGCTGCGATGGCTAACCAAACAAATGCTAAACTATATTTTGAATCACTTATGTGCATCTTTATTTTATTAAAAACTTTTCTATAGCACTATTTCACACGAACCTGGTTAATTCATATGCTCAAATTCGGGAAACAATATGTCGGGAAATTGTCTTGGGCCATGGTGGTGTTTTCTGTAACACTCTTTTCATTTCCCATAGTGTATGCCGATGTGGGGTTAAATCTCAAACATAATGTTGACAGGAATACTTATGTTAAGGGCCAGCCAATTATTGTTAACTTGAAACATACACCCGCCGCACAAAATGATATCCGTTATCACTGGCAGAATTACAAAGGAGAAAAACTTACTGAGCCGAAGTATTTGGACTCCGGTATCGAAACCGTTATTCATGCTCCTGTCGGGCCGTTACCCCACTATCTGGGGTTGGTATTACACCTGTAAGTAATGTTGTTGCCCTGCCAGGGCGTGAACCAGGGGAATCAAAAGAATTCGGGTTTGCTGTTTTTCCGGATGCGCCACCAGAAAAGGTAAAGGCTGACCCTGATCATTGGATGGGTATGGTGCATGCCGATCTGGAAGACCCCTGGCTGCTTGGGTGGGTCAAAACTGTTACATGGAAAACCACTTCTGCTAAGTGGTGGTATTCCAAGATGGAGAAACGACGTTCGGCCGGTAGCGTTGAATTGCCAATAATTACAGGATCGGAGTGGAAGTCTGATGATTACAAGGCTATAGCCGATGATCAATTAAAAAGGCTAGCCAAAAAGGTGCGTGACTATCTTGCAGCTGACCGGGCAACACTCTATTGGGAAACCGGAATAGAAGAAAATCTTGGCGGCCGGTTTGAGCGACCATTTTATCTTAAGAATCTGGCCGCTAAGTCAGATGTCATTCGTGCTGCTGCAAATGAGGTGAATCCAGATATCAAATTGATATTCCAGATTGCCAATATGCATTACGAGGATGTGGGATCTTTTATGCGCAGTGATGCGTCGAAAAATTATGATGTGCTGGCCCTCCATCCCTATAAATGGCCAAATTTCCCTCCGCCAGAAGAATGGTTAAAAAATTTCCTCAGCAAAGCAAGAGCCCAGATGAAGGATAGTGGCAGAGAATTGCCTATATGGGTAACCGAGATTGGGGCGCCGCACAGGGGGAACTGCCCAAGCTGTTTTTTTGGATACCCAAAAGATAATAATTCTGTTCCGGGACTTTCAAATCAGGAAATGATTTCTTACATAATCAAATTCCATGTAATGGCAGTTCAATATGGGGTAGAAAAAGTATTTTGGTACAACTATAAAGACCGTGGTTCGGAGCGCGAGTTTGCTGAGGACCATTTTGGTCTTATCGATTATTGGGGTTATCCGAAACCAGCCTATTTGGCCTATATAAATTTAAATCAGAGTCTGGTTGATAAGGTTTTTACTAACGCAGTACGAAAGAATGATATCTGGGCATATGAGTTTGATGGTGATATTGAAAAGGTCACTGTGGCATGGTCATTTCCTGCGCCATTGACCAAGGGTGACTCTGGAAGAGTTGGGTATTAGTCCATTATCAGATGCTGATATCAGGGTTACCAACGCTCTTGGTGACCCGCTACAGCTGAAACAGAATCAAATTGTTTTGACGCAGGAGCCCATATTTGTCCATACAAGTCGCATACGCTCTGAGTAACTAATGTTGATCAGTATTGGCGAGCCGACACATACATGCATTACAGGTGCACAATCCCACCAGCTATCATCTGGCAGGGATGGTTTATGAAAAATTAGTAGATAGCGGATGTATAGTCATATCGCTGTTACCTGTTTAGTACTGATTATTTATTCTAATTTATGGAGTATGTTCCAGGCAGATATAGTGCTTAACCAAAATAGGGCGCGGCGGGCCGTATTAAAAAACTCAGATATTCGGCTGTGACGGACGTAACTAAAATTATGTAAGGAGCGAGGGGTAAGAATTAATTGCAGCTGATTGTCCGCACTAAATTATTCGGGTAAATACCACCTGCGGCAGATATTGTTAAATAACTCCATAATTACGGTGCCAGAACAGTAGCTTGGCAATGATTATCCTGTCTGTTGCTGGTGCCGTGGCATCCTTATTATTGAAATAGTTCAAGTAACAACACTATTGGTTATTCCCTTTTTGGCCCAATCACTCTAAAGTACTATCATTAACCATTGTTTAAGAACAAAAAAAATAGCTGTGGGATATAGGCTGAATAATGGGGCAATAGCTAGCCGGGTGACTGTGAGGTCATTCAACCAGGCAGAGTTGATTGCACCGTCTGGTGCGGCCATATATACCCCACACCAAAGTAATACCACGATCCTGGTTCTCAGCAAGCCAATATTGGGGGTATATTTTTTATAATAGTTAGTGAATAAATACAATAAAAATATGACTGACGGGCAAAAATTTACAGCAATACTCATTTTCCTGTTTACTGGTATGGCATCAGCCATGGCTGCCGAGATAACACGCGGGGAAACTGTGACAACCCGACCGCGCCCGAATTACGATGCGGTCGGAACGCGGCTGGGAGGATTTAATCTCTATCCCGAGGCCACTTTAGAATTTACGTATGACGATAATATTCTGGCGGTTGATAAAGACGCCCCTGAAGAATTTGATCTCGATGATTTATTAATCACACTCGCCCCGGCAATTGCATTGAGATCAGATTGGTCCAAGCATGCACTCAATATGGGAGGCCGGGTGAGTGCAGGTCGTTATAACGAATATTCTAGTCAGGATTTTACAGATTACGAATTATGGGCTGACGGAAATCTTGAGTTTGGCCGCAGTCTGCTTGGGGCACGAATTAGCCATAACCATTTACATGAGCTGCGCACATCTGCCAATGATGAGCGTACAGTTTTTCCAACTGAGTTCGATATGGACAATGTAGCCGTTATCTATCGATATTCGCCTAATCGATTCTATGCCCGTGGCTCACTGGAGTTCACAAATTATGATTTTGATAGGACACTGAGGATTCCTGAGTTCCGTCCACCCAATTATAATGACAATGATGATCGGGACAGGCTGGTAACTGATGTCAGATTGAGGGGCGGCTATTTAATATCACCGTCCTATTCAATGTTTTTGGAAGGACGTTTGTATGACTTTGACTATGACCTGGAAGAAGACAGGCATGGTGTTAAACGTGATTCAGATGGCTACGATGTCTTGATAGGGTCAGAATTTGATCTGTCTGGTGTGACTTCAGGCGAAGTTTTTTTGGGTTATAGAAATATCGAATATGTAGATATTCGTTTCCAGACGCAGGATGGCCCGATGTTTGGAGCCAATATTGACTGGAATATTACTCAGCTAACGACAGTTACCTTGTTGGGAAGTCAGAGACTTTATGGAACAACAGTAATCGTTGCGGGGGAAGGGCCAGCATCTGGGATTGAGACTGTAGAACTGGGGGTTGTGGCAAACCATGAGTTACGGCGCAATATAATTCTTAACCTCGAGCTTCGGGGGAGCAATGAGGAATTTCTGCAAACAACCAGGGAAGATGACGTAGTCATTTTTCGTTTGGGCGGAGAGTACTTGCTAAATCGAAACTGGCGACTAAATGCGGGATATACCTATCAAAAACGAGATTCTAATACGGCGAATGCCAGGGATTTCAGGGTTAATCAGATTTTTCTGGGCATTCTTGGACAATTATAGCCGCGTTAAAGGCGATGGGCGTGGAGATTAAGATGAAGCAATTGGTATGCATTGCATATTTACTGGTTTGGGGGTTCGTTGGTTCGGGGATTGTTGTCGCTGAGGAAGCATCGGCGATGTCAGACGACTACAGACTTGCAACAGGAGATCAGTTGCGGGTATCTGTCTATGGCCATGACGACCTTTCAGGTGAGTTCGAAGTTGATGGCAGAGGGCAGCTTTCATTGCCGTTAATTCAGGATATTGATGCGGCTAATAAGACTCTGAATGAACTAGAGGCTGATATCACAGATGCGCTTCAGCCGGATTATCTAAAGAACCCAAGGGTTAGTGTGGAGATCCTCAGCTATCGACCCTTTTATATTGTTGGCGAGGTAAATGATCCTGGCAGTTATCCTTTTGTTAGCGGTATGACAGTAATAAATGGGGTGGCGTTGGCAGGAGGTTTTACGTACAGAGCCCAAAAATCACGTATAAAAATTATTCGTAATCGCACGACATCAAAAGAAGAAATAGAGGCGTCGGCTGATACAGCGGTATTCCCAGGGGATGTAATTGAGATTGGCGAGAGATTTTTCTGATGCATGAGCGTTCCTCTATAGTGAATAGCGCAAATGGCCAACAGTCTGCCGCTCAAATGGAAGGCAACTATGCTGGGCCCTATACATCTATACAGGCGCCCGGCAGCAGCCTGGCCGAGATGTTTGGCGCAATCAGACGCAGGAAGTGGGTGCTTATTGGCGTAGTGGCAGGGTCCTTGCTGCTTGGAGGCATTATTCTGGCGATGCTGACCCCGCGTTACACAGCGGAGGCGATGATTCTGATTGAATCTCAGACATCAAATATTGCATCGATAAGCAATGTGGCTGCCGGCTTACCGAGTGACGCCGCCTCAGTCCAAAGTGAAGCCTATATTCTTAATTCAAGAACCCTGGCACGCAGAGTCATTGATAAGCTAAATCTTGTTGCTGATCCGGAATTTAATGAGGATATTAGTATTGCCGAGGCCAGGTCGCGCAAGGCATCTTCGGACAGGGGTGCGGCTGAAAATAAGCGCCAAGAGGCAGACCCTGCTTATCAGGAAGTAGCTGATGAATTTTACTCCCGGCTATCTGTAATGCCGCAGATGAATTCACGGGTTATAGCCGTGCAATTTGTGTCTGAGGATGCTGAAAAATCCAGTGTAATAACCAACACTTTGGTCGAGGAATACATTCTTTCCCGGCTTGAAGCCAAATATGATTCGACCGAGCGTGCCAATAAATGGTTGAGTGAACGCATTGCTGAGCTTCGCGATATGGTAGAGGCAAGCGAACAGGAAGTTGAGCAATTACGCCAGGAGTTTGGTCTGGCGAAAGGTGATGGTACAACCTTAAGTGCTAATGAATTGTCTGAAATCAATGCACAATTAATTATGTCACGCGCAAGTCGGGCAGAACTGTCAGCACGGCTACGAGAACTTAATAGGCTTACGGAATCCCCGGATGGTTTCAGGGTGGCCAGTGAATTTATTGATTCTCCACTGATTCAGAGTCTGCGTGAACAGCAGGTTCAGATAGAACGAACACTTGCCGAATTGTCATCAGAGTATGGCGCAAAGCATCCCCGTATTATTAATTTGAATGCGGAAGCACAGGATGTTGATAAAAAGATAATCAATGAAGTAAATAAAACTATTGGCAGCTTCAAAAATAATATTAATGTGGCACGTGCCAAAGAGCGGTCTCTTGAAGCAAGTATAAAAAACCTTAAAACTGAAGTAGGGGAGGCAAACACCAACTCAATAAAGGTGCGTATGGTCGAGCGCGAAGCAGAGGCTAACCGAACTCTGCTGGTCACCCTGACGGCTCGTCAAAAGGAAACTCTTACACAGGAAGACTTTGATTTTCAGGCGCCAGACGCGCGTATTATTTCTTATGCAGATGCGCCTGTTGAGCCGTCATTTCCAAACAATATAGCCATTCTGGCGCTACTATTTATAGGCTCAACCTTCCTTGGCCTGTTCCTCATATTGCTGCTAGAGCTGCTGGATCGTGGTGTGAGTAATGGTGAAGAACTTGCGATGGATACAGGTGTGCCATCACTGGGATTTGCACCATTTATTAAGGCGATAGCAGCAGGTGAGTCCCTGGCTGTATTTGCATCAATCCGGGATTCAGCTTATGGGCAATCCATTAAGACGCTTAATTGGGGTCTTAAGCTGGGCTTTCCGGATGATGCGCCACCCAAGACCATTATGGTCACTTCATCTGTTCCGCTTGAGGGCAAATCTACTATTGCTGCATGTCTCGCATATAACCAGGCTGTAACGGGTTCAAAGGTATTGCTAATTGATGCGGACATGCGTCGGCCGACAATTCATACTAATTCCGGGATGGATCGTGGCCCTGGATTGGTGGGGTTGCTAGATGAGGGTGCGACCTTTGATGAGGTAGTAGTTCAGTATAAAGACACGGATCTGTACATTGTTCCGGCCGGGCAAAAGAACAGCTATGATTCCGAGGGGTTAATCAATTCGGCAAGCATGACCCAGCTTTTGCAATTGGCAGCACATAATTATGATTTGGTAATTATTGATACACCGCCGGTTTTGGCTTGCTCTGATGCGAGAATACTTGGCAGTAAAGTTGATGCAACTATATTTGTGGTTCGATGGAATTCTACGAAACTGGCGGCAGTCAGGACTGCTATTGAACAACTGGCGGCTTCCGGTACACGCTTTGCCGGCTTATTCCTGTCGATGGTGAACCTGAAGAGTTACTCGACTTACGACTATGGCGACTCCAGTGTCTATTCCGGGGAGATGGCTCACTATTATGCCGGTGATCCAGGAACCCCGCGTGCGGCCCCGGACAAGAAAGCGGAGGAAATATGGGCTGCAACTGGCCGCTTGTTTCAGATGAATAAGGTTGAGAGCAAGGCTGACTAGTTACTGCAACAGCCATGCCTTCGGATCTGAGGTGCATGGCCTGATATTATTCTGGCTAAATCGTGCTGCTGTATACCTATACTTTTTCCCCGACGCTGTTCCCCTGCCTGTAGCTGTAGCTACATCGTTGTGCATTCCTGCCGGTGCCGCGGAGTTGCAAATTTGATCAATCCTAAGCCATCATGCCTGAAAAAATAATTGAGGGCACTCGCGCTCTTTTAGAAACAGGAGTGCTATCTGTACGCTTACTATAGTCAGTATTTAACAGGGCCTGGTTGCGCCAGGTCAGCGCCACTTCATTCGGTTTCTTGGCGCTACTCTGCAGACAAAAAACGCCACAGGATAATAACTGTTGCCAATACCTTTACCTCGATACTGGCATTCAACCCGGATGTGAGTGAACCTATAAGTGTTCCAGTCCTCTTTATAAGCGTACTGTTCCAACCAGGACATTATCAGACAATCCCGTACTCATGCCAGCAGCTGTTCGGTGGTCTGGTTCAGGTTGGGAACTGCTGTGTTGGGCTAAGACATACAAAGGCCTTTTTGTCACCTGATTTGCCAGAGCCTTAAATGAGAAGCCCCGCTAGGTGCGGGGCTTTTTTTGTAACGGGTACTGTTTGGTACCAGTGACATCAATAGGCATTGTCATCAGATATGAGTACCTTGGCGGTACGCAGGATGATATACAGATCAAACATGACCGACCAGTTGTCGATGTAGTAGAAATCATGCTCAAGGCGCCCCTCAATATCTCGTTCGGTATCGGTATTGCCACGCCAGCCATTGACCTGGGCCCAGCCTGTTATTCCTGGCTTAACTTTGTGCCGGACTGCATAGCCGGTTACGACATCTTCATAAAGTTTGCCGCCTGCCTTTGCTTGCATGGCATGGGGTCGTGGGCCAACAACAGACATTTCTCCTTTCATAACATTTAGAAACTGCGGGAGCTCATCAAGACTGGTTTTCCTCAGGAAAGCACCTACACGGGTTACCCGCGGATCATCACGGGTTGTTAGCTGTTCCGCATCAGCATCGGTTAAATCTGTGTACATGGTTCGAAATTTATAAACTTCGATTAGCTGGTTGTTGAATCCATAGCGCTTCTGTTTGAAGAATACTGGGCCCTTGCTTTCAAGCTTTATGCAAATTGCCGCAATAATCATGATCGGCAGCGCGAACAGGGCAAATATCAAACCAAGAGTGAAATCCAGAACGATCTTGGACAAGCCGCCCCACCCTGAAACCGGCTTCTCCAGTATATTCAGCATTGGTACGCCAAATTTATAGCTGACACTTTGGTGCAGCACCTCGCGGCCCAGGAATTCAGAACTAAGGCGAACATTTGATGGCAGTGCTGTCAATATTCGAACAATTTCCAGAATACGTTGTTGTGAATTCCATGGCAGCGCAATAAGAATTTCGTCGCTACGATTCTTTCGGCCATATTCGAGTAAGTCCATCAAATTTCCTTTTACCGGGTAGCCATGTACTTTGGCAGATACACGATTAAGCCGATCATCAAATACACCGACAATCCGATTCCATGGCTCATTGAGCATTTCGATGTGTTCAATTAATTTTGCGCCGCGGTCATCACCACCATAGATAACAATATTACGACTAAGCTTTCCCGCTGTAGCAGCTCTTCTTACAACTGCGCGAACCACGAAACGAGATGACCATAGAGCTATGGTGGATGACAGTACCCATGCGAATGACCAGACCCGAGAAAAGTCAGTAGATACTTTTAGCGCAAACCCCATGGCAACCATTGCGAGAAAAACCAGACCACAGATAAATGGTATTTTCCGGGCCTGGCGCCGTGGCTGGATAATACTGTTAAATCGATATAATCCAATAGTATGGAAAGCCTGAATTGTGATGAGTGTGTACAGGGCCAATAACGCCTGCATAACGCGGTAAGGCTCCAGGTTCGTGAGGAAGGTAAATGAGGTAAAGCACAAGGCCGGCCCCGGCGATGATGGCCGCATCAAGTAACACCGCCAAGCCGATCACGATGGTCCGGGATAAATGGACCCCGGAGTTCCGCTCATCCAATAAATTATTTACTTGAACGCGTTCTGCGGTCGAGTTCAATGTTTTCACTCCCTGTATTTATTATTGTTATTTATTGTTATTGTTCAGGGGTAAACAGGCAGGCGATGTCTGCTCTATTTATACCCTGATTTGGGGCATTCTATTTGCCCGTGGCTTCCCTAGAACCTGTTGAAAAATATCAATTTTATTATTCTAATATTTTTTTATTAATTGTGATGCCAGAGCTTCCAATTAGCATCTTTTTATGCTTGTAGCTAGTTGTAATACATTGTATTTTAAAGTGACTATAAAATGTTCATGAGTTTACATAACGTCGGACACTCTCCCTGCAAATGATTCCCCGTAAAGCTTTTTTGACACGCCTTGCTCTGGACATACTGTTTTTCAGTGCTGTCTACAATCTCTTCAAGCCGGCCTGGCGTGGAGTGGGTTTGATATTTACGTTGCATCACGTCAAGCCCGCAGATACCCAACCCCAGGCGGAGTTTTCGCCAAACCGCATACTGACAATTACACCGGAATTTCTGGAGGAGACAATTACGCAGGTCAGAGCAAGTGGTTACGATATTGTTGACCTGACTGAAGCCCGGCGCCGGCTGCTGGATAAAGATTTTCGTAAGCGCTTTGTCTGTTTCACTATGGATGATGGTTATCAGGATAACTTTTCGACGGCACTTCCAGTATTCCGCAAACATAACGTTCCATTTACTGTTTACGTGTCGACCGGAATCATCGATAGAACTGCTGTGCTTTGGTGGGAGCATCTGGAAGAAATCATCCGGCACGAAGAAAATATCCGTCTCTCACTGGTTGGCAGACAGTTTGATTACCCGACGTCAACAGTTGATGAAAAATATAGCGCTTTTGATGCCATTTATTGGTATCTGCGTGGTTTATCGCAATCCGATCAGCAGACAGCCATCGCTGAATTGCTAGGCCAATTTGATATAGATCCTGCAAAGCTCTGCGAGGAGTGCGCCATGACCTGGGAATCTCTTCATGAATTAGCGCAGGATGACTTGGTTACTATCGGAGCACATACTGTCAGTCACTATGCACTTAGTAAGCTAAGCCCGGAGCAAGTGAGAGATGAGGTTGTTAAAGGTCGTCAATTGATTGC
>PVMK01118712.1_pt1 | contig 15861 bp, 12 predicted proteins | sample 1853481 | NCBI WGS metagenome assembly PVMK01 (sample SAMN08533507, study PRJNA380276) | Marine sediment metagenome, whole genome shotgun sequencing project.
TCCGCGATCAGGCGTTTCATCAATTCGATCGGGCATGGCGCGCCGGCAATGATCCCGGTACGGAGGCTGTCGAGGTCAAACTGCTCGAAATGCGGAAGATCCAGTTCAGCGATAAACATCGTCGGCACGCCGTGCACGGCTGTACACTGCTCCCCCTGGATCGCCTGCAAGGCGGCGCCGGGCTCGTATCCTGCCGACGGCAATACCATCGTCGCGCCGTGGGCAACACAGGTCAGGGTGCCCAGCACCATGCCAAAGCAGTGATACATCGGCACCGGTATGCAAAGTTTGTCCGTGGAACCGAACTGCATGCGTTCGCCGGTGAAGTAAGCGTTGTTGACGATGTTGTGATGCGTAAGTGTCGCCGCTTTTGGCAGTCCGGTCGTACCGCTCGTGAATTGAATGTTGATCGGATCATCGAACTGCAGCCCGGCATTGATCGTGGTGAGCTTGAGTTCTGCATCCGCCACGGCGCCGGCGTGCCATGCCCGATCGAATTGATGAAACGCCTGATCGCGGAGATGCACCTGGATGAGATTACGATTGCGTATGGCATGACCGAAACCGGGCCGGTTAGCTTTCAGACCTCAGCGGCGGACACTGTGGAACGCAAGGTGTCGACCGTCGGCACGGTATTGCCGCATACGGAAATCAAGATCATCGATGAGGAGGGCAAGGTTGTGCCTGCCGGCACAACCGGCGAATTGCTGACGCGTGGCTATTGCGTCATGCCCGGATATTGGGGTGACGAGCAGAAAACGGCTGAGACGATCGATACTGCACATTGGCTGCACTCCGGCGATATCGCAGTGCTCGACGATGAAGGTTATTGCCAGATTGTCGGCCGCCTGAAGGACATGCTGATTCGTGGCGGTGAAAATATTTTTCCTCGCGAGATAGAGGAGTACCTTTTTCAGCACCCGAAGATCGAGGCGGCCGAAGTCATCGGTGTACCGGACGAGAAATACGGTGAAGAAGTATGTGCCTGGATTAAACTGCATGAGGGCGAGACTGCGACCGAGGAGGATATACGCGAGTTTTGCCGCGAGAGAATCGCGCACTTCAAAATTCCGCGCTACATCCTGTTTGTCGACGAGTTTCCAATGACGATTACCGGCAAGGTGCAGAAATACAAGATGCGGGAACAGATGATCAGCAAGCTGGGTCTGGAATAGAGAGTAGGAACCAGGGAGAGAGATATGGCCGAGGCATTCCGCTATTGCGACGAGTTGGGCCCGGAAAAGATCATTGAAATCTATGACCCGCTTTCACAGCTGAAAGCCGTCCTGGTCGTCGACAACGTCGCGAAGGGACCATCGATCGGTGGCATCCGTATGGCGCCGGACGTGACTGTCGAGGAATCCGTGCGGCTGGCGCGTGCCATGACTCTCAAGAATGCGGCCGCCGGGATTCCGCACGGCGTCGGCAAATCAGTCGTCGTTGGTGCTCCGCGGATGGCGACCACGGACAAGGAGCAGCTGATCCGAGCCTTCGCCAATGCCATTGAAGTCATAACGGACTACATCCCCGGGCCGGACATGGGGACCAACGAGGTCGCCATGGCCTGGATCAGGGACGAAATCGGCCGGGCCGTCGGATTGCCACGCGAGGTCGGGGGCATCCCGCTCGATGAGATCGGCATAACCGGTTTTGGTGTCACCGTGGCGCTGGAGGTCGCACAGGATTTCTGCGATTTGCAAATCGATGGTGCACGCGTCGTCGTGCAGGGATTCGGCTCAGTTGGCAAACATGCTGCCCGATTTCTTGCTGACAAAGGTGCGCGCCTCGTTGCAGCGTCCGACAGTCGTGGCTGTTGTCTCAACGCTGCCGGCATCGATGTCCAGGCGCTGATCGAGTTCAAGGAAGCAGGGCATCCCGTGTCCGAATTCAGTGGCGGCGAGGCACTGGATCGCGATGCCGTACTGGATGTCGAGTGCGAAATCTGGATTCCAGCAGCGCGCCCGGATGTACTGACTGCCGACAACATCGATCGCCTGAAGACGCTCGTGGTCGCGGAGGGTGCGAACATTCCAGCTACACTCGAGGCCGAGCGCATGCTGGCCGAACGTGGCGTGCTCGTGTTGCCGGACTTCATCGCAAATGCCGGCGGCGTGATTTGTGCCGCGGTGGAATGGATGAAAGGTAGCGAAACCCAGGCCATGATCGAGGTCGAGGAAAAAATCCGTGCAAATATGATCGAGGTTCTTACGGCGGCGCGCGACGAAAACAAGTTGCCGCGCGAAGCCGCGATGGACATGGCGCAGGGGCGAGTGCTTGAGGCAATGGCTGTCCGGGAGTCGTAATACCATGTGCGGCAATCGCAATTTTGATGTCAGTTTCTGCCGATGCGAATCCGTATAAAAAACGGTTTCGACGTACCCCTCGACGGCGCTCCGGAAAGCGCGGCCGCAGCGATCGCAACGACCAGGCGCGTGGCGTTAGTCGGCACCGACTACGCAGATCTAAGACCGGCTCTTGCAGTAGAGACAGGCGACCGGGTGCGCGCTGGCGAAACCGTGTTCTGCGACCGGCGTTGGCCGGAAATCCGTGTTACAGCACCGTCCAGCGGTGTGGTCCGCGACATTCGCTGGCGTCGGCGGCGGCGTCTTGAATCGGTCATTATTGACGTTAATGATGATCCACCAATCAAGTTTGAGCGTTTTGCCAACGTAGCCTTGTCAGAGCTACCTGCCCGGGTCGTACGTGAACGGTTACTCGAAGCGGGCCTGTGGGTGGCGTTGCGTGCACGCCCTTATGAACATATCCCGGCACCCGATATCGAACCGCGCGCGATCTTTGTCACCGCGATCGACACCAATCCACTGGCGCCGGAACCGTTTACGGCAATTTCCGGGCAGATAGATGATTTTAGGAACGGTGTAACGGTCATCTCGAATCTTACCCGCGGCAATACCTATGTTTGTACTGCGAGCGGCCGGAATGTCGAATTACCCGATTTGCAAAACGTCACACAAGTCGAATTCGACGGGCCCCATCCGGCCGGTTTGCCCGGGACGCACATCAACGCGCTCGAAAACGTCGGCGATATCCCGGACCTCTGGCATATCGGCTACCAGGATGTCATAGCGATCGGTCAATTGTTTACGCGCGGGATTGCGTCGCAGCAACGCGTGGTCGGAGTTTGCGGCCCCGCTGCACGTTCGCCGCGATTGCTCCGCGTGCCTGTCGGCGCCGAGCTTTCCGAGCTCTTGCGGGACGAACAAAAATTCGACTGCAGGCTGATCTCCGGCTCAGTGCTATCGGGTCGCCAGGCGCCGGGTTTCCTGGGTCGCTATCACAACCAGGTCACGTTGCTGCCGCACAAAGAGAGAGAAGTTGGCCGTTTCAGGAAGATCGCGCGGATAATCTGGCGTGGCAATACCGGGCTGGATCGTGCGGCGAGCTGTGCGATGCATGGTTACCCGAGCGGTATGTTGCCGCTGGAAGATTTCGATCGCGTGTGGCCATATCGCGCGCCGCCCGCAGCCCTGCTCAGGTCGCTCCTGTCCGGAGACACGGACAGTGCCATTGAGCTCGGCTGCCAGGGGCTCGCCGAAGAAGACCTGGCATTGTGCACATACGTCTGCGTCGCAAAGTACGACTACGGGCTGGCATTGCGACGGACGCTGCACGAAATCGAGCAGCTGAGTTGATGTTGGTAAATCCAACAGGCCAGGGCTGGCGCCGCACAATGGCCAAAAGTGCACTGCGCCTGCAGGGGCGCACGCCCGGATTAACGACCGCAATGACACACGCGCGGGCGCGGGCCGACACTAATAGCGTATTTTTGCTGTTCGTCCTCGCGTCGACGCCGGCCATGCTGGTCAGCGCATGGAGTGCCGGTCAGCAGATGTTGTTGCACAACCCGGCAAGCAGCGGCTGGCGCTGGCAATTGTTGCATGCCTCGGGATTGTCGATCTCGGCGGATGAGTGGATGAGCTGCCTGTTCCTGGGGCTCGCTCACATCTTGCCGGTCCTCGCCGTTGCCCTCCTTGTCAGCTTGTTTTGGTCGTTAGTGTTCGCAAGGTACCGGAGTCGATCCATTGATCCCGGCTGGACGATGGTGGCATGGATCTATGTACTGTTGTTGCCGGTGGATTTGTCGCCGTCGCTCGCTGCGGTGGGCATGACATTCGCGGCAGTACTAGGGCAGCACATATTCGGCGGCACCGGGCGCTACATCGTCAGCCCGGCAGTGCTTGGCGCTTTGTTCGTGCAATTCTCCTATCCCGGCGCTGGCCACAGCCCTGCTCAGGTCGCTCCTGTCCGGAGACACGGACAGTGCCATTGAGCTCGGCTGCCAGGGGCTCGCCGAAGAAGACCTAGCATTGTGCACATACGTCTGCGTCGCAAAGTACGACTCCGGGCTGGCATTGCGACCGACGCTGCACGAAATCGAGCAGCTGAGTTGATGTTGGCAAATCCAACAGGCCAGGGCTGGCGCCGCACAATGGCCAAAAGTGGACTGCGCCTGCAGGGGCGCACGCCCGGATTAACGACCGCAATGACACACGCGCGGGCGCGGGCCGACTCTGATACCGTACTTTTGCTGTTCGTCCTCGCGTCGACGCCGGCCATGCTGGTCAGCGCATGGAGTGCCGGTCAGCAGATGTTGTTGCACAACCCGGCAAGCAGCGGCTGGCGCTGGCAATTGTTACATGCCTCGGGATTGTCGATCTCGGCGGATGAGTGGATGAGCTGCCTGTTCCTGGGGCTCGCTCACATCTTGCCGGTCCTCGCCGTTGCCCTCCTTGTCAGCTTGTTTTGGTCGTTAGTGTTCGCAAGGTACCGGAGTCGATCCATTGATCCCGGCTGGACGATGGTGGCATGGATCTATGTACTGTTGTTGCCGGTGGATTTGTCGCCGTCGCTCGCTGCGGTGGGCATGACATTCGCGGCAGTACTAGGGCAGCACATATTCGGCGGCACCGGGCGTTACATCGTCAGCCCGGCAGTGCTTGGCGCTTTGTTCGTGCAATTCTCCTATCCCGGCGCTGGCCAGCTATCCAGTGTCGAGAGTTGGGTGGTCGTCGCGGCAACTGGCGCCGTCGGAGAAGCCAGTGCCCTGTTTCCGGAGATGACCATTGCAGCGTCGAATTCCGCAGCTGTTCCAATGGCTCTGGCTTGTGCGGTTGGCGCCGCATTACTTGCACGAGTCGGCGTTATATCGCTGCGCACAGTGTTGGGCGGCGCGCTCGGTATCGCACTGTTTGCAACGCTGGCCGGTGCGCTCGGCGACTCGCCAATTGCGAAGCTCGCGTGGCACTGGCACCTGGCACTCGGCAGCCTGCCGATTTGCCTGGCATTCGTCATCACGGATCCCACGACATTACCGTTAAGCAGGGGAGGCAGGTGGATACACGGTCTGCTGTTCGCGCTGTCTGTAATGGCGATCCGAATTCTGGATCCAACACATCCCGATGGATCGATGTTCGCTGTGCTGTTGGCGACATTGTCCGTGCCCCTGGTTGATTACCTCGTCCTCCGACGTCACGTTGCTCGCACCGCGGGTCGACTGGAGTTGCGCGCATGAACGTTGACACCTTTCCGCGCACACTGCTGGTCGCCGCCGGTGTCGCGCTGTTTTGCTCGGCCATGGTTTCGCTCGCCGTGTACTTCCTGCGCCCGCTGCAAGTCGGGCTGCAGTCGCTTGAACGCAATCGTGCGATTCTCGTAGCAGCCGATCTGTTGCCGCCCGGCGAAGTCAGCGATCGGGATGTCGTCTCGAGATACCTGGACCTGGATGCACAGGTGGTCGATCTCGACACGGGTTGGTTTACAGGCGGATTCGACGCACATGCTTACGATCATTGGCGTCTTCATGACGAAGGTCAGGCAGCCGCGGACGATCCCGGGGCAGATGGCAGAAAACGCTACGTACCAGTTTATCTTGTGCGCAAAGCCGCGAGTCTGCAGAAGATTGTGCTGCCCGTCGACGGCAGTGGAATGTGGTCAACCATCTATGGTTACGTCGCGCTGGGCAAAGATCTCAACACCATTACCGGCGTGACGTTCCATCGCCATGGCGAAACGCCCGGCGTCGGTGACCGGATCCAGGACGAGGCCTGGCTCGCCGCCTGGCACGGCAAACGAATCCGCGACGAAAATGGCGTAATGCGTTTCCGCGTGATCAGGGGCGCAAAAGGGCCGTACGAGGTCGACCTGATTTCCGGTGCCTCCGTCACGTCGGAAGCAACGGGTGAAATCGTACGCACCTGGCTTGGAGATGAAGGATACGGACCCTTTTTGAAACAACTCGATGAGAACGAGCGGTAGGTATTGCAATGCGATTTAACAAACGATTCCTTGGACCGATTATCGATGACAATCCGATCACTGTGCAGATTCTCGGGCTCTGTTCGGTACTGGCGGTTTCAAGCTCACTGGAGCCTGCCTTGATCATGGCGGCTGCGGTCATCGCAGTACTGATTTACTCGAATATCGCTGTGAGTGCGCTGCGAACCGTGATGCCAAGAAATATCCGCCTGATCATCGAGGTGACGCTGGTCGCCTCGGCAGTCATCGTGGTGGACGAGATACTCAAGGTATATGCGCCAGAGGCATCGCGGGTGTTGACCATATTTGTCGGGCTAATTGTCACCAACTGCATCATTCTCGGGCGCGCTGAATCATTCGCGATGCACAATCGTGTATTACCGAGTATTGCGGACGCACTCAACAACGGCGTCGGTTACGCCAGCATCTTGTTGTTCATCGCGGCAACGAGGGAGCTGTTGGGGAACGGTTCGCTGCTCAATACAAAAGTGTTGCCCGATGCCTTCCCCAGGAATGAAATGATGCAGTACGCGCCGAGTGCGTTCTTTATTCTCGGCCTCGTTGTCTGGGCCATCCGCAGCTGGCATCCCGAGCAGGCGGAGCAGCCTGAGCATTCCGCCGACCCGGTCAGTTACCAGGAAGTCACGTGATGGCGGAGTTCTTCAATATCGTCATGCATGCAATGGTTGTCGAGAACTTGGCGCTGGTTTTCCTGCTCGGCATGTGCACCTTTATCGCAGTGTCGAAACGCGTCTCGACGGCCATCGGGCTCGGCATCGCCGTGCTGCTGGTGCAGCTTATAACCGTGCCGATCAACAATATCATCTACACACAGCTGCTGGCGCCGGGAGCGCTGAGTTGGGCCGGCTTTCCGTCGATGGACTTGTCTCACCTGAGGTTCATCACTTTCATCGGGGTGATCGCCGCGCTGGTTCAAATAGTCGAACTGGTTCTTGAACGCTACTTCCGGCACCTGCATGACGCTCTCGGCATTTTTTTGCCGTTACTCACGGTCAATTGCGCGATTCTTGGTGCCTCGCTGCTGATGGTGCAGCGTGAGTACGACTTCGTCGGCAGCATCGCATACGCAGTCGGTGTCGGTGCCGGATGGGCAGTGGCGGTCATCCTGTTTGCGGCGATCCGTGAACGACTCCGGTACAGCGACATTCCGGACGGGATGCAGGGTCTCGGCATGGCTTTCATTATCACCGGATTCCTCGCGTTGGGTTTCGCGGGCATCTCGGGCATCGAATTCTGATCGTGGATTAACAATGCAAATTGTGTTGACCATAGTGATGTTGACGACAATTATTGTCGTACTGGCCAGCATCGTGGTGTTTGCGCGCCGGTTGCTGGTGCCATCAGGCGACGCGTCGATACTGATCAACGATAGCCGCAGCATGTTCGTGCCGGCGGGTGACAAGCTGCTCTGGACGCTGGCCGAGCAGGGTGTGTATTTGCCGGCTGCCTGTGGCGGCCGCGGCAGTTGCGGCCAATGCCGGTTGGTCGTTGAACGTGGTGGTGGTGAGCCGTTGCTCACGGAAATGGCGCAAATCAGCCGCAGGGACCTAAAGCGCAACTGGAGACTTGCATGCATGGTGACCGTCCGCGAGGATCTGGCGATCAACTTACCGGAGGCGATTTTCGAGGCGCGGCACCGGACCTGCCGAGTGCGATCAAACCGGAACGTATCGACGTTTCAGACTGAAATCGTGCTGGAGCTCGACGCTGCCGATGAATTCGATTTCGAGCCGGGGAGTTACATGTTGCTGGAAGCGCCGGCGGGCCGAACACGCTTCGCGGACTTCGACATTGAAGAGGACTACCGGCAAGAGTGGCAGCGCAACCATCTGTTCGATCTTGTCGCCGAACGCGATGAGTTAACGATGCGGGCGTATTCGATTACGAACCATCCGTTGGAGCGTGGCGTCGTAATGTTTCTAATCCGCATCGCGTTGCCACCGCCCAATGCGCCCGGCGGTACGCCGCCCGGCAAGGTCTCATCGTTCGTATTTGGTCTTAAGCCAGGCGATACAGTAACGATCTCGGGCCCGTTTGGCAGTTTTCGCGCGCAGGACTCGACACGCGAGATGGTGTTTATCGGCGGCGGTGCCGGGATGGCGCCGTTTCGTTCAATGATCTTCGATCAGTTGTTGCACAAAAAGTCCGGCCGCAAGGTCACGTTTTTCTATGGTGCAAGGTCACTCAGCGACCTCTGTTACCAGGCGGATTTTGATGAACTGGCTGCGCGCTTCGACAACTTCGATTGGCACGTGGCGCTATCCGGGCCGCAACCTGACGGCAAATGGACAGGGCGTACCGGTTTTATTCATACCGTCGTCTACGATGCCTACCTGGAGAAGCATCCACAACCTGAACTGGCTGAGTACTATATCTGTGGGCCACCGGTAATGATCAACGCCGTGCTCGCGATGCTCGAGGATCTCGGCGTGGAGCGCGACAACATTTTTATTGACGATTTTTGCAGCTGAATTGGAAGTGAAGAAATGATATTCATCACGACATTGATTGGATTTGTGATCGCCATGCTCTTGATGGCGCTGGGCGTGTTATCGGGGAAACAGATTCTGCGCAAACGATGCGGAGAGGAGTGCAGTTGTGTCGCACAAGAGCGCACCGAGCGCCCGGGAGGGACGGCATGAACGAAAAAGCTTTGCGTGTGCGCGACTTCATGATGACAGCTCCTCTGAGTATCACGCCCGAGACGGAAATCATGCGTGCCGTGCACCTGCTGGTATCAGAGGATATTTCCGGGCTGCCGGTCGTCGACCAGCAGGGCATGCTGGTCGGCATCCTGACCGAGCGCGACTGTATAGAAGTTGCATTGCAGGCCGGGTACTTCGATGAACTGGGCGGGCGCGTTGAACAATACATGACCACCCTGGTCGAGACGGCCGAACCGGACAGCTCCCTGATGGATTTGGCAGAGCTGTTTGCACGCTCGCCGTTCCGCCGGTGCCCGGTGATCGATGAAGGTAAGCTGGTCGGGTTGATTTGCCGACGCGATATTCTGCGCGCACTAAGCAGCGGGGCATGGTTCCAGAGCCGATCGTAAGCGCAATGTTGTCAATTTGAAACGCAGGCGGTTTCGAGGGTTTCTTTGGCCTTAACGCGCTCGAGTTGAGCGGCCATGTCTGCCGCTATCTCGCGGTAGATTGAATCGAATTCCGGCAGCGATCGTAGCGGTTCGAGCGCCGTGTCCACATCCAGGAAATAACGCCAGTGACTGCGCCAGCCTGCGTCGACGGCCTTTCGCAGTGCCTGAAGGGCAAGATCCATGTCGCCGCGAAGCGTATGGATGCGGACGTCGGTGATCATGTAGCCCGTTTCTCCTTGTCGGGGCACGTCTGCAATGAATGATTCGACTTTCGCAAGTAGTCGCCGTGCATGTTCGTTTTCGTTAGCGTGCAGTAGGATTTCAGCTACATCCACGGCCGCCATATAGTTCGTCCGGTTGAGAATATTGGGCGTATCACTTAAGAGTTCGGGATAAAATTCTTCATACAGCTGCCGTGCTTCATCAATTTTTCCGTCCTGAAGCGAATAGACCTTGACTACCGATAGGGGGACCGTCCAGTAGAATCGCCCGTAGGTATTCGGCGGAGTAGCGCGACCAAATTGTATTGCTGCCGACTTGATATTTTGCAGCGCACTGTACTCCGCGAACGTAGTGAATATAACGCCGGCATTGGCATTTGAGTCGAAACTTCTGTCATACCAGCATTTTGCCCGTACATCATCCCCGAGATCCATATAGACCTCGGCGATACTCGTGTAATTCAGTGGATCGTCTGGATCGATCTGAAATGTGCTCCAATACCAGTCCATCGCTAGATCCAGCCGGCCGTCATTTCTCCAGTACGCCAAAGCCCTGAATTGGTGGGACGACATAAACTGGGGATCGATTTCAAAAGCCTTTTCCATTACTGCTTCGGCTTCCTCAAATCGTCCAAGATTCGCCAGTGTTGTGGCCAGGTTGTTGTTAATAATGGCTGAGACTGGATCGTGAATACTCGCCAGCCGAAACTGTTCATACGACTCGCCAATGAGCCCCCTGGTCTGCGACAGGAAAAGTCCATACCAGTGGTGTCCCTGCGCATAATTTGGCAAGATTTCCAGACCACGCAGGTAGGTCTCCTCCGCTGCATCGAATTCCCCCGCAAACTCATAGGTGCTGGCGAGTGAAATCAACGCTTCGCCGGAATTGCCATCCAGTTCGAGGGCTCTTGTAACGTAGGGCATTGCTTCCCGGGCGACGGTTGCAGGTGACCAGCCGCTGTAATCAACCTGCAACTGGATCGTGTCGGATATACCGACATAGGCGAGTGTGAAATCCGGATCCAGGTTAATCGCTCGCTCGAAAAAGGCCTTTGCCTCGGCGATGGATTTTACTGTTCTGAACGTCATTCGCTGCCTGCCGAGCAGGTAGGCTTCGTATGCTGCAAGATTTTCGGTGGGCTTGAGCGCCAGGCGCTGTTCCTCGTCGCTGGTCAGGTTGGCGTGTAGTGCATCGGCGATAGCGGTTGCCATCTCTGTCTGGATTTCGAATATGTTGGAGGCAGTTAGTTCGCGGTCGTAGACCTCGGCCCACAAATGCTCGTCAGTATCAGCGTCGATCAACTGGACGTTGATTCGAACCCGGCTGCCGGCCCTCTGCACGCTGCCCTCCATGATGGTTGCGACATCAAGTTCGTCGCCTATGACACGCATCGGTTTTTCTGTATCGCGATATTGCATCACCGACGTCCGCGATATTATTTTCAGTGCTGATATTTTCGCGAGCTGGGTGAGGATATCGTCGTGTATGCCGTCGACAAAAAATACATCGTCCGCAGCATTGCTGCGATTGGCGAATGGGAGGACGGCAATCGAACGTCGCGAAGATTGGGACGACGGTTCAGTCGTTGTTAGCTGTGCGGCCTGTTCTTCCTGGCCAGCATCGCGCAGCCAAATCCTTTCCGTGAGCAATATGCCGACGGCAACGACGAGTACAACAATAATCAGGCGATCGAGCCTGCGGCCGGTCTGCGGTGTTATCGATTTCGAGCGATCGACGTCGCGCTCTCGCTTGAGGCCTTCGGGGGTCAACTCGAAGGCCCACGCAAAGAGCAAGCGCGAGCGGGACTCCCACGCGCCGTCAGGAGCAGGATATGACCTGCATCACCCAGGGCGGGCGGGCACGTTCTCCAGTACCACGATCGATGACCTGTAGCACCAGCCACGCGGCGACCAGGTAGGCGATCCTACCCGAACGACGTTACGCCGCTTCAGTTCCTCAAACAGTCCGGCCATCTGTACCCCGTTGTTCCCTTTTACGGATGGTCAATGTACCAGATTAGGCAAGCAGCAATCGCCCGCCGGAACGGGTTCCTACAATTAAATTGCAGGAACCCCGGTCTTTTGATGGTCAAAATCTAGGGACTGACTTTTACGCGTGGATCGAGCTCACCGACTGTGTCAACTTTGACTTCGTATTCGTATACCACTAGTGCTTGGTTTTCAGGCACACAATAAACGATTCTTTGGTTCATCGCGGTATTGTATGATTCCTTTTTTAAGGTTATCCAGACCTTATCATCAGCATTCTTTCCGACTACTGTGACATCTACATCGTCGTAGTTGCCAGGACCGGTAGGCCGCAGTTTGAGTACGAAATCTCCACGTCGATGAACGGTAGCTAACGGTGGTGTGACTCTGATTTGCGAATCTCCGTAGTGGATCGAAACTGGCGGTGAGCCTTGGCCGTCGCAGTCGGTTGGTGGCATGAATCCCGCGCAACCCGACACCGATATTGTGGTAAGGAGCATTAGTATTGTTCTTTGCATTGTTTCCTCCCCCGGAACCCGCAGATTCCAGTGCGCGCCACGTTCATGAATTTGTTTTTAAGGACATTAGTGGCGCATCTTTAAGCATAGCCGGTTTGGCGTGCTTGTACAGTTTTTCCTATATGCGTTCCAGGATTGCTTGAAATCGTGGATTGCCGTGAATTGAGGCCAGATGTGGCTCGGCAGCCATCATTTGCAGGGAATATCCCTTTTCTGCCGCAAGCTCGAGCGCGGATAGGGCGGCTTCGGTATCGCCGCTACGCAACAGGATCAAACCATCGATGTAATGAAGTTGAGGGTCGTCGAGATCTGACGCGCGCGCCTGCTCTATCAGCTGTCGCGCGTCCACGTGCTTATTGAGCATGGCGCTGATCCAGGCAAGGTCAATCTGGCTGTATGGATCGTTCGGATTAACCTGTAGCGCACTTGTGGCCAGCTTTTCAGCCTCTTCAAAAGCTTGTCTTGCCTCATCAATGCTACCGGCGATCCAGAGTGCGTCACCCAGATTTGACCAAATTAAATGGTCGTTCCGCGCCAGGTCAACGGCTATTCGATGGTTGTCGATTGCCTCGTCAAGTCGAGCAAGATAATAGTAATTCAGGCCCAGGTTGCTAAACGTCATAGGGAGCGGCTTAAGATCAATGGCTTTCTGTAGAGACTCAAGCGCAGCTACGAAGTCACCAGCTTGCATGGTGGCGGCACCGAGGTTCGAGTAGCCAGTTGTGTTGGTATTGTCGAGTGCAACAACCCGCTCGTATTCCTCTGCGGCTTCGGCGTAACGCCCGGAATTGAAAAGGAATCGCCCTAGCAGGTTGTACGCGGACCAGTCACCGGGATGCTGTCCGACCGCTTGCCTGAACGAGGCTTCAGCCGCTTCAGAGTTTTGCTGTCGCGTGTAGGTGTCGCCAAGCCCGGTTAGCGCCGCAACATTGTTGGGTACAATATCTAACGCGTCGAGATATGCTGCCTCTGCTTCGACGTACTGCCCGGTTTCGAGGTAAAGGTCGCCCAAGGCCGTGTGGACGATGTCAAGATTTGGATTAAGACTAAGTGCGCTGGCACAAGACGCTTGTGCGTCGTCGATATAAATGCGGTCGAAGAATTGCGCATAGGCGTCGACAGCGACCGCGCACTTGCCCGCGTGTGCCGCGGCATAATCAGGATCGACTTCAAGTGCGGCGTCGAACCAGGCGAGCGCGGCTTCTAACGACGAAACGATTTTCGGGCGGCGCGACTGGTCGATGCCACGACGATAAAGTACGTACGCATCGAGGCTCGGATCATTGGCTGAAAAAATCGAAGCCGCTTGCGTTTCCGGTGGTAATGCAACGCGGACGTTAGCAACCGTTAGCTCCGTAATTTCGTCGCGAACGTCGAAAAAATCGTCGCGTGGTCGATCGAAACTTCGCGACAGCACATGGAAACCGGTTTCCGAATCGATCAATTGCACAATGATGCGCATCTGTTCGCCTGCGATTTGCACGCTGCCCTCTACGTATCGCGCAACCCGCAAGCGTTCACGGACTCGCTGCGAAGAGGAGTTCGGGTCCAGCGTGAAGGCGTCGCCTCGTGATGACACGAGCAGTCCCGGAACGCGCGAGAGTCGCGTTATGACATCGTCGGCGAGTCCGTTCGCAAAGATCTGGGTTTCATCGCTGCCATCGACATTGAGTAATGGCAGCACGGCGATCGAATTATCGAGTATCGGTGGTAACACCACTTCTTCGCTGATCTGAGCGACATCTGGAACTTGCGCCACCGGTAAACCAATATTTCTGTCATAGACGAATACGAAGACCGCTGCGATTGCCAAGGCGCCAATGACAGACAGATAGGTCCTGCTAAATTGGCGTCTCTTGGCATCCTCGGGAGTAAGCTCGTGCAACACCGCACGACCATCGCGAAATTCCAGGTACCAGGAGAGGGCGAGCGCAATCGGAAAACCGGCGATCACAAGGACCGTAACGAAGGTGCCGGCCCAGGCTGGCAGGTGAAGCTGATCGAATACGATGTCCGCGATCTGGATGAGCAACCAGCCGACGATCAGGTACGCCAGTGCCGCCTCCAGCACGCCACGCTGCTTGAGATTTTCAAACAAGCCGATGTCGCCGGCGCGTGTAGCGTCTTGTGTACCGGGAATAACAGATGCAGTGTGTGCTGACTTGGGGACAGCCCCGACGATCAGTCGATAACCTCGCTTCGGCAACGTCTGCACAAATTTCGGATTGTCTGCGTGATCGTGGAGCGCGTGGCGGATCTCGCTGACTGCATGGCTGAGCGCCTCCGGGCTGCCACGGTCGGCGCCCCAGACTTCCTCGATAAGCGTTTCGCGGGTTACCAGCTCGCCGGGACTTGAGGCCAGGCACAGCAGAACTTCTATCGCTTTCGGCGGCAAATGCTCAGATCCTGCCTGCCCGTTTACCAGCCCCTTGAGGGGGTCGACGAGCAGATCTCGCAGATAGAATCCTTGCAAGAGATCAGAATTCACGGTGCCGCCTTCTTATTCCCTGTATGACAAAGGATAGCACCGGAATTCGGCGAAAACGGGCTCTGGAGCCCTTATTCAGCGGGCTTTCGCCGGTGTAATATCCCGATCGAATAAGAGGCAACCCGCCTAATTGTTTTGTTGCGAGATTGCCTGGTCCGTGTCGATCGCTTTCAACACTTCTCGGGCGAAATCCCAGCGAGTGAATGCTCGCGGGCCGTAGTCCAGACCCCTGCGAACGATAACGAGATCGTGTGTCGGCACCACGATCACGTACTGGCCACGATTGCCGGAGGTTGAGTAGGCGTTCTTCGGTATATCCGTCCTGTCGTCGGGCACCAACCACCACTGGCCGCCGTAGAAGTTGCCACTGTCCCTGGTCGCCGGTGCCGGCGTGCGTTCGAATTCGATCCAGTCTTCAGAAATCAGCCGTTCGCCATCCCAGATGCCGTTTTGCTGATAAAGCAATCCAAAACGCGCCAGGTCCCTGGCATTGGTATATATCTGGCTCGACAAGATGAAATTGTAAAAGCGGTCGGCGCCAACCAGCGTATTGCGCATGCCGATCTTATCCAGCAGCGCGCGACGCGGGAACTCCTGGTACACCTTGTCGCTGCCGAGTGCCTGCTTCATCGCATAGACGGCCAGCAAGGTGTCGTAGTTTTCGTAATCCCAGTATGTTCCTGGCTCACGCACCAGACCGCGGTTGCGCATACCATGAATCGAACTGGCACCGGCCCAGTAGGCAAGCCCGGATCCGGTGGCGTATTCCATACCCGAGCTGTCGACCGGATAAAGTCCGCTGGACATGTTTAATACGTTGCGCAGAGTAATCGCATTGCGCGGATCGTTTTGCGGATTCCCGACCGCCGGTTCCCACTCGATACCGAGTGACGCGTCGAGGTCCAGCCTTCCCTGATCGACGAGCATGCCACTTAACGTACCCGCGATAATCTTCGCGGTGGACCAGGTGCGTGTGCGCGTATTCATATTGACGCCGTCAGCGTAACGTTCATGAATGATGTCGCCTTTGTAAACGACCATCAGGCTCAAGGTGTCGTGCCCAGGCGTCTCACGATTGAAAGCCCAGTCAGAGGCTGCTTGCAGCGCACTTGCATCGATATTGCCGGGCAATGGTTTTTTCTCAACCAGATCGCCGTTCGGCCATGGTGTGGTTGCCGGGTCCATTGCGGGGTAGGGCAGATTGAGTATCGGCAATGAATCGATGTCATCAAAGGTCTGATCGGGTGCCAT
>PVMK01114041.1_pt1 | contig 15856 bp, 13 predicted proteins | sample 1853481 | NCBI WGS metagenome assembly PVMK01 (sample SAMN08533507, study PRJNA380276) | Marine sediment metagenome, whole genome shotgun sequencing project.
TGAACCGTGCTCACTGCCGGCGGCTTGATCATCGGGAACTCGCGGATCAGCTTGTCGCGAATCTTGGGAGCGCCCCAGGAGGAGTACTCCTTCTTGATCCCCAGGATCGTGCGTTCGACCTGGTAGGGCAGTTTGTTGGCATGGCGATAGGGCCGACGCGAGCGGTCGTTGAGGCCATCAAGGCCACAGGTCTTGTAGCGCTCATAGATCTTGTAGCCGGTGACCCGGGAGATCCCGAACTCGCGGCAGAGCGGTGCCATCTTCTCGCCCTCGAGTAGGCGGGCAATGAATCTGAGGCGTTCATCCATCGGTCTACACGTTCTCCACGGCATCTGGGCTCTCCCCAAATGCCAATTGTGTAAACCATGTCTCCGGAACACTGTGTAAGCTATCTCTCGCTAAGCACACTCCGGCAATGCAATGCGATCGCCGAAGGCTAGTGCATCCGATCTAAGAGGGGCGCGATTCAGCCCTCTGGCGAAGCCACGCGAATCGCGCCCGGGTCACCATCGCTTTCCTTATCATCGTCAGGCACTTCGTCAGTTCCTTCGGTGTCACTTGGTAGTGTTCTTCCCTCGATTTGGTCCGAACTCAGCTGACGGGGAGCAGTAGGCCCTACGCGGAATCCAGCCTGATGGTCATTCGTGGGGAAAGACGCCCCGCACTGGGCGGTTCCGGGCGCGGTCAGCGTCCGTGATGGTGGGCGCCACCGCAGCCCATCTTGTTGCTGCTTTTCCCGGAGTCCATGCCACGGCCCTGCAGTTCGTCATAGCGCTTGACCTGTTCCTCCGTGAGCAGCGACTTCTGGCGAATGCTGGCCACCAGGTGCGTCAGCCTGAGCTGTGCCTGCAGTGTCCCGATATCGAGCACTATTTTCGCAATATTGTCCGCGGTGGCTTGGTTCCAGGCGAAGATCCGGTTGAGTCTCTGTTCCAGCGCCACCAGTTCCCCGCCAAGCCTAATCGCTTCTTGACGTGTTTCCTCGTGCAGTTTGGTGGTTGCCCGCTGCTGTCCTTCCGCAAGTTCAAGCGCTTCGGCAAGTTCGAGTACCCGGCGCGGGCTCGGATAGTGGTTCAGTTCGGCCACGCTTGCCTGCCACATCGCCTCGCCGTCCAGATAGCTGGCAGCCTGCGCCTCCGATAGGGCGGGAATGCCCGCCCCCTCCCTGGCCGCTTCGGCTGCGTGGGCGGCGGCTCTGGCCGCCTCCTCCAGGTCAGTCGCCGTTGCGGGGAATGACGTACCGACAACCACGAAGTTGAATAGCACCGCCGCCAGTTGCTTCACCCTTTCCATTCCGCATTGGCCCGACATCCCACTCAATCTCCTATGGAACTTATACCTTCGCATTCAAACCAGTTATCGTCGTGCCATACAGGCCCGCCACCCCGGGCATTGTAGTTTATGGTCAGTTCCTCCCCCCTGTTGATATCGCGAGCCGCCGTGAAAACCAGGGCCAGGGCAACCGGGTCGGCCTGGTAGATCATGTTGGCCGGGTTCGCATGGTTGTACATGCTGCCATAGCCACCGGCGATTGCAGTGGCTTGATGTTCGGTCCCGGCAAGCACCTGCCAGTCGAAGTCATAGGTTCGCAATATGGTTTGCCTGAGGATCTCAGTTGCCTCGTTTTCAATCACAATGACAGGCGCGGCCTCGACCACCTCAGCCTCCCGGAAATCACGCCCGGCAAATACACCGCGGCCCTTGCCTGTCAGGGTGTCGGCAACGTATACATCGGGAGGATGGATGCGGTTCATCGGGTTTTCCAAACAGGGGTAGACTTGATTTTACCTCAACCCGTTACCGCCCCGATCTACCTTATTTGGTGATTCAATCAGGCAATAGCGGATTTTATCCACCCAGGGTAACCATCTGCCTGAATGCCGTCTGGTCAGCATCACGCTGGAAGTTATGCTGCTCCGGTTTTCTTTCTATGGCGGCCAGGGAAGGTGTGCCGCTTCCAGCCGGGATTCGGGTCGGGGACGGTGTTCCTATCCTTCCCTCGCTTCATACTGATCCCGCACCCATTCGAGATCATCCTTGACAAACTGTGCCGTGAGGATGGCGAGTTGTACATAAAACTGTTCGTCCGTCTTCTCCTGCAGTGCCTCGCAGAATTTGGCTGTCCACTGGCCGAGGTGCCGCTCCAGAAAGTCCTTCTGCGCATGCACATACTGCCCCCGGCCAACGCTGCCGCCGAGTTGGCCGCGGCTGGCCTCCACCGCAAGGAAGGCGAGAAAGTGCATGAACTCCAACTCGTTCACGATATGGTCCGGCACTTCGTGGGTTTTCTCGTTCAGGTCAAGGCCGAAGGCCCGGTAGAACTTCTTCACTTCCCACTGCTTCATGGAGCGGTCATCGTCCCGCCAGGCAGTTTCATATGGCCGGCACGCCTTACCGGGCGCGTGGCCGTCCAGGATATTGATGTACAGCGACTCGATTTCCGGAGCCAGCAGGTCCCGTTCTTCTCGGTTCAGTTCCAGCTCGGGATACAGGGTGTCCGCCAGCTGCCAGAGTTCTGCCTGGGCCTCCTGCAACTCGCTGCGAGGAAACCCGAATCCCAGGGAGAGCAGCCGGTACAAGCGGCTGCGGTTGACGTCGACCAGGTCGGCGTCCGTCAGGTTCTTCAGTTCCAGTGCAGGCTCTCCGGACATGCCTTGTCTCCAGTGGGTGGATGCGCCATCTCCGCCGCTCGTGTCGCGGTTACGGCGCAATATCGATCGACTCCCGGCCGCTGATCCACTTGGACCCGTTGCGCTGTTTGTACGCGCCGTCATACAGGGCGAAGGCCACATCGGTGGTGACGTCGAGGACAAACTGGAACTGGTCGGCCGGATCGACAGCGGCCAGCGGTCGGCTCATCACCACCTGCCACTCGTTGCCCGTGTGGTTGCTGACGACCTGGATGTTGTCATCGCCGCTGGTGTGGGTGGTTGTGCCGATCCCGCCCGCGATCAGGTTCTGCACGCTTCCGTATGCCCCTTGGGTCTTGTCCGCCGCATTCCAGAACCACATGTTGGTCGGGTTGGTCGGACTGCCCATCTGGCAGATCCGGTTCGCGTTGAACATGATCACGGCGCGGTCGCCGAAGTCCTTCGGCTCGAAGACCTCGCTGCTTGCTGAGGTGTCGTTCCATTCCATCCGGAAGGCGATGTCGATACCGTCGTGGATGGCCTTGACGGACAGGTCCGGCTGCTGACCGCTGCAGTTGCTGTCTGGTGGACAGGTATCACTGATATCGTCACGCCAGAGCATGCTGTAGCTGGTCGCCGCGGTGGCGTTCCACAGGCCGTCGTCCGGCCCGATCCCCAGCACCGGGTTGGCAACGCGCGTGACTGCCAGCCTGTTGCCGGCGGAGCAGGCAGGCGTGCCGGCGCAGTCCGCATCGGCGCAGTCGATGTCGCCGTCGGTGTCATTGTCGATGCCGTCGTCGCAGGTCTCCTGCGCAAGGGCGCTGGTGCTCATCCCCGCGGTGAACGACAGACTCACGAGGATGCAAAGGAGGCTCAACCGGTTGCGTTTCGTCATTGACATTTTCATGACTAGTCTCCCACCGGTATGTCGTAACGATCATTGGAGTTCAGGATGGCAAGGATGCCGTCGGGGTCGCCGTTAGCCCTGGCGTCGCGCAGGGTGGCGATGGCAGCGTCGACATCCGATCCAAACAGGAACCGCAGGTAATCAACCGGTATCCGGTCCACGTTGATCAGGCTGCCGTCGGGATTCACCTGGGACGGACCGGAGAAGGGTGGTATGTAGTAGACGTTGGGCCCGGTTTCGTATTCGGGATGCAGCGGCAGGGCTACCTGCAGATCCTTCGCCAGTCGGTAGGCGTCGGAGGACGGATCGCTCACGAAACCCACGTGGCGTACACGTCCGGGACACTGTACGGCGCAGGCGGTGGCCGTGCCGCCCTCGATGCGCGGGTAGCAGAAGATGCATTTCTCCGACTTCAGTGTCTGCGTGTTGAAGAAGATCTTTTTGTACGGGCAGGTCCGCACGCATTGGCGGTAGCCGCGGCAGCGAACCTGGTCGACCAGAACGATGCCGTCCTCTTCGCGCTTGTAGATGGCCTGCCGCGGGCAGGACTCGAGGCACGCCGGCCGGTCGCAGTGATTGCACAACCGTGGAAGGTAAAAAAAGTAGCTGTTGGGATACTCGCCGTCGCCCTGGTCCTCGTCCCAGTTGGAGAGCCATTCCGGCTGCGGGTCGGCATCGACGATACCGGCATTTCCCTGCAGGTCGAGCCCGAGGCCGGCCTGGTAGTCGTAATCGACGATTTCGCCCTGGGGACCCAGGCCGTACTCGCTGTTCGTCGGGAAGATCCCCGGGTCTGGCTGCCCGCCCTGGAAGCCGCCACCCTTGCTTTCCCAGTCTCTGGGGTAGCCGTCGCCGGGACGGGATTCCACGTTATTCCAGTACATGTACTCGCGGCCACCCTTGTTCGTCCACAGGTTCTTGCAGGCAACCGTGCATGTATGGCACCCGATGCACTTATCAAGATTGATGACCATTGCGATCTGACTGCCACCACCTTTAGCCATTTTGGGTACCTCCAATCTTCGGTTGCTCGGTCATGCTGTAACCCGGTAGCTCCGTTAGATCCGGTTATCTTGCTAGCCTGTGTACTTTTCCACTTCGACGCGCGTGTCCCGCTGGACGCCGGTCGGGCCCCAGTAATTGAGCGCAAAATGCAGTTGACCGTAGCCCCCCGCCAACTGGGTGGGTTTGATGCGGATTCCCGTCACGCTGTTGAAGTTCGCCAGCGTTTCCTTGACGCCGACGTAGCGCTCCCAGCTGTGGTACATGGTCACCCGACCTGTCTTCTCGCTCGGCATCTCCTTCACACGGATGATGACCTGGCCATGGTTGTTGAACATCCGTACCCAGTCGTCATCCACCAGGTTGCGGCTGGACATCTCTGATGGGTGCATGTAACAGATTGGGCCACCGCGGTTGAGGCGCAGCATCTGCTTGGCGTTGCGCCAGGTCGAATGGATGGCCCAGCGACCGTGCGGGGTGTTGTACAGCAAGGGATAGGATTCCTCACCTGCCGACACGACTGGCGGCTTGTAGGTCGGCAGCTCCTCGCCGGCCTCAACGAACCACGGATGCTCGATCAGGTACTGCTGGCGACCGGTGAGCGTGTGATACGGCTCCAGGTCTTCCGTATTCTTCAAAAAGGCCGTGTAGGGCCGCCCGGGTTCGAGGTTGCTGGTCCAGTTGGTCGTGTTGTTGAAGCGCTGCGGCTGTGCGGCGATCCCGTCCATGGTCATGCCGATGGTCTCCGGGGCGTTATCGAGAATGAACTGGGCGGCGTCCTTGTCCGCCGCAATGGCCCCGTTGTTGGTGAAATCGTTCACCAGCGTTGACAGGTCACGGGTTCCGCCCGGCCATTTCGGGTCGGGATAGGTGATCGCCCGCTCCTGGATCTTCGCCGCCAGCGCCTGGAATATCTGCCAGTCGGTTTTGGAATCGAACATGGGCGGGATCGCCGGGGTGAAGGGATGGCAGAAGCTGTGCATGTCCGTGGTGTTGATGTCGTATTTCTCGTAGTGGCTCGCTGCCGGCAGGACGTAGTCGGCATACAGGGCCGTGGTGTCCATCTGGAAATTGAGATCGACGATCATGTCGAGCTTGGGATACAGGCTGGCCTCGATGTAGTTGTTGCCCTTGGCCTGGTTGAACCAGTTGGCGCGCCAGATGAACATCACCCTGGGGTCCTTGACCGGGATGCCTGTGTTGACGAAATCGGCCTTGTTGTTGCCCATGGCTCCTTCCGGGTAGAGCGGCATCCAGCCTTTGTCCACCGAATCGAACATATAGCCGCGCGTCGTCTGGCTGAGACCGGTGGGCTGGTCGCTGAGCTCGGCATGGACATGGGTCCATAAAGTGGTGTTCTGGAAGCGCTGATGTGCCCCGCCCTGGGGGAAGGACAGTGCTTTCAGGCCAGAGACCGGCCAGATCTTTTCCTGGCCCACGTAGTGGTTGAAGCCACCGCCATTCTTGCCGATGGCGCCGAGCAGGCTCAGCATCAACAGCATGGCGCGGTTGTTGAGATCGTTGTGATACCAGTGGTTGGTACCGGCACCGTGCATGATCATGACCCGGCCACCGCTGCTGATGCCGGCGGCGCCGATCTCGTCGGCGATTTCTTCGATGACGGCTGCGCTGACCCCGGTGTCGGCCGCTGCCTGGGCCGGCGTATGGTTGGCGTTCAGGCGTGCCGTGAGACGGTCGAATACCGTTTCCACAGTTACCTGCTCGCCATCCCGCGAGGTCGACGACATGGCTGCCGTTGAGATCCGGGGAAAGCCCTCCCAGAAACAGCTTCCGGTTGTTGCTGCCCTTGGTGCCAGGCGCCAGCCAGAGGCGGCCACCCGCCCAGAAGTAGAACTCGTCAGGGTCAATAAAATGGAGCGGTCTTTCCCGGCCCCCCCCTTCGCGAGCGCCGACCCCGTGTCACGTCGATCCTGCGCAGGTACTTGCCGGTGTCGGTGCGCACCAGCAGCGGCATGTCGGTCTGCTCCCGCAGGTAACCCTCGTCGTACTGGCCGGTTGCGATCAGGCGCTGGCAGATGGCCAGGGCCAGGGCCGCGTCGGTGCCCGGCTCGACGGCCAGCCAGCGGTCGGCGTGGATGGAACTGGCGGCGTAATCGGGGAAAATGGCCAACACCTTGCAGCCATTGTATTTCGCCTCGGTGATGAAGTGGGCATCGGGGATGCGCGTCTGCACCGGGTTCGAACCCCACAGGATCATGTATTTCGAATTCACCCAGTCGGTAGACTCGGCCACGTCGGTTTGCTCGCCCAGCGTGATGGGCGAACCGGGGGGCAGGTCGCAGTACCAGTCGTAGAAACTGCACACCACACCGCCGAGCAGGTGCGCCAGGCGCACGCCGCCGGAGAAGGAGACCGGGCTCATGGCGGGAATGGGCGTGAAGAAAGTGAGTGCATCCTGGCCGCTGGCCTGGATGGTGGCGATGACCTGATCGGCGATCTCGTTCAGGGCCTGATCCCAGGTGATCTGTTGCCACTGCCCTGATCCACGGGCGCCCACGCGCTTCAGCGGGTACTTGATGCGCCGGTCGCCGTTGACGTATTCGGCGGTATAGCAGGCGCCCTTGTTGCAGCCGCGCGGATTGAGGCTCGGCAGAGCCGGATCAATGTCGGGATAGTCGGCGGCCTGCTCCTCGCGCATGATCAGGCCGTCCTTGACGTACACGTTCCAGGAACACGAACCGGTACAGTTCACGCCGTGGGTGCTGCGCGCCACGCTGTCCCAGGTCCAGATATCGCGATAGAAATCCTCCCAGCCCCGGAATTCCGGAGGATAGGCATAGGGATCATCTACAATTTTCAGGTTGGTACCGGTCAACCCAAAGGCTTTGATGGAGGCCGTCGTGACCACAGTGGCCGCTGTACCGGCCAGCATCCTGAGAAAAGTCCGCCGTTCTATGCCCATGCCCCGTCCTCCTGCTCCCGAAGCCCTGATGCGTAGGGAAACTGATGCCTTGGAAATAGTGTGAGCCCGTTTAGCGACGCCTGGGCGCCACGAAGACGTCGTCCAGGGTCAGCACCGCGGTGTTGCTGAGGCGGCTGCCGTGCTTGTCCTCCGGCTTCTCGTGGCCGAAGCCCTCGGTCCCGCGGTCCACGATGAACCAGCTCGAGCGTTTTCGGATCGGGACCTGCCGCCATGGAGTGTCCCTCCCTGACTCACTCGCTGTGGCCGGACGCCACGCTTGGAGTCGCAGCCCAGAGGAATCTGCGGTGACAAATGCGTCAAATCGCGCCTGCGCCGTATCAGTCAGCAACAAGTGACTCACCGTCACTTAGACGACGCGATCTTGGGGGATCACATGCATATGGTGTGCCGACGCACGGCAAACAGGAGTGCTCGCAGTCAGCTGAGTTTGGACCAAATCTGGCTGGTCAGCTTCCTCAATTATGATTTAGGCTTCTTTGATAGAGAGGAGGGACGGGTTGAACCCGCTCCGAATCCCTTCGTGCCGGAGAAAGTGTTAACGATGTCTCCGGAATAATCTGTAAACCATGTCTCCGGAACAATGTGTAAGCGATCTCTCGCTAAGCACATCCCTTTCGCCGTCGGATACTTCGCTCTCTACTTCGATGTCACGGAATGGTGTGATAATCTCCTTTTCCCCCATTTCATCCCCATGTCGGCAAAGTGTTCCCCGTCAGCTGAGTTTGGACAAATTGGGCTCAGTGCAGGTAGCCCATCGCGCGCAAGCGATCCGCAATACCCGGGTCGATGCGCACGCCCTTTTCGACGACGCCGGCGTCCCCCTTGGCGAGATGCGCATCGAGAAGCGTGCGCATCCGCGCCGCCATGGAAGCCTCGCGCTCTATGAGGTTCACGTTTTCGCCGGGGTCGACGCTCCGGTCGAATAGATACTCGGCGCCGGGCGCCACGGCTCGGTCTTCATAGGCCGTTCCGTCGTCTTCAGCAGCAATTGCGTTGCGCGCGTAGGTCCATGCACCATCGCTGATTGCTATCTGGACCGACGCGTCCGGAAAAAGTGGCACGCCGAGTGCCGCAAAGCTGGGACGATCGCGTTCTGTCGCGGATTCGGTCATCAGAGGCACCAGAGTTCGACCCTCGAAATTCGGGGGTACGGTGATTCCCGCCAGATCCAAGAGTGTTGGCGCAATATCGACATTGCGAACCTGGATTCCGATTCGCACGGCCGGCTCCACGGTAAAGGGAAAGCGCACAACCAGGGGCACGCTGACAACCGGCGTCAACACGTTGCGCGCGTGACCATGCACGCCGTGCTCGCCGAAAGCCTCGCCGTGATCGGCAGCGAAGACCATCAGCGTTCGCTGACCGTAGCCCGCTTCGTCGATCTTCTCCCGTAGGCGGCGAACGGCATCGTCCACCCAGTGTATCGCGGCGAGATAGGCACCTTTGTCGTCGGTGCCGAAAGCCTTGAAGGAGGGCGGCGCGGCGTATTGGTGTACGTCCATGAAGTGCAGGTAGAGAAAGAACGGACGCGTGCGGTCGTGTGCGTCGAGGAGCCGCACCGCCTCCTCGTAGACGCGGTCGGCGTGGGGCCAGAGGGAGGGTTGGCCCAGCCTCGGGTGTCCGCCGCCCTTGGGAAACATGTAGCGGTCGAATCCTTGGTGGAATCCGAAACTCTGGTGGAGCCACCCGTTGGTCTGAACACCATAGGTGGCGTAGCCCGCATCGCTGAGCACCTCGGCCAATGTCACGGCATCGCGCGCGAGCCCGTCCTTTGCCTCGCGGATGCCGTGGCTTCGCGGCCACAAGGAGGTCATCAGCGATGCCATCGATATCTTTGTCCACGAGGACTGGGAGCGCGTTCGCTCGAACAGCACCCCCCGTTTCGCCCAGCGCTCGAGTTCGGGCGCGGTGTTCTTCTCGTAGCCGTAGGGCGTGGTGAAATCGGCGCGGAGCGTGTCGACCACGATCAGCACGAGGTTGGGTGGCGCGATCGACGCGAGGCGATTGGCAATCTCCGACGGGGGCGTTGGGCCGTCGCAGGCACATACGGCGAGAGCGAGCGCGAGCAGGGCCGCTTCCGCTTCGAGCGATCGATGACGACGCGCAAGATCATCGCAGCGAATGGAGCGCCTCCTCGATCTGGGTATCGAGCGATTCGTTTTCGCCGTGGTTTCGCTTCAGGTCCGTGAGAAGCGCGCGGGCTTCGCGGGTGCGCCCGGAGTCGCGATACGCGAGTGCCAGGTGAAGCGTCGCATCGGGCAGCGCTGGCGCTGCCCGATGCGCTTCTTCCAGGAGCGACGTCGCGCGCTCCACGAGCCCCCTGCGCAGATAGAGTTCGCCGAGCGTGTCCATCACGTAGGGGTTCTGCTCGTCGAGACGGTAGGCGTCTTGGGCCGCGGCAAGGGCAGCGTCGAGATCGCCCTCGCTCGCGAGCAGCCCCGCGAGGTTGTTGCGGGGCCGAGCATCGCGTTCGTCGAGCACAGCCGCGCGGCGGTACGCTTCGGCGGCTGGCCGTGGTTCGCCACTCGATTGCAGGATCACCCCGAGCAGAAACTGCGCGCCGGCATCGTCTGGCCGGGCCGCGAGGTAACGGCTGCAGTCGTCGCGCGCCGCACTCCACGCGCCCGTCGAGGCGCGGAATTCACAGCGCACGCGCAGTGGCCGGGGTTGCTCGGGGTCGAGCGCCAATGCGCGATCCGTGGCGCGCGCGCCCTGCTCGGCGGCGCTCGCTGCGTAGAGCAGTGCAGCCTCTGCGGCGTGAAGTTCGGGAGCATCGGGGGCGCGCGAGAGCGCTTCGCGAACCACCGCGACGCCCGCTTCGATGCGGCCCCCGATACCGAGCGTGATCGCGCGCTCCGCGGCCCGCTGAATAGCGAGTTCAGGCGCGTCGCCGGCGCGTTTGATCGCGTCGAGCGCTTCGTCGTATCGCCCCTGGGCGCGCAGCGCCTTGGCGAGCAGGAGGTGGGGCTCCGCGCGATCCGGAAACCGCTCGAGACAACCGTTGGCCGCCTTCTCGGCTGCCTCTCCTTCGTCGAGATTATCGAGCGCATCCACCAAAGCGATCCAGCCCTCGAGCCGTTGGGGCGCGCGGCGAACCGCATCTCGAGCGTGCCCCGCCACGGCCCGCCAATCTCCACGTCGTTGCTCCAAAGCGATCAGCGCCGCAGTGGGCGCGATCCAGTTTCGATCGCGCTGCCGCGCGAGCCCATAGCGGCGGCGGGCGCCCTCGGTGTCGCCGCTGGTTTCGAGCGAGCGGCCCAACCAGAACTGGGTGGGGGCGCGATCGAGGCTCGGGGCGAGTTTCGTCAAGCGCTTTGCGGCTGCATTCGCATGCCCGCTCGCCAACTCGATGCGCGCGCGCAGGTAGTCGATCTGGGGATCTCCGTCGAAAGTGAGTTCGCGAAATCGGCCGAACGCAGCGCCAGCGTCGTCCAGCCGTTGCTGGGCGAGCAGCGTTTCCGTGTAGAGCAGGTGTAGGGTCGCTTCGTCTGGAAACCGACCGATGGCTTCAATCAGCACCGCACCCGTGGCCTGCGCGTCGTCGCGATTGGAGTGAAAGATCACCAGCGGAAGGTAGGTGGCCGCCGAGTCATGCCGGGCGACGTAGGTGCGGAGTGCAACGAGCGCTGCTTCGTCGTCCCCTAGAAACGCGTGCAATTGCGCAGCGATGGGGTAGAGGTCGAGTGGTGGTCTAGCGGTCTCGAGTGCCTCAACGACCAATTCCAGCGCCTCGTCGCGTCGCTCCTGTTGACCGAGGATCTGCACGAGCGCCTGCCACGCGAGCGTGTCGGCGGCGTTCGCCTCGACCATCGCCTTGAGCGCTTCGATCGCCGACGCCGTCTCTCCTTGTTGTGCCTGGACTTGAGCGAGCGTCACCTCGAGCCTGTGGCGAATCTCTTCCTGCTCATCGACGCCCTCGAGGGCCAGGCTCGCTGCCTCGATTGCCTCGCGAGCTTCGGAGTCGCGGTGCTCGGAGAGCAGGGTTGCGATGCGCACGAGCCGCGCCTCGGGTCGCTCGGGATAACGACGCTCGGCCTCGGCGAGGGTCGCGAGGGCGCGCTCGAGATCGCCGAGATTCAGCTCGGCCTGGGAGCGCGCGATGAGTGCGTGCGCGTGCTGATCGGATTCAGCGGAAATCGGAGCCAACACCTGTTGCGCGAGGCTCGGGTTGCCGAGCCGAAGCGCCACCCGGGCGAGCGCCAAGCGCAACTCGTCGCTTTCAGGGAAGCGCCGCACAGCGTCTTCGAGGTCCCACGCCGCGCGCGGTGCATCGCCCGCCCGAATTTGGAGCAACGCAATTTCGAGAATCGAATCGGCCGCATCGGGCAGGCTCGCGCGCAGGCCCTCGATCGCCTCGAGGGCGGCCGGGCGGTCGGCCCGCTCGAGAGCCTGTGCAAACGCCCCGCGCGACTCCTCGGCGCGGCGCTCAGCGTCGGACCCGCATGCGGCTAAGAAGTATCCGACAGCAGCGGCAGCTAGAAGTGTCGATGTTCTCATTCGGTCAGAGAATATACAGCGATCAGATCACACAGCGCCGCGATCGCGTGCGATGCCGAGTTTCGCCGGCGAACCCCGGCGAATGACCGATCGTTGCGTCATGGAGTTTCCGCGCAAGGATTACGCTTGCCGTAACCTCCGCGCGCGGCCACCGAAAACCACAAGGGCTCCAATGAACGCCAGGCCCGACGCAAGGGAGAGATTCAGAGACGGCTCGGGAAGCCGGATTTCGTTGCCGATGGTGTAGACCACAGCAGTTGCGGTGGGGTAGCTGTAGTAACCGGAATGTCCGGTGCCTTCCCCCGCGGTTGCTGTTATTACATAGTATACGGTCGGATTCGGAAAACCAGCGGAATAGAAGCTGAAGAAGCCCCCAAAATAACTGGGATCGATGGAGACCGTGTGAATATTGAGGAAGAACGCTGTAATCGCATTGGACGTGACGCTCGGGCCGGTCTGGACGAAATCTAATCGCCCGCATGCGTAGGCAGCCGAACACGTATACGGGGTGGAAACGGTGCCACCCGGAGGTGTGTAGGTCACCGAGACGCCGGTGATGGGACCCGCAAAGCCGGGAAAGAGGTTGCCGAAGTCGCCGCCGGTGATGTCGTAGGTGATGCTGCTGATCGTGGCGGCGCCGGCGGTGTGCGATTCGCAGAGCGCGCCGAACGTGACAGCGACCGTGCAGATCACGAGTGTGATGCCGCGCATGCCGGATCCTCCAGGGCATAAGCCGACGGATCAGGGTGCCGGTGGCCGAACGTCAATGTCAATACATTTCTGACGCAGCGCGCGGAGTCGGTAGCTTCTGTTCGCCACAGCTGCACGGCCGCTAGCGACGCGATGGTAGGTATTCTTGTAAGCCGTCAGCCGAGTTTGGACCAATGGACAGATGACACAAGGGAGGGTTACAGGTTCGGTTAGCCACTTCGATGTTCCCGTTCTCCTGACACGTCTCTCAGTACTGAGGTGGGGGACGGGCGGGCCTGCTATCGCTCGCGAAGATGGTGAGTGCCTCGCTAGCCCCGCGGGAGGATGCTCTCGTCGCCACTCCCTGGCCGGCTGAAGTTTCCACCGCTCGGTTGCAGACTCGTCGCTAGGGGATGTAACAGACTAATTTTAAAATGAATAGTTGGAACGCGGCTTTCTCGTGAGATTTCTCTTGCCAAGGAGGCGTGTGGGAGAAGAGAATAGACCCAGTCGAAACAGACTTCGGGTCTCTGCAATGACCGCGATCGGGTGCGCGTTGATCTCCTCGTTGGGTTCTTGGTTGACCGAATCACTACTTTTCGGATCCGCCAAGACCGCGCTTCTATTTCCTTTGCTCCGACACACGAAAGCGCTAGGCATTTTCCGGTGGCCGGGTGTAGGCCGCCGTGGTGCAGGGACCAGCCGAAGTGCGGGGCGCCGTTCTCCACCGCCACGCACCGCGCAGGAGAGCGCGTCTCTCACGGTTCAGAACAGTGATCGGGTTGCTGTGAATGTTACACGACATGACACACACTTATTAGGAGGCCACCCCATGCGAGAAGCGCATACAACCCCCAGCCTGGCGGTCGCAATTTCGTTTCTGCTAGGGCTGATCATTTGGGTCACGCCAGCGCCATCCGCTGTCGCCGCGGAAATCATTCTGCCCGGCCTGATAGACGACGTCGAGGTAACGCTCGATACGCAGGGCGTGCCTCACATCATTGCTCAGAACGATTTCGACCTGGCCGGGTTGAAGGATATATCCATGCCCGGGACCGCTTCTTTCAGATGGACCTAACACGTCGCCAGGTGAGTGGTGACCTGGCAGAGCTGTTCGGGGCCCGGTCTGGTCGGGAGACGACGTCCAGAACCGTACGATCGGCTCCGGCGCGCAGCCGTGCGGTCCCTCGGCGTGCTGTCCGCGCGTGAGCAGGATCTTCTACAGGCCTACGCCGATGGGGTAAACGAGTATCTGGCGAACAACCCCCTGCCGATCGAGTACGGGCTTCTGGAGCTGACCCAGGCTCGACCCTGGGACATCGTTGACAGCCTGGCCGTCGGGCAAGGCCATTGCAGCAGGCCTCTCGCTCGACATCGACATCGGTCCGACACGCCAGCTTAATGGATTCATCGGGGCGGGCATCGCCGGTGGCTTCGATGGCCAGACGCTGTTCTTCGAGGACGTGGTCCGGTCGGCTCCCATGGATCCCGCATCCACGGTGCCCGACGCTACGAACGTGACTCCGTTCCTCAGCGCTAAGACCAAGAAGGTCGAAAAGACATACCTTGCCAAAGCGGCTGCGGGCGCCGCGCGTATCAAGGAGAAATTCAGCGGTGTTGCCCTGCTCGATGACGCGATGAACCGCAGGGAGACCTTCATCGGTAGTAACGAGTGGGGCGTCGCGGGCGACAAGACCGAAGATGGCCATCCGATGATTGCCAACGATCCCCACCTGTCGTTGAACATCCCGTCGACCTTCTACGAGTGGCACCTCGTCGTGCAAGGTGATCCCGTGGACGGCGACATGAACGTCAGCGGGGTCGGGTTTCCCGGGCACACCGGGCGTGATTCTCGGGCAGAACGAAAAGGTAACCTGGGGCGCCACCAACAACCCGATGGATGTGAGCGACATCTTCCAGCGACACGCTCACCTGCGTTCCTGGGCATCCCCCTCCCCCACCGTGCAGCATCCTTCTCCGACGGCATGCCGCGCGCGGTTACCATCGATATCGCCCAGTACTTCGCGAACAACCCAGGCAGCGGAACCCCCAACGATGTCAATCCAATCCCTCTGCCGCTCGAGCAGAGCCTCATCGCGACGGTGGCCCTTCCGCAGCTTCGGGACCCATTCTGGACATCACCGATCCCAGTATCGTTTTGACCGGGGGATCCACCACCGCCCTGACGCTTCAGTACACGGGCTTCCACGCCACGCGCGAGCTGGCGGCTTTCCAGAGCCTGGAATCGCGCCCAGAACCTGAGCGACTTCCTCGATGGTATGGCGGACTTCGACGTTGGCTCCCAGAACTGGGCCTACACAGACGTGGACGGGAACCTCGCGTACTTCACCAGCGCGGAGAATCCCCCTCCGCAAAGACCTGGAGCTGGGGACGGTGACGGCCGTGCCGCCCTTCTTCATCCGCGACGGCTCCGGGCCGAGTAACTGGGTGCCCGATCCGGCCCATTCGCAGGGCCAGGCGATTCCCTTTCGCCATCATGCCGTTCTCGGAGATGCCGCAAACCGTCAATCCCGCCAACGGCTTCTTCGTGAACGCCAACAACGATCCGGCGGGGACCACGCCTCGACAACGACCCGCTGAACCAGGCGCGGCCCTCCAAGCCCACGGCCATCTACTACCTGAACCCGGGGTACGCGATCGGCATGCGGGCCGGCCGCATTACCCGGCTCGTCGAGGCTGCGGTGGCCGCGGGGGGCGTGAACCGAAAGAAACTCCAGAAACAGCAGGGAAACACCCAGCAGCTCGACGCGGAGCTGATGACGCCGTTCCTGTTGACGGCCTTCGCCAACGCGTCTGACGTCGGAGCACCCGCGGAGCTCTCGGCGCTGGCGGCCGATCCCGACATTGCCGAGGCAGTGGGCCGGCTGGCGGCCTGGGACTTCTCGACTCCAACGGGTATTCCGGAGGGGTATGACGCCAGCGACAAGAATGGTGTGCGGAGCAATAACGTCAAGAAAGCCGAGAAGCAGGCCGCGGTCGCCGCGACCATCTACAACGTGTGGCGCGCCAAGGCCATCAAGGCTGTCGTCAGCGCCACACTCTCAAGGGTCGGCGCGCCAGGCGTCGGATCGAGCGACGGTCTGAAGGCGCTCGACAACCTGCTGGTGCAGGAACCCTTCACGGGCGTGGGCGCTTCGGCCGTGAACTTCTTCCCGGAGCCCGCAA